>Ga0315298_1002304_pt1 | contig 32710 bp, 25 predicted proteins | sample WHS_1_MG_FD_203077 | JGI IMG/M metagenome (GOLD analysis project Ga0315298, IMG submission 203077) | Extremophilic microbial mat communities from Washburn Hot Springs, YNP, Wyoming, USA - WHS_1_MG | ecosystem: Environmental > Aquatic > Thermal springs > Hot (42-90C) | place: USA: Wyoming... | reverse complement strand
AATTGCGGCCCAAATGACGATGGACCCAAACGAACAGCCCAAGCGCCCCCAAGGCCAGGGCAAGTCCCAGCCAGCGTACCCATGGAAACAGGGGAACCGAGGCCCAGGCAAGAACGCTGGGCGCAAGGAGATAGAGAAAGAAGGTGAAGACTTCGTAGCAAATAAGCACGCTAAGAAGAACCGAGTATCGCCGGCTCTCCTGGATCACCGTGGGCACGTGCCTCTTTCGCGCCCGTACCTGGTAGCGAATGCGGATGATGGAAAAGGCGGTATACACCACGATCAAGCCCACATTGAGCGCTAGCTCCGTCATGCTTCACCCGCCGACAAACCTACGCTCAGACCGGGTGAGGAGACATTTGCCCGACACTAGACCTGGACCTGCGGCTCATGCATGGCCTGCACGTCGCCTCCCGCCCTGCGCCCTACGCCAGTCCCTTGAGGCACGCTAGTCCTTGGAGGCATAAACAATCACCCACGACTCACCTACCTTTCGGAAGCGCATCTGGGTGAGATCGGTGCTGAGCGGCTTCTTGACGTTGACATACATGACTATCTCACCGTCTGGACGTAAGCGTGGGGGAGTAGCCTCAGTGAAGCTGATGGACATCTTCCAGCGACCCAGCTTCTCGACGTTGGCCTTGATCTCTTCGCCGCGCTCGGAGCGAAACGGCTCGGCTAGCAGGGAAAGTACTTTGTCCACATCGTAGGTGTTCCAGGCCTCCCAGTAGGCGGCGCAAAGCGCGCGCACCGCTTCCGCGTCCTCCGGGGAGACCTCCTGCAAAGAAACCTCGGTGCCGGCAGCGCCAGGCTGCTTTTCTTCGCTCGAACCACCACAGGCTGCAGCGAGCAGGGCTAAACCGATAAACAGAGCCCCTACGACCGTTGCTGTTGCCAGCGTACTAACCAAGTGCACTTTTTTCATCATTCCCTCCCCAGGCCCCACGCTGGCTCAACCAGAAATCGCGCTACGCGCCCTACCTGAACGCGCGGCGAAACTCCACCTGAAAACACGGGCTAGTGCTACCTCTACCATCAGGCTGCTCTAGCCAAACCTGAGACAGCCCGAGCGCACAAACCCAAGACAACTGCAGCGCAGCAATGTCTGGCGCAGGTACAATCTGGGCCATGGAAACTGGGCTAGCTGAGCTCACGAAGGTTCTCGAACAACTGCAAAGATCGGGTTCCTTCCAAGCAGCGGCGGAGCACCTCACTAGGTGGGCCAGAGAGTTCACCAGCTGCCAGGCCGCCGTCCTCAGACTGCTGGCCGAAGACGGAAGTCCCTGGCTGGCGACTTGTGCCCTGGATGGACCAAGTACAGACTTTGTGCGCGACGAAGTGCTCCTCCACACCGGGGAGTGCATTTGCGGCCGCGTGGCAACAGGCGCGGTAGATCCTGCCCTGCCCTTCTTCACCGAGGGCGGCTCCTTTCTTTGGGATCGACTCGGCACTATCACCGAGCACTTCACCGCCGAGGAGTTGGGAAACCTGCGGGGGAGGTGCCTTGAGGAAGGCTACGAATCCCTGGCCGTAGTGCCGGTTAAAGCCGCGGGAAAGCCCATGGGTTCCCTTCACCTGGCCGATCACCGGCCAAGCGTGTTCGATAGCCGCATAGCAGTGGTAGAAGCAGTCTGCCGGCTGGCTGGCCATGAGCTCCTAAGACACCGAGCCCAAGACCGCGAGCGCGTCTTACTTGAGACGATCGGGCTATCGTTGCTGCCCGCGGTGGCACCCGGAGTGCCAGGGCTAGAGATAGGGGTAGCGGTCGTGTCAGCCACCCACCTAGCTAGAGCAGGCGGCGACTTCTACGACGTTTACGATCTTGGCCCCGGAGGAGTACTACTGGTGGTAGGCGACGTGTCTGGGAAGGGCCTTGAGGCCTTGGGGATTGCCACCCAGGCACGCTATACAATCCAGGCACAGATTGCCGCCGGACGGGAGCCTGCTCGCCTGCTCTCTCAAGTAAACAGGGTCCTCTGTCACATATTGCCCCGCAGCCGGTTTGTCACCGCGGCCGTCTGCCTAATAGATCCCGCCCAGAAAACTCTCACCGTTTGTCTTGCCGGCCATCCTTCGCCAGTGGTCGCCAGCTCCAGAGGAGTTGAGCTGGTAGAGACCAGCCACAACGGGCCGCTTGGCGTGTTTCAACATCTCACTTTTGCCGAAACGATGCGCTCGCTGGCGCCAGACGAAACCCTCATCCTTTATACCGATGGGATCACCGAGGCAAGAAGCGAAGACAAGCTCTTCGGGGTTAAAGGGCTTCTTGAGACAGCCCGGGCAACAGCTAACCGTCACCCCCAGGAGATCGCTGACGCCGTATGTCGCGCCTCTCTTCACTTTCACGATGCTCGTCTTCCGGCCGATGACAAACTCGCGCTGGCTGTGCGTCTGCGCCGCTAGTCTTCTTGGCCGCATTGCGGCCCCCAAGGCCTGCCCGATGGTAGAATCTCCGGGCTGTGAGGCCAAAAGGAGGAAAGGTGAACAAGGAATATCGCGTAGCTGTGGTGGGCGCTACCGGCGCTGTAGGACGGGAGATGCGAAATATCTTGGCGGAACGAAAGTTTCCCGTGAAGGAGCTGGTCGCTCTGGCTACTGCGAAATCAGCGGGTACCCGCCTTGACTTCTTGGGCGAGGAGGTAGTGGTTCAGGAGCTTACCGAGGAGAGCTTCAAAGGCGTAGACCTGGCCCTCTTCTCTGCTGGCGGTGGCACTTCGCTTAAGTTCGCGCCAATAGCCCGCGAAGCAGGCTGCGTGGTGGTGGACAACTCTTCTGCCTGGCGCATGGACCCCCAGGTGCCGCTCGTCGTGCCGGAGGTGAACCCCGACGATGTGGATTGGCACGACGGCATCATTGCCAACCCCAACTGCTCGACCATTCAAATGGTGGTGGTCCTCAAACCGCTCCATGACGAAGCCCAGATCACCCGGGTGGTGGTCTCCACCTATCAGGCGGTCTCGGGCACTGGTGCCAAAGCCATCAATGAACTTATTCACCAGACGGGCCAGATCCTGGCAGGTGAGGAACCCGAGATCAAGGTCTATCCCCATCAGATCGCTTTCAACTGTCTACCTCATATTGATGTGTTCCTCGAAGACGGTTACACCAAGGAGGAGCGCAAGATGGTAGACGAGACAAAGAAGATCATGGGCGATCCCACCATCGCTGTGTCCGCTACCTGTGTCCGGGTACCGGTGCGTAACGGGCATTCTGAAGCGGTGAACGTTGAGTTTGCTCGCCCGTTGAGCGTTGAACGGGCGCGGGAGCTCCTTGCCAAAGCTCCTGGGGTGAAGCTCTTTGACGATCCGGAGAACAAGGTGTATCCGATGCCTATTCTCGCCTCCGGCACTGACGACACATACGTGGGGCGGATCAGACGCGATCCCACTGTTGAAAATGGGCTCAACCTGTGGATCGTCGCCGACAACCTGCGCAAAGGGGCAGCACTTAATGCCGTACAGATCGCCGAGCTCCTGGTCGAGCGGGATCTAGTCAGAGTGCCAAGCCGGTGAGACGGCGCTAACCGTCCCGGGGCGGGAACCGCCGCCGGACCCTCATGGACACGCGCCGCCGAACACGCATGAACCAGGGCCGACGTCGGAGACTGAGCCGGTGGGTCCGCGTATTGGCGGCCCTACTCACTGTCATCGTGGCCGTGTTGGCCTATGGCTATGGCGAGACCTACTGGCTGCAGGTGAAGGAATACACCTTTGTCCACCGGGATGTCCCTCCTGCCTTCAACGGTCTACGCATTGCTTTTCTCTCCGACATCCACCGCAGTCCGTTTTTCTCCCAGGCCCGCGTCCGCTCTGTGGTCGAGCAGGTCAACTCGTTAAGGCCAGACCTTATTGTCCTGGGTGGAGACTACGTATACCTGTACACCGATTACGCCGCCTCCTGCTTTGCCGAGCTTAAGAACCTGGAGGCTCCGCTTGGCTGCTACGGAGTGTTGGGCAACCACGACTATGGCAAGTACACTGACGGCCACCACGGCCCCGCGGAGGTCATACAGGCCATGGCCGAAGCCGGCATCACCCTGCTCCGGGACGAGGCGGTATGGGTAGAAAGACAGGGGGCACGCATCAGGTTGGGTGGGGTGAGCGACTACGGAGTCGACCGACCCTCGCTTGCGCGCATTCTGGAGAGCACCGCTCCACACGACTTCGTGATCCTGGTCTCTCATCAACCAGACTACGCGGAAGAGCTGCCCCAGGGAGCGGTGGATCTCGTACTTTCCGGACATACCCATGGGGGGCAAATCACTTTCTTCGGCCTTTGGGCTCCTTACGTGCCTTCGCAGTACGGTCAGAAGTTCCGCACCGGGCTTGTGAAGACAGACAAGACCACCGTTATAGTCTCAAACGGGATCGGCACCAGCACTGTACCCCCTATCCGGCTCTTTGCCCGGCCTCAGATTGTAATCGTGACTCTGAAAAGTAGCCCCAGCAGCCTAAGAGCACAGGGTGCCCTTCCCGCCACCCTCAGCCCTTAGTCGCATGCCGCCGGCTCCGCCGCGCCTGCTACCCTTCGCGCGCCCCTGACAACACAAGGACCGCTGAGGGATACTTTTGTTCTCCATATTCCGAAAACAAGTGTCCATGACCGAAAGACTTTTCGACATCTTGGCTCCCGACCGTTTTCCCCAGGTCGAGGTCTGCACCATTCTGCCCGGGCGGCCGGGCAGGGCGGCGCCCCTCCCCCCCGACCTGCACCCGCAGCTTGCCGATGCGCTCGCAGCCCAAGGCATCAAGGCCTTGTGGGCTCATCAGGCAGAATGTTGGACCGCTGCGCAGCGGGACGAGCACTTCATGGTCACCACAGGGACAGCTTCCGGAAAAAGCTTGTGCTTCAACCTGCCAGTTCTCGACCGGCTGCTCCGGGAGCCGCACGCGAGGGCAATGTACCTCTACCCGACCAAAGCCCTGGCCCAAGATCAGCTGCGACGTCTGAAGTTGCTCGCGGGGAAACAACTCGAGGTGGGCACCTATGACGGCGACACTCCCGTCGCGGCCCGGCAGATCGCCCGCGAAAAGGCGCGCGTGCTACTAACTAATCCCGACATGATCCACGTAAGCTTGCTTCCCCACCATGAGCGGTGGGGCGATTTCCTATTTAACCTGCGCTACATAGTCATCGATGAGGCTCACACCTACCGGGGGGTCTTCGGCAGCAACGTGGCCAACGTCTTGAGGCGCCTGCGCAGGGTCGCAGCCTTCTATGGGGCTGAGCCCCGCTTCATTCTGGCGTCAGCCACCATCCGCAACGCGCGCGAGCATGCGCAGGCTCTCACCGGACTTGATGTAGTCCACGTGAGCGGCGACGCCGCCCCCAGCGGGCGCCGGCAAGTGGTCTTCTGGCAGCCCCCTCTTCTCAAGGAAGGTCTCAATCTAAGGAGCAGCATGAACAGCGAGGCGGCCAAGCTGCTTGCCGAGTTGGTACGACGTGAAGTCCGCACCATCTGCTTCACCAAGTCGCGCCGAGCCGCTGAGCTCATCTACCAGCAAACGGTGGAGCAACTGAAGCAGGTCGCCCCTAGACTGGCCAACCGGATATCTCCCTACCGGGCCGGGTATACTCCTGAGCAGCGTCGGGAAATCGAGACGCAGCTCTTTGGCGGCAAGCTACTTGGCGTAGTGAGCACGAGTGCGCTTGAGTTGGGCATAGACATCGGTGCCCTTGACGCAGTCATAACTGTGGGCTATCCAGGGACAGTGGCGAGTCTTTGGCAGCAATGGGGGCGAGCCGGCCGAGGCAAAGGGGAGAGCCTGGCTGTGTTTGTGGCCGGCAATGACGCCCTGGAGCAGTTCTTTGTCAAACATCCGGATGAACTCCTGGGGCGAGAGGTAGAAGCCGCCACCATCGACTTCGCCAATCCCTTCATCCACACCGCCCACTTGGCTGCCGCAGCCTATGAAGCCCCGCTCGTAGCCGAAGACAGCGAGTTCTTCGGGCCAGGGCTTGTGGCAGCGGCAGAGCACGCGGTGAAGCAGGGAGTCCTGCACCGCAACAACAACACCTGGCTTGCCTCAGATCCCGATTTCCCCGCGGGCAAAATCGGACTACGCTCGGCTTCGGGTGAACAGTACACCATTGTGGAGGAAGATAGCGGCGACATCATTGGCACCGAGGGAGCCGAGAGAGCGTTCTCGGTCCTTCATCCCGGCGCCGTCTACTTGCACCGCGGAGACAACTACCTCGTGACCAAGCTTGACCTGCATGAGCGCATAGCCTTGGTGCGCCCCTTCTTCGACAACTACTACACCATCCCCCGGCGCGAGACCGAGACCCGCATCCTCTCCGAGACCCTGCAAACCACTCACGGCCCCCTGACGCTCCACCTAGGGCAGATCTCGGTGGCCAACCAGGTGGTGGCGTTCCAGAAAAGACGGGTGGGAAGCGACGAGGTACTGGGCTGCGAGGAAGTCAATCTCCCCAAGCAAGAATTTGTCACCGAAGCTATGTGGTTCACCCTGCCGCCGGAACTGTTGCCCTTAGTGGGAGAGTTAAGCCGCCTTCCTGGAGCTATTCACGCCGTCGAACACGCCCTTATCGCGTTGCTGCCTCTCTTTGCTATGTGCGATCGCTGGGACATCGGCGGACTTTCCACCCCAGTCCACACCCAGACCGAGCAGCCCACCGTTTTTGTTTATGACGGCCACGCAGGAGGCGTGGGAATCTCTCGGCAGGGCTTCGACCGTTTTGCCGAATGGGTTAGAACTGCGCGCGACCTGGTCAAGGACTGTCCTTGCGAGAGTGGTTGCCCTTCGTGCATCCAGTCGCCCAAATGCGGCAACTGGAACGAACCGCTGGACAAGGAGGCCGCTCTGGAGTTGCTTAAGAGCTTGAGCTGACGGATGCTGACTGCGCGAGTAGGCCGGTACGGCGGCGGAGCCGTAGGGGCACCCCGGAAAGCAGCGGGCAGACAAAGGGTGGCCCGATGGTATGCTAGGGCCATGAAGCGCTGGTACATCTCAGTGGTCGGAGGCGGACGCTGCACCGCAGACGAGTACGCTCTTGCCGAGGAGGTGGGACGTCTGGTCGCCCAGGAGGGAGCGGTGCTGGTGTGTGGCGGCCTAGCTGGGATCATGGAAGCTGCAGCTCGAGGAGCTAAGCAGGCCGGAGGGACGACCATCGGGGTGCTGCCGGGCCATGATCGCAGCTTGGGGAACCCCTACCTTGACTACGTGCTGACGAGCGGTCTGGGCCACGCACGCAACTTGGTAGTGGTGAGTTCCGGAGATGCCGTCATCGCTATAGGGGGAGAGTTTGGCACTCTCTCGGAGATCGCCCTAGCTGCGAAGATTGGGCGGCCGGTCATCATCCTCACTGGCTGGCATCTTGCTCACGACAAGCTGGAACCCGACCAGATGGGCCCAAGCCTCCGCTACGCTTCCTCTGCGGCACAGGCTGTAGCCCTAGCTAGGGCGGCCGTGTTCCCAGGCGATGACTCCCCGCGCACTGCAAACCAGCCTTGATACCTCGTTCTCCTACACCTGACGAGCAGACAGAGGAACTGCTACGGCGTTTCCAGCAGAACCGCGCGCGACGCAAGCGTCTTCGCCTCCTCGGTGGAAGTGTCGCTGCGCTCGTGGTGCTCGCGTTGGTTGTAGTCGGAGTTTGGGCCCTCGCTAGCTTTGGCGTGCCGTCCACCCCGGCCGACAACACAGACACCAGCATAAGCAGGTCCCCAGGCTCAACAACGACCGAGCTACCCCCAAGCAGCACGCCGCCCGCAAACAGCGGGGGGCCCCCAACCAGCGGGGAGCCCTCGACGGGCGCAGAACCCCCAACCAGCGCGGCGCCCTCGACCACCGTGCGGCCCTCCTCAACCGCGGCTCCTTCCAGCACGAGCGTGTCCAGCACGAGCGCGTCCACCACTGGTACCCTCAGTACAAGCGTGTCCCGCACCACTACCTCTGGCGCCAGTGCCTCTGCTGGCAAGACAGCCCCGGTGGTGGTGATCGATCCCGGGCACCAGGCCACCCCCAACTACGAGGAAGAGCCGGTAGGCCCTGGGTCGAACACCATGAAAGCCAAGGTCAGTAGCGGCACCGCAGGGGTGGTCACCGGGACTCCCGAAAGCGAGCTGGTCCTGGCCGTCGCTCTCAAGCTGCGCGATTCCCTTGTGAAGCACGGCGTCAAGGTGGTCATGACCCGCACCACCCAAGACGTGAACATCTCGAACCGCGAGCGCGCCCAGATAGCCAACAAGGCGCAGGCTGACCTTTTCGTCCGCATCCACGCCGACGGCTCTGATGACCACAGCGTACGGGGGATTCATGTCCTATACCCAGCTTCCATCAAGGGCTGGACGGACGACATCGCCAAACCCTCTAAGCAAGCCGCCGGTCTTATGCAACGGGAGCTCATAGCCGCCACCGGTGCCGTCGATCTTGGCACACAGGCAAGAAGTGACCTCACCGGCTTCAACTGGTCGGACGTTCCTGTCATCCTAGCGGAGATAGGCTTCATGACCAACCCAGAAGAGGATCGTTTGCTAGCCAGCTCAAGCTATCAAGACAAGATCGTCCAGGGGCTCACTCGAGCCATTTTGGCCTTTCTCGGGGTAAGCTAGACCGGACGTGGGACCGTAGTAAGGGCGGGACCAGCAATGCAGGGAGGTTTCTCGCGTGAGTAGGTTGGCGGTAGTGGGAGCAGGCTATGTGGGACTGGTGACCGCAGCCTGCCTGGCCGATCTGGGACACAAAGTGACGGCCCTAGACGTGGACACCAAGAAGATAGAGCTGCTGCGCCAGGGTGAAGTGCCCATATACGAACCAGGCCTCAAAGAGCTGATTGCCAAAAATAGAGAGCGTCTAGACTTCACCACCGATCCGGAGCAGGCCTATTCTGCAGCCGAGTTCATCTTTCTCTGCGTCGACACCCCGCCTACCCCCTCGGGAGACGCGGATCTTTCCCGGATCTGGCAGGCGGTGGCTGACCTGCCGCACGAGGAGACGAGGCGCGTCCTGGTCACCAAGTCTACTGTCCCCGTGGGCACAGGCGCGCACATCCAGGCTGTGCTAAGAGAACGAGGGTACACAAACATCGGTTACGCCTCCAATCCCGAGTTCCTGCGCGAGGGCACAGCTATCGCCGATTTCATGAAGCCCGACCGCATCGTAGTTGGCGCCCCCAGCCAGGAAGTGGCAAGACAAGTGGCCGACCTTTATCAGGGCATAGAATGCCCCGTCCTACTCACCGACGTGGCCTCAGCTGAAATGATCAAGTACGCTTCCAATGCGTTCTTGGCCACCAAAATCAGCTTCATCAACGAAATCGCCAACGTATGCGAGGTGACCGGTGCCGATGTCAAAGTGGTGGCGCAGGGTATGGGTCTTGATCACCGCATTGGACCTCACTTCCTGCAGGCTGGCATAGGCTACGGAGGAAGCTGCTTCCCCAAGGATGTCTCCGCTCTTAAACAGCTAGCGGGCAATTCCGGCTATCACTTTCAGCTGCTAAACGCAGTGATCGAAGTAAACGAGCTCCAGAAGCGTCGAGTGATAAATAAGATCAAGAACTATCTAGGCTCGGAACTGAGAGGAAGACGAATAGCTCTCTTGGGCTTAGCTTTCAAGCCAAACACAGACGATATCCGGCAGGCGCCTTCTATTGTCCTTGCTCACCGACTGCTGGCAGAAGGAGCTCAGGTTGTAGGCTATGACCCAGTGGCCATGAAGAATATGCGCACACTCGTGCCTGAGATGGAATACGCCTCTTCGGCTCTAGAGGCGCTAAGAGCTGCCGACGCTTGTGTGCTTGTCACCGAATGGGCCGAATTCCTTTCCCTAGACTGGGCAGCAGCCTACAAGGTCATGGCTCAACCAGTGGTGATCGACGGCCGCAATGTGCTAGACGGATCTCGTCTCGCCGCTTTGGGCTTCACCTATGAAGGAGTGGGCACCCGACCAGTCACAGCGGCACAGACACAAGAATAGTACTTAAGTTTTCTCGCCATAAGGACGATAATGATGCTATTCTTGTTCTGTATCCCTGACATGCGTGAAAAGAGAGGCTTCAATGGCTAAGGGAAAGGCTTTCAAGTTGATTCCTCAACCCTTGCCCACCCGCATGCGTTCGAGTCTGTACCGAGAGATTGTCACTGAGTTCATCCAGAGTGGGATGCAAAGCGCACTGGTAGCAGACACAGAGCGCAAGCCGGCTACGCTTGTGCAAGGGCTCCGCAAAGTGCTCAAAGCGCAAAGGCACACGGACATTAAGGTGGTTCAGCGCCACTCAGACGTTTATCTCGTTAAAGAGTAATCCCAGCCCAATACGCGCGCAGTAGCGCATTCTGCCGCAGCCCAGACAAACGTCGGAGCCGCCCCTCGGGGCGGCTCCGACGTCTCTTGCCATACGCTGGCTTTCTTAACGCTTACTCTTGGCAATATCCTGCGTGTTGTCGTATATCCGGAAGAACACGATGAAGATCTCAAGCAGCACTCGCACGTACAGAAGCATCAGGAAACCGTAGATGAGCCCACCTATGAGGAAAAGGAAACCCATGCCAACCGAGAACCTGAAGCCGATCACGATCCCGGCCAGGAACCCGAGACAGATCACCACAATGGAGATGATGAAGAGAACTTTGATTATGCTCGGCGTGACGAACTGCCGGAAGGAGAAGTCGAACAGCCGGCCAAAGAAACCTTTTTCTTTCGCGTAGCCATAATGCGGGGGAGCGGCTGGCGGCGGAGGGGCCCCGTAGGCGCCGCCGTAGGCAGGAACGCCACCCGCCGGAGGAACGCCACCCGCTGGGGGAGGCGCCTGCACCGGCCCTGTCCCCGGAGGAACCTGGGCGCCAATAACCGGAGGAAGCCGGGTCCCACATTTTTCGCAGAAATCGCCGCTAGCCTGAACGTTACCGCAGTTGGCACAGATTCTTGCGCCCTCAGCCATGCGCCCCCCTTCCTGCGAGTCCCAAGTAACCAACGGATACAACCTACGTCAACCGAGGGCCGCTGTCAACCAATGTAGACTAGGAGGGAGGCCGTGGTGAAGACTTAGTGGAATTCATATGCCCGTGAAATGACGTGATGCGGTTGAGAGGATGCGGTCAGCTCGAACAGCCTTCATCGTAGTCTTGGTCTCGTTTCTTTGCCTGCTCTGGGGCGGCGCAGCTTTGGGGGTCTCGCCACAGGCGCTCTATAACGACTTCGCCGTGAACGGGCAGCTCACTCGGGATTACACGGCAAGTGAGCTGGGGACGTGCCTCGAGAGTAGCTCCGTTGCTCTCTACGGAGACCCAGAAATCAAAGCCCGGCTTGACGAGGCGGTGCTAGCTTCACTCGGGCCACGGAGCTCGCCATGGACACCGACGCGCCTCGTAGTTACTGCGGCGGTAGCAATCTGCCTGGCCGTTTGTGCCCTGTTGCCCTGGCTTCTTCTTCGCCGCCGCACTTTCCCGTGCTCTACGGGTGAGGCCGTCAGTGGCCCAGCTTCCGCCCCCCGGCCGCTCGACCATCTCAGGAAAACAGCGATCCGGGCGCCGCTCCTTGCCTTGTTAGGACTATGGTTGTGGCTAGCTCTTTCCTCGGGGGGATACCTGCCGCGACATTGGTTGGTCTATGGTCTAGGTCTAGGCTTCTTCGGCCTACTCGCAGCCGGGTTTAGGACCTATCCTCGCCAGCCCCGACAGCTTTCCTTGGCAGTCCTGGGGGTGTTTGCAGGGTACTGTTTGTGGACGACAGCTTCCGGTTTGTGGGCGGAGTCCGGCAGTCGGGTTTGGCTCGAGAGCGCACGCAGCTTCACCTACCTACTGGGCTGTGTCCTGGCTGCCGCTTGGCTCACCGACTACAAGGCGCGCCGACTCTTCCGCTATCTAGTGCTACTCGGAGCAGCGGTTCTAATAGCAGCGGCCGTAGTCACTCTCTGGGCGGTGAAAGACTTGAGCCCCTGCTTCGTCGATAACCGTCTCTCCTGTCCTACTGGTACTCCCGACAGCGCCGCCGCTCTCTTCCTCCTTCTTTTTTGGCCCCTCTCGTGGCTATCTGCCGGCCCTGAAGAAAGAGCCCCGACCCGCGGAGCGGCCCTAGGCTTGGCCACCGGCCTCCTGGCTCTAGCTCTCCTGACCCGGTCGCTCATCGGCTTATGCGGTCTTGCTCTATCTGCCCTCTTTATCTTCCTAGCCTCCCCGGCCCGCCTGCGCTTGCTACTTCACTTGTTTGGTCCCGGCTTACTCATGCTCTATGAGTTCCCTACGTTTAGAAGGTATTGGACACAAGGCGCCGAGGCGGTGGGTGGCGCCCCGGCGGCGCGCTCCCTTGTCACCGCCACCTTGGTGGCCGCCTTCATCGGCCTAATGCTTGCCCTGTTGGAGAGGTGGGTGCGAGTGAGTCGGCGCATGAAGGTCATCTTCGGCACGGTGGTGCTCGCCGCCGTGGTGGCCGGCCTTGCCTACGGAGGGGTGCAGGCTGCCCAAGAACCAGGAGGACCGGTGAAATGGGCCACCCAGCTCTGGCAAGAGGTCACCGGGCAGACAAGCGAACAAGCGGAAGAGCCAGCCCCACTGCCGTTGGAGGAGGTAGTCCAGCCATCACTTACCCTGCCCACCCTGTCCGACCGCGCCGAGCTTTGGAAAGTGGCCCAGAGTGAGTTCTTGCGCAACCCGGTCCTTGGCGTTGGGACCGGGAACTTCTTCTTTTCTTACGATCGCCTGCGCACAGATGAAGCCTTACGCGCGCAGGATCCTCATTCTTTGGAACTGCAGGTGGTTAGTGAAACAGGGGTGATAGGCGGGGTGCTGCTTTTCGGCGCTGGACTGCTGGCTCTTGCCGGTATCTTGTGGCCTCGCCTGCGAGCAGCCCGTGCCCACGGGGAAAGGCTTGCTCATGGTTGGACCATGGCTCTTTTGGCCGGGGCAGTCGGCTGGTTTGTCCAGGCAAGCCTTGACTGCCTGTGGCAAGCTACTGGGGTCACGGTGGGTGCCTTGCTCCTCGTAGCGGCAGCCTTGGCGGAGGTCGACGCCAGCAAAGACCCGATGTGGCCCCGGCTCCGGGGGCTGCTCGGTCGTCTGCCTGATTGGTCACCCAGGTGGCCACCCTTTCGGTCGCCCGGCCACTCGTCTCGCCAGTCACCTGTGTCGCTAGCCCAGGTCTTTCGGGTCATAACCGGGGCCGTGGCTGCCCTGGTGCTAGTGTTGGCAGGGCTACCGTATCTTTCTCTTGCTTATCGGGAATCCGCCCTTGCCTCGGCGGACGCTGACCGCGCCGTGTCGCAAGCACAGGTCGCCCGCTGGCTCCTGCCCAGTGACCCCGAGCCACACTTGGCCCTAGGCGCCGTGTATGAACGGGCTGCCCGGTCGCTTCTTGGTCCGGCTTTAACCCAGGCCCCAGCCGCTACCTCAGCACCCACCGCCTCTACCGTCTCGGCCGGACCTATTGCCAACCCCTCCCTAGCTGACCAAGCTGGAGCTGTCTTTGACAACCTGGCTCTGGCCCTTTCTTCCTACCAGAAGGCGGGTGACCTCGAGCCTGCTTACTGGCTTCCTCACTTCCGTGCTGCCGTAGCCGCGGCGAACTTATTCGCTGCCGAGGCCCTCGCCCAAGGTAAACTGACCCAGACAGGTTACAGGCGAGCTCAGAAGGACTTCGCGGGGCTCGGTGACTGGTCCAGCTTGGCTGCACTAGCCACGCTGGCGGAACAGCCTCCAGACCCGGGCAGGGCCACAGGTTCTCTAGCGAAAACCGACCAGACCCGGGCACAAGCCACCTACTACCGAGGACTGGCCCCAGCCGATCTTGCCCAACTTGCGACCTTCATGTTGAAGATGGCAGCGGAACGGAATCCCCTGCAGCCCCAAGTGCAGGCTGCCGCCACCGCTATCGCGAAGCTACGCGGGCATACCTACTAGGCTCACTGAGGGTCCTCGCCGCGGCGGCGAACGCATAATTCGACGCCCCACTACGCAACATTGGGCTAGACTAGCGATGATTTACACAAGAGATCGGTAAGCAGTGCAAACGAGGGAACAACGATCATGCTTCTTGATAAGAGTTGCGGCCACAGCAGTGAGTTCCTTATCGCCGCTTTGGGGCAATCTGGTGCCTCGGCGTCTGAACTCATTGGCAAGCGAGTATCACGCGAGATGCCAAGAGTAATCCTCTCCGCAGGCGATCACTTTGACACAAAGGCCGCGAGAGGTCTCCGTGCCTTTCTAGCCATTGGGAGGCGATGGTTCCGTTGCGCTCTGCTGGCGTCCATCGCCTTCGTGTTGAGCAAGGGCATAGTCGGCGCGACGTTGATCCTATTACTGGGCGCAGCTGCGCTGGACAACCTGCTGGCCTTACGACAGGAGACGGAATGAGCAGCTTCCCGGAAAGCGTGGATCTTGACAGACTCATTCCGCAGAGCGAACTCTGCGACTACCTCCATCTCGGTCTTCTAGTAGTCGACCGCGACTTGCGGGTGATGGCCTGGAATCGCTGGCTGGCCGAGAGAACCGGCCTGGAAGCACAAGAAGTTATCGGACGACGGTTGCTTGAGATTTTCCCGGAGCTGGAAGACCCCTTGCGGCTGAAATACCTGACCGGTGCCCTAGCCGGGGAGACTCAAGTGCTATCTCCCGAACTTCATCCCTACCTAGTCCGGCTGCCTGTAGGGCCGTGGGCTGGTGAGCAAGCCGAGATGAGACAAACGGCTAGGCTTGTGCCTCTGCACGAAGGCAAAGATGTCGTAGGGGTGGCAGTCTTCATTGAGGATGTCACCGAACGCCATCTTCACGAGCAGGAGCTGCTTACGCTGGTCAAGCGTCTGGAAGAGACGACTCGAAAGCTAGCAAAGGAAGAGCAGCGGTTCCGAGCAATCTTCGAACGTACCCCGGATGCCTTGGCCCTGGTCTCACCTGAGGGGATCATCGAACTCGCTAATGCGGGAGCGGCTAGACTCTTTGGCAAGAGCTCCGGGGAATTGCAGGGTTCCAACCTTCTCGAGCTGGCGACTGATGAACATCGCCCTCTTCTGGCAAGTGCTCTTTCGGGAGCCCATTCTCAGGGCAAGGGCACAGGACCGTTACAGGCAAGGTTCCAAACCGCGCAGGGGTCTGAAGTCATCCTAGAAGTTGTATTCCAACCCCTATCCAGTAATGGGAACGCTGGCGCCTACTTGTTCCAGGGTCGTGACATTACGGAGCGGGTTAGGATGGAAGCAGTTTTGCGGCAGGCAGAAGAAGACTTTTGGCTTTCCCAGAAGGCGGAGGCCGTATCGCTCCTGGCCGGTGGGGTGGCGCACGATTTCAACAATCTACTTGCAATCATCTTGGGTTTTGCAGATCTGACTCTTCAGACCATGCCCGAGAACGACCCCAACCGGCCGAACCTGGAGGAGATCAGGGCAGCTGCTGCCCGGGCCAGCGAAATAAGTGGCGACCTTCTCTCCTTCACTGGGCGGCGGCCCGCGCGACGTGGGCCGGTCAAGATGGCGCCTTTGCTCCACGAGGCTCTGCACCTCATCAGGCGTTCTCTCCCGGCTGGAGTTGAGCTGTCTGAGACCGTAGACCTCTCCGAGGAAACAATCTTCGGGGACAGGGGCCAGGTCGAGCAGGTGATCGTCAATCTATGCACCAATGCAGCTGCCGCTCTCAGGCGGCAGGGGCACGGCCTCATTGAAGTGCGAGCAGAGCGTTGCACAGTGGAACAAGGCGAAGATCCCTGGCAAGAGGCTGTCCCCGGCGACTACGTTTGCGTTAGCGTCTCTGACAACGCTCAGCCTCTAGATGAAGAGGCTAGACAGCGCCTATTCGATCCCTATTTTGAACCCTATGGCAAGGGAACGGGGAGAAGCCTGGGTCTTGCCGCAAGCTTTGGCTTGGTACGTAGCCATGGAGGCTTTCTGACCGTGTCTTCGGCGCCTGGTGTAGGCAATACTATTCGCGTCTTTCTCCCCCTTGCCCTTGACCAAACGCCACCGGTGCACAAGAAATAGGGTAGCCTTTGCCGAAGCGTAAGAGGCTGGAGGCTCCTGCAAGCGCTCGAGGTGAAGTTCGGTACGGTAGCGCAAGCAAAGCCGCGCTCAGTCCCGGGCCTCGATGTTAGAGCCCCTGGGGTCACCACTTCTGGCCCGCGCCTGTTGCCCCAGAACAGCTTCCAGCCCGTCCCTGTTCCCTAAGGACAGCTCCGGCTTGCTCTATCGCCGTCCGGAGTTCCCCCGCGGTTGCCCGCGTCTTCCGGCGCCAGTTGCCCCGTTCCGCCCCAGTCCCAGGGATGTTGTGAGCTTCGGTTTCAAGCAGAAGGTCGTCCACCCCCAGTAACAGCAAGGGAGCCCTGCTTTGGCCTACATAGCGCACACACTCAAAGAGCTGGCTCTCCATGCCCACTGACCCCGGCCCAGCCACTGCTTCCGCCAACCGCGTCGCCAGCCGCTTGCGCATAGCCCGAGCGCGCTTGGCAGCCTTCTCATCCAGCTGACACGTCTGCAGCCTCGCCTCGATGTCACCGCCCTGCCAGAACCCTGCCCAGGGAAACATGTCGTGGGTACCGAGGTAAGCAACCACGTGGCGCGAAGGAAGACGAAGAGGCTGGCAGGCCCGTGGGCATAGAGCCCCTTGAAACACCCAGGAGCCAAGGATTCCGTGCCGCCGAAGGCGCGCTCTTACCCCGGGCGGCACTGTCCCCAGGTCTTCGCCCACAACTCGGGTCTGGTTTCGGTAAGACTCCAGACATACCACCGCGTACAGCTCCTCCTCCGGGTAGCGCACATACACACCTGCGGCTGGGTCAGCCCCCGCCGGAATCCAGAACAGCCGACGCAGCCACATGACGTGGTCCAGACGCAGATAGCGCGCGTGCCGCATGTGATGGCGTAGGCAGGCGATGAAGTACCTGTGACCTTCCGCGCGGCTTGCCTCCGGAACAAGTGGTGGAGAAGCCCAATCCTGCCCGCCGGTGAAAAAGCGGTCGGGTGGGGCTCCCATGGACATCTTCCGAGCAAATAGCTCCGGCCAACGCCAAACGTCGTAACTCTCAGGATGCACGCCTACGGGCAGGTCCAGCATCAGGTGGGCCGCACCAGGCTGGGCTGAAATAGCCCGCAACTGCTCCTCGCACTGCCACTGGCTGTAGAGGTGAAGGTTCATAAGCTCTTTAGGGAAAGCGCGTGTGTGGTCTGCGCGGGTGCCTCCCGTTGCAGGTCCGCCCGCGCCCCCCGGCGGTCCGCCGGTGGCACTCTCGGCCAAGCACGGACCCCCCGCCGGACCACCGAGCCTGCCGGGTTCCCCGGCCTCAACCAGGGCCCGGAAGAGTGCGTAGTCCCTGGCCTCGGGACGCTCTTCTAGAAAACCAGCAAACGCCTCCCTTCGCTCCGGCGAAGCGCCGGCAAAGAAGCAGCGGCTCGCCTCCAGCAAGAGGCGCCTCTTGAGCGCAAACGCGCCCTCGTAATCCACCCGCTCGACCACACGAAGCCTTCTAGCTTCCTCCTGCACGGCCGGATTAGACCAAAGTTCGCGCAAGCCTTCGCAGCTCTTCCATTCGGGAGTGTGGTCGAGGGCCAGGTAAAGCTCGTTCCAGAAAAGTCGGCTCACTGGCCGGTAAGGGCTTGGATCAAGCGGCTCTTTCCCCAGGAAGGGTAGAAGTGGCAAGGTGGCCACCACTTCCCCGCCTGCCTCGCCCACCAGGCGACATAGCGCCCCTAGGTCAGCAAAGTCATCTACGCCTAGGTCCGCTCGCTCTACGCCAAGCCCAGCCGCTTGAGGCAAGTGCGGAAGCTCGTACAGACCAGCAAACAGTCCCCAGCTTCGCCCAGATTCTTCCCCGCCCCAACACTTCCGAGGAGCCGAGATCACAAGAGCCTCCGCCACCTCACGGCCAGCCTGTGCTGCTCTGCCGCGCACCTCCACCGTCAAACGGTGGTAGCCGAAAGGCAGCTTGGACCAGAGCAAGACACGGCCTGCCCCGCGCCTCCAAGCCTCCGCCGCAGCCCCCTCTCCGGCCAACTCCTTGCTTTCTTCGCCGCCCTGCTCAAGGTGCAGGGTGAACTTGGACGCTCTTGGACCGGACCCGCCCTCAGAGAAACGAAGCGCGGGCGGCAGCAGCTCCCCGTCCCAAGCCACCAAGACGGGCTCAAGCAGACGACTGGCAAGCACCTGCTGGCGCACTTCCACAGCCTCTTCCAGGGCACGGCGCGCTCGCTTGCCGCCAGCTAGGACGTCCGCCTGGTCAAGTTCCGCGCCCAGGGCCACGAGTACCTGAATCAGGCTCTCCCGCGGAGATTCGCGCCACTTTCCCCATACGTCCCGATAGCCGAGCTCTACGCCGTAGAGTCGAGCAAGCTCGGCTAGAAGAGCCGCGGGAGACCCCCGGTGATTGTCAGATAGCTGTGCCACTCACAATCGAGATTCTGACCGCTTGTAGCGCCCCGTCTTCGGTTCCTGTTGCTCTCTGGGCGAATGGCGTCCTGCCACTACCCGCTTTCCTTAGGTCTTGCCACGGCTACGCCGTACTGGGGTCCTGCCGCAGTTCCGTCACCCTTGATTTAAGACCCTCTCTTGCGCTTCACTTGATAGGCGCGCACCCAATCGAGGGAGGTTGGCCTCTTGACAGCTCAGTCCCAGTATAACCTGCCCTCATTTCCCGAACCTCTTGCTGGGCTGGTGGAGCTAGCTCTGGACATGCGCTGGTCCTGGAGCCACTCTTCTGACGTCCTTTGGAGAGAGCTCGCCCCCGAGCTGTGGGATGTCACCCGCAATCCCTGGCACGTGCTGCAAAGCGTCGGCCGGAGCCGCCTGGAAGAAGCAGCGGCCGACCGCGACTTCCTAAACCTTCTTAAAGAGCACTTGGAGGCTCGCACCGCCGCACTAACCCGACCCACCTGGTTCGAGATCAACTACCCGGAAAACCTGGACCCCAGCTCCGACAGGGTGCTGGGGCTGGTGGCCTACTTTTGCATGGAGTTCGGCCTAAGTGTGGCCCTACCCATTTACAGTGGTGGCCTAGGAATTCTTGCTGGAGATTTCTTAAAGACGGCAAGTGACCTGGGGGTGCCTCTGATAGGCGTCGGCCTTCTTTGGCAGCAAGGATACTTCCGCCAGGCCCTGAGTCTGAGCGGCGAGCAGCTCGAGTTTTATCCGTTCAATGACCCGGGCCAGCTGCCGATCACGCCCTTACGGGACGAGGAGGGCGAGTGGGTCACGGTTGAGGTCGAGATGCCCAGACGAACCGTGCAACTACGCACCTGGGAGGTGCGAGCAGGAAGAGCCAAACTGTATCTGCTTGACTCAAACGACCTCATAAACAGCCCCGTCGACCGGGGCATCACCAGTGAGCTCTACGGCGGCGGTCCGGAAACGCGCTTACAGCAAGAAATGGTCCTCGGAATCGGCGGGTGGCGGCTCTTGCGCCGTCTTGGCCTTGAACCAAGCGTGTGTCACCTTAACGAAGGTCACGCCGCTTTGGCAGTGCTGGAGAGAGCCCGCTCGTTCATGGAGGACCACGGGGTGGACTTTGACACCGCCCTTGCCGCCACCAGGGCAGGAAACGTCTTCACCACCCATACCCCTGTGGAGGCCGGCTTTGACCGCTTCCCCGCTCAGCTCATCGCCGAGTATTTGGGGGAATACGCTAACAAACTGGGCCTGAGCCTTGACCAGTTGCTGGCCTTAGGAAGAGTGCCCGCTGCGGCTAGCGGAGCGGCCACAGGCACAGAGTGCTTCAACATGGCTTACCTTGCCCTCAGAGGAAGTGGGGCAGTGAACGGAGTGAGTCGCCTGCACGGAGCCGTCAGTCGGCGACTTTTCCAAGATCTCTTCCCGCGTTGGCCCCAAGCCGAGGTGCCCATCGGCCACGTGACCAACGGGATCCATGTCCCCTCCTGGGACTCCGAACCCGCTGATACCTTGTGGACGCGCCATTGCGGTAAAGACCGCTGGCTGAGCTGTGCCAGTGGTTTGGAGGAAGCCATCCGCCAGATAAGTGACGAAGACCTGTGGGCCTTCCGTGACGCTGCTCGCCGCCGCTTGATCGCGGTGGCACGGGAGCATGTGCGGAGACAGGGTCCGGTGGCGGGCAGTCTTGAAGCTCTGGGCAATGATCTCGCCTGCCTCTGCGACCCGGCCGTCCTGACCCTGGGCTTCGCCCGCCGTTTCACGAGCTACAAACGGCCCGACCTTCTCCTCCATGACCCCGACCGTCTGGAACGGCTGCTCTGTCAGGCAGATAGCCAAGCCCAGCTCGTGCTAGCCGGTAAAGCTCATCCTGCCGATGCTGAGGGCAAGGCGGCCATCAAGCGCTGGACCGACTTCATTGCCCGCTGCTCGGTGCGACCACATGTGATCTTCCTCGTGGATTACGATATGGACGTCGCTGAGCACTTAGTGCAGGGCGTGGATGTATGGATAAACACCCCGAGAAGACCCTGGGAAGCCTGCGGCACAAGCGGCATGAAGGTCCTAGTGAATGGGGGCCTGAACCTGTCCGAACTAGACGGTTGGTGGGCTGAGGCGTACTCGCCAGAGGTAGGCTGGGCCATTGGAGACGGACTGGAACACGATTCTGACCCCATGTGGGACGCTGCCGAAGCGGAGCAGCTCTACGATGTAATTGAGAACGAGATCATCCCTGAGTTCTACGACCGCGACGAGAAAGGCATTCCGCGAAAGTGGATCGCTAGGGTCAGAGAGAGCATGGCCCGGTTGGCTCCTCGGTTTTCCACCAACCGCATGATGCAGGAGTATCTCGAGAACTACTACCTGCCGGGTAGCCGGGCCTACCGAGAGCGGGCGGCTGCCCGCGAGGGCCAGCCCGCTGCCCTAGCCGCCGAACTGGTGAAGTGGCGCAAGCTGCTAGACGAGCATTGGCAGGAGATCAAGTTCCTCGACCTGCAGGTCCAGCACGTACTTAAGGACAGCACTGAAGACTTTGAGGAGCTGCGGGGCAGCAGCAAAAATCCTGAGGAGCTGCACGTTTTCGAGGTCAAGGTGGACTTAGGCGTTGTTCCACTCGAAGCAGTGCTGGTAGAACTGTACGCAGACCCCCCACGTTCTGGGCTTGATGTCCGACCCGAACGCCATGCCCTGGCAACGGTTGACAGTAGCGGGGGAATCTACACATTGAGAGCGAGTATCCCTGCCACGCGGCCGGCCGACGATTACACCCCCCGGGTCATTCCCTGGCACCAGTCGGCTGCAGTACCCCTGGAGGAGACTCACATACTTTGGTACCGATGAGGCGGGCGCAGCGGGGCCGTGGCTAGCGAGGTGAGCACCAGCGAGTCAAACTCAGCCGAAGGCCGCCCCCGGGTATGTCAGAGACCGGCTAGCCTGTTGGTAGGCGCACCACGAACCTAGCTCCTTGGCCGATGGTACTGGCTCCGAGCTCCACGTCGCCCGAGGCCGCCCGAGCCAGACGCCGCGCCAGCGACAGACCGAGGCCTGCTCCTCCCCGCCCTGCCTCGGGCTCCCCTGCGGCAGCTGAACCACGGACTCCCGGCTCGAAAATCCTCTCCTTCTCCTCTTCGGCCACACCCGGCCCGTCATCTTCCACACTAAACAGCACCTCTTTGCCCTGCCTCACTGCCCCTACCACCACTCTTGAGCGGGCAAAGCGGCATGCGTTCTCGACCACCGGCTGGATTATCTGAAGAGCTATGTCCTTCTCCACTCCCACATGTGCCGTACGAGCAGGCGGCTCAATTCTTACCTCCACACCCTTCTCCTTGGCTAGAACATCCACCGAGGCAACCACGTCCTCCAGCACTTGCCGCACATCTGCTCGCCCTCGCGCCAGAGTGCCCTCTTCTTGAGCAGCCGCCATCAGCGCTTCGACGGTCCGTGTCATCTGATCCACGCTCTGCATAATCGAAGACAGCGCCTCCTGGTAGTAGGCAACGGGGCGCTTCCTTCTTAGAGCCAGCTCGGCCTCCGCCTTGATCTTGGCAAGCGGAGTGCGCAGTTGGTGTGAAACCTCAGCCGAGAAACGCCTCTCCCGGCGTAAACTGGCCGCCAGCCGATCCAGCATGCCGTCCAAGGTGTGAGCCAGCTGGGTCAGCTCATCATGAGGCTCCCCCATCTCAAAACGGCGATCAAGATCAGCGGTGCTCCAGGCTTCTGCTTCTGCTGTCATGCGGGCCACCGGCCGGAAGGCGGCGTTAAGCACCCAACGACCGGCAAACCCCACGATGATAAGAAGCACTGCCGTCAGAGCACAAGTAGCAAGAAGCGTGAGACGGAGCGTGCGCAAGTACGAGCCCATCCACAGACCAGCGACGATCGTGCCAATACGCTTGCCTTCGTAAACGAGCGGAACCCCGTAGAGACGCACCTGCTGGGCTCCCACGTCCACATATTGCGCCAGTTGACCGTCTAGGGCTTTGGCCGCGTCAGTAAGTACAGGGTCGACGTTTGGTGCACTGACGGTGGTTCCGGCAACAAAAACCCAGATTTGTGAACCGAGCTCTTGAATTGCGCCGGTGGGCCGGGGCAGAGTAACCCGTCCCTCGCTGATGCTGATCATGCGGGCAGCATCGTTCACCATGTTGCTCAGACGCTTGTCCGCATCAGAGCGAAGGCTGGCGGACAGAAGCAGGTTGAAGGCCACGGTCATGGCCACCAACGCCACCCCTACCGTGACCAGCACCGCCAGCAGTAGGCGGTCACGCACTCCCATGCGGGCAAAGAGGCGTCTCATCGCAGAGAGTAGCCTACGCCTCGTACAGTCACTATTTGGGGGGCCCCGGGCAAAGAGCAGACCTTGCGCCGCAGCCGAGCGATGTAGGCGTCAAGTGTGTTGTCGTAGACAATGGCGCCATGCGGCCAGCCCGTCTCTATCAAAGCCTTCCTGCGTACGGCTTGTCCAGGCGACGCAGCGAGCTTGGCGAGGAGACGAAACTCTGTGGGCGTAAGTGGCACCGTGACTCCCCCGCAGGTCACCGCGTGTTTGGCCGGGTCAAGCACAAGGCCGGCAGTCTCCAGCGTCCTGTCGCCTCCGCTCCGGCGTAAGAGAGCCTCAAGCCGCGCCAGCAGTTCAGCAAAGGCGAAAGGCTTGCACAGATAGTCATCACCACCCACATGAAACCCGGAGAGCCGATCAGAAAGGGCGTCGCGTGCCGTCAGGAACAACACGGGCACACCGATGCCGCGGGCCCGCAGCGCCTGGCACACGTCTCGCCCGTCCGTGTCCGGAAGACCGATGTCAATAATGACCAGATCGGGGGTGGTAGTCTGTATCTTGTGCAGAAGCTCAGATCCAGTGGCGAAGCCCTGCGCCTGATAACCCTCCTCACGCAGCCCGCGCACCAACAAAGACCTCATCTGCGGGTCGTCTTCCAGCACGAAGATGAGCGGCTCCATCATAGTGAAAGTAGTATGGCCCGGAGAGCGACCATACACAAGCATTTAGGGAAAACCTTCACACGGCGGCCGCGGCGTCCGGCTCCGCCGGACGCCGCCTACGCCGTCACCGCCGTGCGGGCGTGGTGGTGTCTTGCCCCGGGTGGGCTCGACATCCACCGGACAGGGTTGGGGCCACAGCTCAGGAGGGGGGTTGAGCAGTGCTGTGTGACTCCGGGTATTATGCTTGCACTAGTTTCCTGAACTAATCCTGAACACAAAACACGTGATACAGTGCAGGCCATGCAGGAAGACCGGCGCATAGTACTATCCACACACGGGCTCACGAAAGACTTCAAGAAGCTGCGCGCTCTTGACAACCTCAACCTTACCGTCTACGAGGGAGACGTATTTGGTTTCCTAGGTCCCAACGGGGCAGGCAAGACTACCGCCATTCGCCTCATATTCGGCCTCACCTACCCCACCAGCGGCTACGTCAACGTTCTCGGCCACAAGGTTCCCGAACAGCGGCAACAGGCTTTGCGCCATCTCGGCGGTTTTGTCGATGACCCGACCTTCTACGGCAACATGAGCGCTCGCCGCAACCTGCGCTTGATCGGAGAGATGAACGGCGAGGTGACCGAGAAACGCATAACTGAGGTCCTCGAGCTAGTGGGCCTGGCAGAGCGGGCAAACTCTAAGGTGGGAGGCTACTCCCACGGGATGAGACAGCGCTTGGGCATCGCGTTGGCCTTGCTTCATCGTCCAGAGCTCATCGTACTTGACGAGCCCACTAGCGGTCTTGACCCCCAAGGCATGCGCGACGTGCGAGAGCTTATTCGTGAGCTTGGCCGCCAAGGTACAACGGTTTTCCTTTCCTCTCATCTCCTGCACGAGGTGGAGCTGGTGTGCAACCGGGCGGCCATCTTAAGCAAAGGGCGCCTGGTGGCCCAGGGCCCGGTCGACCAGCTGCGGCCCGCCGGAGGCGCCGTCAAGGTGCTCACCCGCAACCAAAGGCGAGCCGCTGAAGTCCTGCGCGCCCTGGCCTCACCCCGAGCGGTGCGAGCCGAGGAGGAGTACCTGGTGATCGAGTCCGCCTCTGAGGACCTTGTTCCCGAGATGGTGCGAAGGCTGGTGGCAGAAGAAATCGACGTACTTGCTGTGATTCCCGCCACAGAGCAGAGCCTGGAAGACATCTTCTTTGAACTCACGGAACGAGTCGCTGTCGAGGGCGAGGAGAGTGGAAGATGAGCCACCTTCGGCGAGAGTTCCTCAAGATTCTCTTCCAGAAACGCACCTACTTTGGCTGGGTGGGGTTGTTCCTGGTGCCCTTCATCATCACCGTGGCTATGCGACTTTCTAGCGAGGGGCCGCCCGACCCTGCCCACGGAGGTCCCTACTTCATCGGCCTTATCAAGACCAACGGTCTCTACGTGTCGGTGGGTTCGCTGCTCGCCTTGGTGAGCTTCCTCCTGCCGCTGCTCGCCTCCATGGCAGGAAGCCAGACCATAGCAAGCGAGGCCGAGAAGGGCACCCTTCGCACCATCCTAATGCAGCCGGTCCGTCGGGGAGCACTGCTTCTGGCAAAGTGGTTCATCGCCAACGTGTATGTGGGCATTGGACTCCTTATCCTACTTGCCGGCTCCTTGCTAGCTGGTGGGGTGGTATACGGCCTCAAACCCATGATGCTTTTGAACGGCGAGACCGTGGGGTTAGGGGAAAGTCTGTGGTTGATCTTCCTTGCCTACGCCTTCGTCCTGGCGGCCATGGCGGCAGTGGTTTCCCTGGGAGTAGCTCTTTCCACGCTCACCGATTCGGGGCTCACTGCCATGGCGGCAGGACTTGTCCTTGTCATCATAATGCTTGTGCTCGGCAGTCTGAGCGTATTTGACTTCCTACGGCCATATCTTTTTACGAGCCACTTTGATGCCTGGGTGAACCTTTTTGCGAGGCCCATTGACTGGGATCCGATATACAAGGCCTTGCTCAACTTCCTGGTCTGGACCGTGGGGATGACTACGATCGCCTGGCTGATATTCCGCCGCAAAGACATCCTTTCTTAGCTTCACTTTCCCGGCCTTGCTGGCAGCCTGGGCAGGGAACCAGGCAAGCTAGCCTGGGCAGCAGACCGGGAGGTTAGCCTGGGCGGCTCCCCAGAACCTAGCGCCCCTCCTGCCCCGTAGTCTTCTTTCCGCCACGAGTTCCTTTACTTCCGCGCGCTTTTGCCGAAGAAAGACTAGAAGAGCACAAGGAGCGTTGGTTTGGAACTTCTATCAAGCATGCCGCTTGTGGCCTTGGGCGCCCTGATAGGACTGGGGTTAGGCTGGTACGCCTGGCGCAATCGCATCCTGCCCGTGACGGCTCCTTTTGCAGCTGTACTCTTTCTGGGTCTCTTCTGGATAGCGGCCGACACTCTGGAGCTGGCCGTTCCCACCCTCCAAGACAAGCTTGTCTGTCTTAATCTGGGCTACCTAGCGTACGCCTTCCTGCCCTTAGCTTGGCTAGCTCTCGTACTCGAGTACGCGGGTCACCGCTTCTGGCGCAAGATCCCCCTGCTAGCACCACTTGGCTTGATACCAGCCGCCACCCAGATTCTCACCTGGACCAACGGCCACCATCATCTGCTTAGAACACCGGAGTGGTTGAAGACAGCCGGACCCTACCAGGTCGTGAACTACGCGCATGGTCCTTGGTACTGGGTATACGCCATCTACGGTTATGTCCTCTTAGCCGTGGCCACAGCCATTCTGCTAGCTAGCATTTTCACTGCGCCTCGCCTCCACTGGCGGCAACCGATCGCCTTGCTGGTGGCCTCTCTGCTTCCCTTAGTGTTAGAGGCGGCGAGAACCTGGGGCCCCTATACCGCTTACGCCCACTCCCTCACCCCAGCAGTCCTCGGCACAGCTGGGGTGCTGGCAGCTTCGGCTCTTTTCCGTGTCCGAGTTTTTCGGCTGGGGCCGATAGCCCGGCACGCGCTGGTGGAAAACTTGAGTGAGGGAGTCCTGGTTCTTGACGAAACCGACAGGGTGGTTGACCTGAACCGCGCCGCCCAACGACTTATTGGGCGCCCCGTCCACGAGGTGCTCTCGAGACCGCTCGCTGAGGTGTGGGAGGTATGGCGGCAGATTAGCGCCTTCCAGGAAAACGGAGCCACCAAAGCGCAAGTGGGATTGGTAGAGCACGGAGACGAACGCCACTACGAGGTGGAATGGACTCCAGTCTGGCGAAGGAACCGTCTTGCCGGCCACTTGGTGGTGGCGCGAGACGTGACTGACCGCGCTTTGATGGAACACAACCTGCGTCAGCAGGCCTTCACCGACACCCTTACCGGTCTGCCTAATCGCGCCTTTTTCATGACCAAGGTGGACGAGTCGATCCGCCGAGCTCGCCGCTACCCTGAGGCCGGGTTCGCCGTCCTTGTGCTCGACCTTGATCGTTTCAAGACAATCAACGACAGCATTGGCCACTTGGCAGGTGATGTCCTCCTCCAGAGCGTGGCAGCGAAACTCAGAAGCTGCGTGCGCGAAGTGGATACCGTGGCTCGGATGGGCGGAGACGAGTTCATGATCATTCTGGACAGCGTGTCCACCACGCAAGAAGTAGTCCCCATATTGGAGCGCATCCGGGAAGAACTCGAGACCCCGGTGTTCTTCCGCCAACAGGAGATGGTGACCACCTGCAGCATCGGCGTGGTGGTGTGGGACCCTTCCTACTCAGACCCTGAAGACCTACTCCGTGCCGCGGATATTGCCATGTACCAGGCCAAAGAAGCCGGTAGGAATTGCTACCGCATCTTCGACGAGGAGATGCATCAAGCTGCGCTTCGTGCCTTGGAAGCCGAGACCGATCTTCGCACCGCCGTTAAGAACAAAGAACTTGCCGTCGTCTACCAACCGATCGTTGACCTAAGAACAGGAACCGTCTGCGCTCTAGAGGCCCTCGCTCGTTGGGAGCATGCCAAGCGAGGCCTCATCTTGCCGGAAGAGTTCATTTCCGTGGCTGAGAACTGTGGTCTCATTGTGCCCCTCGGTACCCTCATCCTAGACCGCGTATGCAGCCAGATGAGCGAGTGGCGGGAAAAAGGCGTTACCACCGGCCGGCTACCGGTGAGCCTGAATGTCTCCCCCCGTCAGCTCACTGAATCCGACTTCCTAAGTTCGCTGGCCGAGCGGCTAGCCGTCTGGCACATTCCTGCGGAGCAGCTCGTGCTGGAAATAACCGAGTCTGTCTTTGTTAAGGACCCGAAGGGATCCCTTGAAGTCATGCATGAACTTCGACGCTTGGGTATAAGCCTTTGCTTAGATGATTTCGGAACGGGAGCTTCATCACTCCAGCATTTGATCACCTTCCCCGTGCAGGAGCTAAAGATAGATCAGACCCTGACCTCGAAAGTCCGGCGAGGCAGCGTTGACTACGCCGTTGTGCGTTCTCTCATTGACCTGGCGCATACCCTCGGTCTCACTGTCACCGCGGAGGGCATTGAAGAACCGGAGCAATGGGCTTTGCTTGCCGAAATGGGCTGTGACCACGGTCAGGGCTATTACTTTGGTCGACCCATGGGCGCCGCCGATCTACTTAGGGGCCTGGGTAAGAACCAGGACCGCTCCAACTTGCGCGTTCTGCGCCGCTATGCGGATGCTACCCTAGGTGTTCCTCGTCCCCGGTGACAAAATACCGCACGCGCTCGCCCAGGTTCACGGCATGATCCCCAATGCGTTCAAAGTAACGCCCGATCATAGCCAGGCGGATAGCCGGACCAAGCGCATCCTCGCCCTTTAGTTCGACCAACCTGCCCAATAGCTCGGCGTGCAGGTCATCAAGGCGGTCGTCCTCCTGCGCCAGAGCCGAGGCCAAGGTCTCGTCCTTGGCGGTCCAGGCGTCAATGGCCATGCCCAAGAGCCGCGTGGCCGTCCGTCCCAAGTCAGCGACCAGCGAGCGCACCGGCTTGATGGTCGACGCCCGGAAGTCTTCTACCTCTACCAACTCGGCTATATTGAAAGCCAGATCTCCCGCTCGCTCTAGATCTGTCACCACCCGCAAGATGGCCACAATCAGCCGTAGGTCGCGGGCCACCGGGGCTTGCTGGGCCAACATGGCTAGCGCCCGCTTCTCAATGTCAAGGAACAACCGGTCGATGTCGTCATCGCCTTCTCGCACCCGGCGGGCCAGCTCTTTGTTGCCCTCAATGAGAGCATTGGTGGCAAGTTCAGTGCTCCGCTCTACCAGGGCACCCAGTCGAACCACGTCTTGGTCCAAGATTTCTAGCTGCCGATGGAATGACTCCCGCATGGTCTCTACCTACCCTTCCCGGGCCACCTAGCCGAACCGGCCCGACACGTAATCCTCGGTGCGCTTGTCTTTGGGCCTGGTAAAGATTTGGGCGGTTTCACCAAACTCCACCAGAATGCCCCAGCGAGCAGAGGTAGTTTCGTCTACCTCAGTGTAGAGGAAAGCCGTTTCATCACTGATCCGGGCCGCCTGCTGCATGTTATGGGTGACGATGACGATGGAATAGTCCTCTTTCAGCTCCTGCATCAAGTCTTCAATCCGGGTGGTAGCGATAGGGTCAAGGGCCGAAGCTGGCTCGTCCATCAGGATCACATCCGGCTCGACCGCGATGGCCCTGGCTATGCACAGCCTTTGCTGTTGGCCGCCCGAGAGGTCCAGGGCACTCTTCTTCAGCTTGTTCTTCACCTCGTCCCACAGAGCAGCACGGCGCAGGGAGCGCTCCACCAGTTCGTCCATATCTCCCTTGTACCCATTGATCCTGGCCCCGAAAGCCACGTTGTCGTAGATGGACTTGGGGAAAGGATTGGGGCGTTGAAAGACCATGCCTATATGTCGGCGGACCACGACCGGGTCCACCCCCGGCGCATAGATGTCCTCTCCGTGGTAGAGGACCTGCCCTTCTACCCGAGCCCCGGGAATGAGCTCGTTCATCCGGTTAAAACAGCGCAGGAGAGTGCTTTTGCCGCAGCCAGAGGGACCAATGATAGCGGTAATGCGGCGGGGTCGGATGTCCAAGTTGATACCGCGCAGAGCCAGGTTGCTACCGTAGTAGACGTTGAGGTCCCGGACGCTGAAGACCGGCCGCTCCACAAAACCTTGCGTGTCGTCTGAAGTAGTCATCGTTTGATACGGCTCCTTGAAGCTATGACCCGGGCCACGATGGTGCACACAAGAACTATGAGGAGAAGCTCAAGCGCCCCCGCCCAAGCCCGGGCCTGACCGGCAGCGAACGGGTTTCTCGCTCCGTCGAAAATAGCGAGCGTAAGTGCGGACATAGGCTCCCCCCACAGCTTGGCAGTCAGTTGGTAGGAGCCTAGAGCAGTGAGAATAAGGGGCGCGGTCTCCCCGGCTGCGCGAGCCACCGCCAACATGACACCGGTGGCGATTCCGGGGGCAGCTGAAGGAAGCACCACCTTGACAACCGTTTGCCACTTGGCCGCTCCCAGAGCAAGACTTGCGTCCTTCAACTCTTGCGGCACCAGTTTCAGCATCTCCTCCGTTGAGCGGACAATTATGGGCAGCATGATGATGGCCAGAGAGGCCGCACCCATCAGCGCGCCAAAGCCGAACTGCACCACCAAGGCGGTGTACACAAAAAGGCCCACAAATACCGAGGGCACACCTGTCATCACGTCTGAGAAAAAGCGAATCACCTTGGCCAGCCAGTTGCGCTTTCCGTACTCCACCAGGTAGACAGCGGCCATGATCCCAAGCGGCACAGAAACCGCTGCCGCCAGCCCCACCATGATTACTGTCCCCACCAGTGCATTTAGGAAGCCACCACCAGCCCGTCGGAAGCTCAAAGGCATAGGACTGGTGAGAAACTCCCAGTCCATGGTCTTTAGGCCTTTGCTCGTGATGTGGTAGAGGATCATTCCCACAGGTAGAAGAGTGATTAGTACGGCTAGGATCACCAGGGCCTTGTTTCTGCGGTCACGCCAGACTCGGCGTCTTGTTGGCCGACAATCCCGTAGCGAGAGTCCGGCGCCCAACCGGCCTCCCGCCCAGCGCTCCCCCAGCGCCCCCGCGGAATCCGAGATCGGTAGAGTTCTATCGCTCATGGCCTACTGAACCTCCAGGCCAGGGCTCGCGCCGCCATGTTGATGACGATGGTAATGGCGAAAAGCACCACACCAATTCCCACCAAAGCGCGAATGTGTTCCCCGGTAGCTTCTTGGAACTGGTTAGCGATCACCGCCGCCATGGAGTAGCCGGGCTTAAGGATTGAAGCGTCTATGCTCACCTTGGAGCCGATCAGCAAGGCCACAGCGATGGTCTCGCCAAGCGCCCGGCCTAAGCCGAGCATGACCGCGCTTATCACCCCCGCCCGACCCCTAGCAAGCACCACCTCGCGGATCATCTCCCACTTAGTGGCCCCTAGGGCGTAGGCCGCCTGGCGCTCGTCGTCCGGCACCGTCGCAAAAACCTCTCGGCACAGGGAGCTGATGATGGGGATGATCATGATGGCAAGGATCACCCCAGCCCCGAAGTAGGAGATCCCCGAGGGGGGCCCTTTGAAGATAGGAATGAAGCCCAGATACTTCGCCAGAAAATCGGCCGCAGGCTGAAGAAAAAGCGGCAGAAGAACAAACACGCCCCACAGCCCATAGATAACGCTAGGAACCGCTGCCAGAAGATCCACGGCATACCCGATCGGCCCTTTGAGCCGCCTGGGTGAATACTCGGTCAGAAACAGAGAGACCCCTAAACTGAGAGGAACAGCGATGATAAGGGCAATTACAGAGGTCGTAAAGGTCCCGTAGATAAAGGCAAGAGCCCCGAACTTCCCGTTCTTGGGGCTCCACTCGCTGCTCGTGACAAAAGCAAGCCCTTGCGAGCCGAACACCGGTAGAGCCGTGCCCGTAGTGGAAATCACCATGTAGGCCAGGGTCAGGAGAATAAGCACCCCTGAAAGCGCAGCAAACAGCGCGAAGAGGGAGTCGGCCCACCGGCCGACCCCTCTTCGCCGCCACGTCCCTGCGGGGGGAGCTACAGGGCTAGAACGCACTGATGGCAGCCACCTTTTCCAGCGCCAGCTTTCGCAGTTCCTCCGAGAGAGGTGCATACTTGAGCTCCCCCGCAAGCGGACTGCCTTCGGTCAACGCCCAGTTGAGCCACGCCTTCAAGATCTCCGCTTTGGCCGGATCCTTCATCTTGTCGTAGGCAAGAATCCAGGTGGCGCCCACGATCGGGTAAGCCTGGGGTCCCGCGCTGTTACTCAGCGAGAAGCGTAGGTCATCCGGGAAAGTGACGCCCTCGGCAGCCGCGGAGGTTGACTGCAGACCGGGGGTCACGAAGTTGCCAGCTTTGTTCTTGAGAGTAGCCATCTTAAGTCCCGACTCCAGGGCATAGGAGAGCTCCACATAGCCGATGCTGCTTGCTTGCTGTTGCACAACTGCGGCCACCCCATCATTGCCCTGGCCGCCCAAACCTACCGGCCAGTCCACTTCCTTGCCCTTACCTACTTTATCCGCCCACTCTTTGGAGACCTGCGTGAGATATCCGGTAAAGATGTTCGTGGTGCCGGACGAGTCGGACCGGTGTACCACCTGGATGGTCTTGTCCGGAAGAGCGACGCCAGGATTGAGTGCAGCCAGCCTGGCATCGTTCCACTTAGTGATCTCGCCAAGGAATATGCCTGCGATAGTGTCGGGGTCTAGCTTCAGTTCCTCAACGTTCGGCAAGTTGTAGACCAGAACGACCGCTCCCATCACGGTGGGAATATGCAAGACTTTGGCACCAGACACCTGCTCGGCCTTGGCGATCTCCTCGTCCTTCATGGGAGCATCGCTTGCCCCAAAATCCACGGTCAGCTTGCTGAATTGCTCGATGCCGCCCCCCGAGCCGATCCCCTGGTAGTTGATGGTGACTCCCGGGTGGATAGACTGAAACTCGCCGATCCACTCCACATAGAGTGGCTCGGGAAAAGTTGCGCCTGCCCCGTTCAGACTGCCCGCTAGCGCAGGTGTCGCGGTGACAGACGCGCCAGTAGCGGCCGCGCTCGTAGAAGGGGCGCTAGTGGGGCTAGTTGCAGGCACGCTGGTCGCAGTGCTGGCGGTGCTAGAGGCAGTGGGTAGCTCACTATTCCCGCCGCACCCTGAGATAAAGGCGATTGTCAAGGTCGCCAAGATTACGGAGCCCACGGTTAGCACGACTCGCCTGCCCAGGCCCTTCCGCAGCCTGGCCAGGCTCTCCTTGAATAGGTGTTGCCTAACTTTCCGCACGAGGTGCATCATCACCTTCCTTCTTTGCTTACCCAACCCTGCGATTCTTTGCCCGCCGACGAGATGCGCAGGTTTCCGTCTGGTAGGCTATCAATGGGTAAGTCAAGGGGTGTTAAGACTTTGTTACCTGTCTGTTAATCCTTGGGGTAAGAACTGTCGGATGGCCGAACAGCAAGAAAAGAGACGCATCCTCATAGTCGAAGACGACCGCACTATCTCT
>Ga0315298_1002302_pt1 | contig 32726 bp, 29 predicted proteins | sample WHS_1_MG_FD_203077 | JGI IMG/M metagenome (GOLD analysis project Ga0315298, IMG submission 203077) | Extremophilic microbial mat communities from Washburn Hot Springs, YNP, Wyoming, USA - WHS_1_MG | ecosystem: Environmental > Aquatic > Thermal springs > Hot (42-90C) | place: USA: Wyoming... | reverse complement strand
AATACGATAGCTTTCAGGCACCTCAGTCCAACATAACGGATCGGGGATAAACGCAACACGATAGCGTTTCTTTTCAACTTCGTGCATATACCGGCGTAATCTGACCACTAATTCAAAATCTTCTCCTACCGTCGTTTTGTCGTAACCCCCTACTTTAATAACTCTTTTTCGATCAAAAAGGCCAAAAGCTCCCGAAATAATCAATAGTCCATTCAATCGGCTCCATGCCATACGCCCCAAGGTAAAAGCACGGAAATATTCCAACACTTGAAATTTTGCCCACATATTTCGGGGGAAAACCACGTTGGATATTTTTCCATCCGTCACTTCACACGAGTTTGCCACACGGATCACACCACCCGATGCAATCACGACATGTTTTGGATCATCCATAAAAGGCTTCACCATTCTTAAAAGAGCATCCGGCTCAATGATCGAATCCACATCAATTCCTAAAAACAATTCATTGCGAGCCACGTTGATACCGGCATTCAACGCATCCGCTTTACCGCCATTCTCTTTATCGATAATAAACAAATGACTATAAGCAGGATTTGTTGATTTATAGACACCTCTGATGGGAGCACATGGAACCTGTAATTCATAGGCTCTATCGACTTTTATCAAATCAAAATAATCAATAACGGTTGACAAGGTATTGTCCTTACTGCCGTCATTTACAATAATCACTTCGAAATCGGGATATTGTAATGCAATTAAACATCTGATATTTTCGATGATGGTCATTTGTTCATTGTATGCCGGCGCAATAACAGAAACGGATGGAAGCTTGTAAAACGACAACATACTCTTATAATCAATGTTGCTGTTTTTCTTTAGATAACTTTTTAACTCAAAGATGGATAACACCCCGATCAACGTGTATAGGCCAAACAATGAAAAAGCATACACAAAGAACAAATGGTTCAGTATATTCATCCAGGACGGTACTTCCATTGGTTAAGAATAAAACATTAATAAAAAGAGACTACTTGCAAAAATGACTGACGTATTGAGGCATCCGAATGATTTTCGTAGGATTGAACGACATTCAAATCTAAATCGAGCAACGAGATCAGTGCGACTATTTTTAAAGGAACCGGTTTCGTTTCAACGATCTTTTTGAGAAAATGGATGGCAAATGATTGATCTGGACATGAAATCATTGATCTTAGAATTCTTTTCTGTACTTTTTCGGAAACTTTTTCAAAATGATCAATTAATAGGATGTAATCGGAAAGGCTTTGGGCAAAGTCAAGACAGGCCAAAACAGCTTCATCCCTCACCAACTGGCTATCAACGTCTAACTTTGTGAGAATGGCGCTTTTTAAATCTTTTTTTCGATTCAAACGGGCTAAAATAATACCTATGGCTGCTAATTCAGGCATATCTTGCCTGATTAATAACGCATACTCCAACTCTTGTTCCCCCGAATCTAAGGCAATCTTAATGATCATGTTCATTTCCCAAAGATCAAGCGCACCTTGTAACCCTGTAAATAAGAGCAACGTCTCATTGACATGAAGCTTTAGCAACGTTGCATACGCCTCATAGCGTAAAATGTAATTTTTCTTTTTCAACAGCCAACGCATATCTTTGCTGTACTCCGTCAAATGAAACTCAGCAATCACCTTCAAAGCAAACAATTGGCGTACTAAAACAAGAGAATGCAGATTCCGATATAACCAATCGCGACAAGGCATAATGCGAAGCAATAAAGCGGTTTTTTCTTTCACTTCACCGACAGTCATCGCATGAACCTGAGAAATCAACGTAAGAAACAGCTTCTTTGATCTTTCATCCTTTATTAATTTTTGAAACGTTTTGATTAGGTCGTCCTGACTCCCTTTTACATAGGCATTATCCTGATAGATATAGGAAAAGAAAAGAGGAATAATCTTGTCAAAATACTGTTTTTCAATGATCTTTGATTTGTTTTCACGTTTGATATAGACCACAATTAAAAACAAAATCACAAGGGATGTCACAAGAAACAAGAAAATCAAATAATCAACCACTAATAACCATTCAGGAGAATGCGCCACAACATTTTCATACAATGAATTAGCAAAGATGCTGTTTCCTCTCAACATCGATGGATGAACAAAGAAATAGCCTCCTACGATGATCAAAAGAGCTATCATTCCATAAAAAATTCGTTTAGCCCATATAAAAATAAGATGAAATAGCAGCTTCATGATACACTGATGTTGAAGGTGACGCGCACAAAAACAACCAAGTTCATTGAAAACGCAAAATCATCGTTTTATTTTAGATGAATCTTATATCCGGCTTCCAGCGTGTATCGATTGCGATATTGATTGATGCTATATTCTTCTCTTGTGTATCCCAATCCAAGATGAAATTCGGAAACCCGATTAATGAGTATGTTTTTTGCCAACAAAATCTTATACGCATTCAACTGATTAAATCCGTTGGTTTGCGATGTGGCATACATGTCATCAGGAGAATTTCCAAATCCAACTTCCACACTCCAGTAATTGAATTGATTTTCTCCGTATAATCTATAATCGCCAATAAATGATAATGATTTCATTCCCTTTTTAATCACATAAAATGGGCGTATCGAGAACCAACTTTTACCGACATATTTTCCCACATGAACGGTTGCAATAAACAGTTTTGATATCGGATATTGCATATAACGACCGCCAAGCGATGCCTCAAACCCGTGATTGAACGAAACATAATATTCATATCCAATCCGATTGCGCGGGAAAAGAGAAGCATTGAAGCCATACCCATAATTAAAATACATATACTGTTTTTTTGAGACATACAGATAGAAATCCGACTCTAATTGAACATCGTTCAATTGAAAGCGATGGGCAAAATTGGTATGCACCACGAATGTGTTTTGCCCCAATTTCGTCGAATAATCCACCGACGCTAAATGCTGCGGAGTAAAATGGTCAAACCAATCTAAGGTATAGTAAGCAGACAGAATATTCGTGTTGCGTTTTATAAACAAATCCGTTACGATTCCATTGATCGAACCATTTTTGATAAAGCTTTTATTTTCAGGTTTCTCTGCCAACTGAATGGCTTTTGTATATTCTTTCAGATCAGCATAAGCAATCAGTCTTTTATGCAAAAGATCTTCCTTGTCGGAGTAAGCATGTTGTTCGGCATCATCACACATGCGCAATAAACGCTGATATTGATGAGAACGAAGCAAAACATTCAACCAGGTGGCATATAAATCATCATGTTGATAATGTAGATCGTTTGCTTTTTGTAAAAAAATCAAAGCCGAATCATTTTGATTTTTCCAAGAATACACATTCGCCACAAAAACCAGAATATCGCCTCGCTTCGGATCTGCCTGCAAAGCCAAATTAGCGGCATGCAGCGCCTCCATATAGTGATGCTCTTTAGCGTATGTCTCAGCAACCTGAAAAATGGAATCAACATTGATTTGTGCATCAGCATTGGCGTAAAAACTGACAAAACAAAAGCCAACCAAAATACGAATAACAAACTTCTTCATAACGAGGTAGAAATTAGTGGTGAAAGTAACGATTCAATTTCTGAAACAATCACATACGGATCGAAAGGTCTATATACCATTCGATTGGCGCCCATCTCTTTTACCTTGTAAATATAACTTTCATTTACAATTTCAGGAAAAAACCAAATTGGCATAATATACTCTTTAGTCATTCTCAAGTAACGAGTCACCTCGATGCCGGACATTGTTGATATTTTACCATCAATAAGAACTAAGGCAACAGATAACGTATTCATTTGATTATCTAATTCTTGATATGTTTTGCACGGCGTGACGATCACATGCTCCAAACGAATGTATATCAATGAGCTGATTAACTGCACAAATACCATATCATCCGAAATAATGATCACTCCGTTTGTCATACCATTTCAATTTAACATCAATATCCTACTTGTTTCGTAAGAAGAGAAGAAAGTAAACAGAATTATTTTTATGAGAGGAAATAGGGAAAAACCCTCTTGGGCTTTGCTTTAGAAATCAATGTTTCGTTTCACAGGTTTTCTTTGCCAAAAAATTCGTTTCTTTTGAATAGGCATTAAAAACAAGAACAAAGATAATTCTTTTTTGTATTTTTTGAACAAAAAATACTGAAGAATTTTATAAATCAGAACTTCCTTGTTTGGAGCTATGTATGAATAAAAAAACATGGAGTTCAAGGAAATGGTGCTTCAAACCTTTGTTTTTGAGAAGAACACAGAACCAATGATCATTGGAACAGCCACATTAATAAACCAGATCAACACCCCGGCTGTGGCTGCAGCAATCGCATTGGCCGAAAAAAGGCCAACAAACATCACGGCATAGGAACCGCGGATGGCTGCTTCGGAGAAAGAGATGGAAGGAGTGAACGTTACAAACAAATAATAGGTAGCCGTGACAATCATACCGCGCAAAAATGGCAGTTGAATGTTACAAAAAAGCAAGGTCAGGTAAAACTGAAAACAAAAGACAAGATAGCGAGAGATGGCCAATAATAAGATCAAAGTCAGCTCTTTGGAGTTGAAGAGCGTGAACCATCGCAACCAGATCATAATTCGGGTTTGGATTTTGAAGCGACGCAAGATGATGACCAATTTTGGCAATGAAAGATATATAAAAAAGGAGAGGGCTGTTGCAACAGAGAAAATAATGGCACGGACAGTGTCGCTTCTCAACGAGGTGAAGGGATTGTGAACCATAAGCAGCCAAAACGACAACAATCCGAACGAAAGCAGGGTAATGGTTTGTGCGAAGGTTCCGATGACGCCAAAGGCAATGCCTTTCCATCGGTTTTGGGGTTGCAGATAAATGACGCGTCCCGGATATTCTCCCACTCTGTTAGGTGTGAAAAAAGCCGTAGCTAATCCGCTGAGAATCGATTTGAGCGATATCCTTAAGCTGATTTTTTCTGTTTTACTGAGCAAAAAACGCCATTTCACCGATTCGATCCACAGATTTACCGGAAGCAACATAACGGCCAGCAGCAACCACCCCCAATGATGGAGTGACAAATCGAACCAATCTTGCTTGGAAGCAGGACTGTGAATGAATTCAACAATTTTATAAATCAAAAATCCGTATGAAAGGATCAGGATGGTCCATTTCACATAAGGATAAACGATTCGAAAGCGATGCATGATAAGAAGATTAAAAATGAGACGATCGCAATGATGAATGATGTTCGTTCAAATACGTTAATGTTTAATCGGTTCCTTTACCGGTTGATCCTCAAAGGCACACCTGTTATTTTCCCATGATAATCTTTTTGATTTCATTGAGTTTATTAAGCGCCTGAATGGGTGTAAGATTATTGATATCAGCATTTTTTATTTCGTCGCGAATTTGTTTCAGCACCGGATCATCGAGCTGAAAGAAGCTCATCTGAATGCCTTCGCGTGAAGAAGCAATCGATTGGATGGGTTTGGCAATGCCCGATTTACGATTGTCGGTTTCCAATTGTGTCAGGATCTCATTGGCTCTTTTCACGATGCTTTGAGGCATACCGGCCATTTTGGCAACGTGAATTCCAAAGCTGTGTTCACTCCCACCGGGAGTCAGTTTTCGCATAAAAATCACCTTTTTGTCCACTTCCTTGACGGAGACGTTGAAGTTTTTAATGCGCGAAAAAGATTTTTCCATTTCATTCAGTTCATGATAATGAGTAGCAAACAATGTTTTTGCTTTAGCCTGAGGGTGTTCGTGAATGTATTCCACAATAGCCCAGGCAATGGAAATGCCGTCGTACGTACTGGTACCGCGTCCCAATTCATCAAAGAGAATCAGGCTTCGATCGGATAGGTTGTTGAGGATGCTGGCTGCTTCATTCATTTCGACCATGAAAGTGGATTCGCCCAAGGAGATGTTGTCGCTGGCGCCGACACGGGTAAAAATTTTGTCCACAATGCCGATGGAAGCCTCTTGGGCAGGCACAAAGCTACCGATTTGAGCCATCAGCACGATGAGGGCTGTTTGGCGAAGCAATGCCGATTTTCCTGCCATGTTGGGGCCGGTCAGGATGATGATTTGCTGACGTTCATTGTCTAAATAGAGATCATTGGCAATGTAAGGTTCGCCGGGAGGCAACTGGGTTTCAATCACGGGATGTCGTCCCTGCCGAATGTCAATGTCGGTACCTTCATGGAGAATAGGCCGCGTGTATCGATTTTGTTCCGCACTCTTCTGAAACGAAAGCAAGCAGTCGAGTTGAGCCAGCAAGTGCGCATTGAGTTGAAAGGCGGTAATGTAGTCTCCCAGCGCAATCACCAGCTCATTGAACAGGCGCGTTTCGATGGCCAAAATCTTGTCCTCGGCTCCCAGAATTTTTTCTTCGTATTCTTTTAATTCTTCCGTGATGTAACGTTCGGCATTCACTAACGTCTGTTTGCGAATCCAAGTGGCAGGCACTTTTTCACGGTGGGTGTTGCGCACTTCGATGTAATAGCCGAACACATTATTAAAACTGATTTTCAGACTTGGAATGCCGGTGGCTTCACTTTCACGCTGTTGAATCTTCATCAGGACATCTTTTCCCGAATAGGCTATCGTTCGCAGTTCGTCGAGTTCGGCATTGACGCCGTGGCGAATGATATGTCCTTTGTTGATCGCATTGGGCGGATCGTCCTCCAATTCAATGGCAATGCGCTCGGCGATGGTATGACATGAATTGAGTTGTTCGCCAATTTTTTGCAATGGGGCATGGCCTGAAAGCAAACATTGATGTTTCACCTGCTCCACCACACTCAGCGCGACGTGCAATTGACGAACCTCGCGAGGAGTGATGCGTCCCACGGCAATCTTAGAAACGATTCGTTCCAGATCGCCTGTCAGTGGAAGTTGTTGTTCGAGCACTTCTTTCAATTCTCGGTTTCGAAAGAGATGTTCCACCACTGAAAGGCGTTCTTCAATCAGCGGTCGTTGCTTGAGCGGGAATGAAATCCAGCGGCGAAGCAGACGTCCTCCCATGGGCGTGACCGTTTTGTCCAAAATATCTGTCAGGCAAGCGGCTCCTTCGTGTTGGCCGCCAAACAGTTCTAAGTTTCGCACCGTAAAGCGGTCAAGCCAAACAAAGCGTTCTTCTTCAATCCGCGCCAAGTGAGTGATGTGAGTATTGTGAAGATGCTGAGTATGATCGAGGTAGTAAAGAATAGCTCCCGCAGCAATGATGCCCAAGGTGAGTTCTTCCACCCCAAAACCTTTCAGGTTGATGGTTTCAAAATGTTTCAGCAGCCGATCGCGGGCAGCATCGAGGGTGTAAATCCAATCGTCTTGTTCGTAAGTGAAAAATTTGGAACCAAACGCCTCTTTGAATGATTCCCGCTGTGTTCGGTCGTGGAGAATTTCTTTGGGCGAAAAGTTGTTCAATAGTTTGTCAATATAGTCCAACGAACCTTCGGCCGTCAGAAATTCACCCGTTGAAATGTCGAGAAACGCCACACCGGCTGTTTTGTGATGAATGTGAATAGCAGCGAGAAAATTATTTTCTTTATGGTTGAGAACGTTGTCGTTGATGGAAACGCCCGGGGTGACCACTTCGGTAATCCCTCTTTTCACAATATTTTTGGTCAATTTCGGATCTTCCAATTGGTCACACACGGCCACGCGCATGCCGGCACGCACCAACTTGGGCAAGTAAGTGTCTAATGCATGATGCGGGAAACCGGCCAGCTCTACAAATTGAGCCGATCCGTTGGCGCGTCGTGTGAGTGTAATACCAAGTATTTCAGAAGCTTTCACGGCATCATCGGAAAATGTTTCGTAGAAGTCGCCTACCCGAAACAGCAAAATAGCGTCCGGATGTTTTGCTTTGATCTGATAATATTGTTTCATCAATGGTGTTTCCACCGCTTTCTTTTCCATAACAACCAACTATTCAGTGCTGTTTCTGTTTTTTTATCGGGTTTTGCGCAAAGACTCTCACCGTCAGTGTTCAGTCCAATGATCAGTCACCTGCAACGGATCGTTGTCCATGCGGTTGAATCAATCATGCAATGAGCTGATGACGGAATGAAAGGTCAAGACGCAAAAGGTTGATCTTAGATTTTTTCAAACAACTCCCTACCGGCTCCGCAAATAGGACAGACCCAATCTTCATTCAATGCGTTGAAGGCAGCATCGTGTTCACTCTCGTCATATACATAGCCGCACACCTGACAGCGATATTTTTCCGTAGAAGCTGCCTTTTGGAGCTTTGACTCATCAATGTAGGTTGGAGCATTTTTAGGTGAAGCGGCTTTTCTTTCTTTTCGGTATAAGGCATAAGTGATGGGGTCGGCGGTTTCTTTGTAGAGATCAGCCTGCATGATTTCGACAATATAGAGCCAATGGCTTCCCACGTCAATGGTTTCTTTGACCTGACATTCCAACGTACCGATGACCTCATTCATCAATACAGGAACATCGTTTATACCGTAACGAATGTTAAACTGTTTTAATTTATCCGTATTTCGTCCACTTTGATACCCGAACGTGGAAATGATGTCCTGCGAAACTTCTTGCGGAAGGATGCTCACGGAGAGCACGCCCGATTGCGCAATCAGCTCGGCGGAATAATTGTTCTTATGGCAGGTGACAGCCAATTGCGGCGGTTCCGAAGTAACCTGCATCACTGAATTACAGATAAATCCATTCCCTTTTTGGGAATTTCCGCTGCAAACCACATAAATGCCGTACGTCATTTTGTACAACGTTTGGTAATCAATCATAGTGCGAATTTTTTTAATGATGAGTCAACGTTCTTTTCACACAAAGATAACATAAAAAACAATGGGATGTCGTGATAATAACAGCTATAATTTGATGCGTTTTAAAAATGCCAAGTTCGGAAAGAAGGTGGCAGAAAAAGAAACCATCACGGAGAAAGATCCTTCTCATCAACTTGAAATGCTGATGCAGGTTCGATTGATTCATCATATTTTGTATTATTTTTTTTGGCAAAGCGTTATGGAGGCATCCAAGGTGCTGAAAGAAATGTAAACAAAAAGTTGTAATTTTGACAGGTTCTAACGGTGATCTGACACGTTCATCGGATAGGATGAGATTATTTCAGAAAATGACGGGAACAATGAAAACAATCGGTATTGTCGGAGGGTTAGGCCCTGAGTCAACAATGGCTTATTATCAGGAGATTATTCGTGCTTTTCAATCGGATGAACAGGCGTTGCAGTATCCTGAAATCGTGTTGTTAAGCGTAAATCTGTACGATTTTATGAGCTACATGCAGCAAGAGCAATATGAACAGGCAACTGCGTTTTTGCTTGATCAGTTGATTCGATTGAAGCAAGCCGGCGCCGAATTTGCTGCGATCAGCGCCAATACCCCGCATCTGTTTTTTCCTGCATTGAAGGAACGTTCCCCTTTGCCGTTAATCAGCATTGTGGAAGCAGCTTGCGATCGTGCTTCTGCGTTGAAATTGAAACGATGCGGATTGTTTGGCACGGCCTTTACCATGAAATCCTCTTTTTATCAAGAAGTCTTTGCTCAGCGTCATATCGATGTTATTGTTCCTGACGTGGATGATCAACGGTTTTTGCAGGAAAAACTTTTTTCAGAGATTGAATTGGGCATTTTTAAAGAAACGACGCGTCAAGCGTTGATTCAAATCATTCAAAAGATGATTGCCCGAAACCGCATTGATTCATTGATCCTTGGATGTACCGAATTCCCGCTGATTCTGACCGAATCATCCTATGCCGGCATTCCCATGCTGAATACAACCTCCATTCACGTTCAACGGATCGTTGAATATTGTCAAGCTGATTGAATTTTATATGATACATTATTCTGCTTCTTATACGGATCAATACCAACTGACGATGTCGCAAGTTTATTTCCTGAAAGGACATGCAGCGACACCCGTGGTGTTTGATTATTTTTTTCGCAGTCTGCCTTTTAATGCCGGATATGCTGTTTTTGCCGGCTTGGAAGATTTGCTGGAACTTTTGGAAACGCTTCGTTTTGATGCGTTCGATCTTGATTTCTTAAAAGAGAAAGGATTTCATCCTGATTTTCTGCATTATTTGAAAGATTTTCGATTTAATGGAACAATTTACAGCAGTTTAGAAGGCGATGTGGTGTTTCCGCTTCGTCCAATTTTGCAAGTGGAAGGCACGGTGATTGAAGCGCAAATTATTGAAACGATTTTGTTAAACATTCTCAATTTTCAGACGCTCATTGCAACCAAAGCAAGTCGAATGCGCCATGCAGCCGGCGATAAACAACTCATTGATTTTGGGTTGCGACGTGCGCAAGGTGTTGCCGGCTACTATGCCAGCCGGGCTGCCTTTATTGGAGGATTTGATGCCACGAGCAATGTCCGAGCAGGACGTGACTACGGGATTCCGATTTCGGGCACCATGGCCCATTCCTACATTGAAACGTATGACGATGAACTTTCTGCTTTTACCGATTTTGCCGAAATTCATCCCGACAACTGCATTTTGTTGGTAGATACCTACGATACATTAGGCAGCGGTATTCCCAATGCCATTCGGGTGGCAAAACAGATGGAGAAACAAGGGCACAAAATGAAAGGAATTCGGCTGGACAGTGGCGATTTAGCCTATTTGGCGAAAACCGGCCGAAAGATGTTGGATGAAGCGGGATTGAATTATGTCACGATTTCGGCTTCCAATCAGTTGGATGAACACATCATCAAAAGTCTTCAGGATCAACATGCTCCCATTGATGTATTTGGCGTTGGCACCAATTTGATCACCGGTCATCCCGATTCAGCGTTGGACGGTGTGTACAAATTGGCTTGTGCCGATGGAAAACCACGTATTAAACTCTCCGAGAATGTCAGTAAAATTACCTTGCCTCATCGCAAGCAGGTTTTTAGAATGAAAGATGCGGAAGGTAATTTTGTGGGAAGCGATGCCGTGGTGTTGGCTTCTGAACACGATGTCCGTATGATGTATCACCCATTATATCCGCACAAATTTCAATCGTTGGAGAAATTTGAGAAAGAACCTCTCTTGCATAAAGTGATGGAAAAAGGTGTTCGATTGCAGAAAAGTCGATCGCTGACGGAGCTGGCTGCCTACAGCAAAGCCCGACTGGCAAAATTGCCCGAAGAATATAAACGGTTTGATTATCCGCACCTCTACAAAGTCGGATTAAGCGCTGCTTTGATGAAAGAACGAGATAAGCTGATCATGAAATATAAAAAACGATAACCATGGAAGCCTTGATTATTATTGATATGCAAAACGATTTTATGCCCGGCGGTGCGCTTGCCGTGCCGGATGCCGATCAATTGATCCCAATCATCAACACCTTGCAACTTCAGGCTGATGTGATCGTTGCAACGCAAGACTGGCATCCGCAGGGACATATCAGTTTTGCCTCTTCTCATAAAGGAACAAAACCATTTGAAAAAATCACTTTAAATGGACATAAAGAAACCCTTTGGCCTGATCATTGCATTCAAGGCACCCGTGGCGCCGATTTTCCTGATCGATTGAATACGCATAAGATAGCTGCTATTTTTCGCAAAGGGATGAATCCCCAAGTGGACAGTTACAGTGGTTTTTACGATAATCATCATCTCATTGCCACCGGATTGGGCGGGTATCTTCACGAAAAAAAAGTTCAAACTCTTTATTTTTGCGGCGTTGCAGCTGACGTTTGTGTTTATTTTTCCATCAAAGATGCATTAACGGAAGGATTTCATTGCGTGTTTATCAAAGATGCTTCGCAACCGTTGAATCGGGAATATTATGCTGACTTTCAGCAGGAATTATCATCCAAAGGAGTGAGCATTATTTCTTCAACTCAATTTTTGCAACGGGGATGATCGGTTTACAAGGTCGATGATCCGTTCGTGAAAGTCTGTTCTGCGGCTGAAGAAAGCTTCCGGTTGAACGGTTTAGACGGCAAGTCATTCATGGAGGTCATGAACAAACAAGACGATGTTCCATTAGCTCTTGTTGCAATAGAATGGATTTAAACAACAAAACATGATCGGAGCGTCCATCGTTATGATGTTGATAGCCATGAAACAAGAATAAAAAAGGACAAGGAAGTTTGGTTTTGTGTTATAATCTGATCTGTACTATGGAAGAAGCGCCTTTCTTTGACATCAACGCGAAGTCATTTCGTGCTCTTTTTGATCAATATTATCAGCCGCTTTGTGAATCACTCAACTATTACACACGCGATGCACAAGCCATCGAAGAAATCATTCAGGATGTGTTTGTTACATTGTGGGAAGAGCGCAATCAATTGCACATTCAGCATGTTAAGACCTATTTGTTTACTTCTGCCCGAAACAAGGCGCTTAATTACCTTCGTGATCGAAAAAGAAGGATGGCCATGTTGGAAAGCTGGGCTATTGATACGATGAGCCTGAATCAAAGCAAAGAGGTGATGGATCCGGATGAATTATCCGCATATTTGCAACAGGCTGTGGATGCATTACCTCCCAAATGTCGTGAAATTTTCAACCTTAGTCGGAAAGAACAACTCACCTACGCGGAAATTGCCGCACATCTACATATTTCTGTGAAAACAGTAGAAGCCCAAATGAGTATTGCTCTACGTAAAATTCGTGAAAAAATGCAGGCTTTGGGATTCAAACGTTGAGTTGAACGCATAAACAAATTATAATCAAATCGGTATGGCTAAAACAAAATCAGTGTACGTGTGTCAGGAGTGTGGAGCCGAATCGGCAAAATGGATCGGAAGATGCCCTGCTTGCGGAGCATGGAATAGTTATGTAGAACAAGTGGTCCGCAAAGAAAGTCCTGCCAAAAACAACGGATTCTCCCTTCGTGAAAATGACAATAAACCCATTCGGATTGAATCGGTTGAGATCACCCGTGAAGATCGTTTTAACACTCATTCGGAAGAGTTTAACCGCGTTCTGGGAGGAGGTATTGTGCCGGGATCATTGGTGCTGATCGGCGGTGAGCCGGGCATTGGAAAGTCAACGCTGGCTTTGCAGATTGCTCTTTCAATGACCAACAAGCGGATCTTGTATGTTTCGGGCGAGGAGAGTGTGAAACAACTAAAACTACGGGCCGATCGAATGAAGAAACCGCTGTCCACTTGCTTTGTGATCAGTGAAACCTCATTGGAACAGATCTATGTTCACATCCAAAACGTACAACCGGAACTGGTGATCATCGATTCCATTCAAACCATTTCGACCGAATGGGCTGAGTCATCGCCAGGGAGCATTACTCAGGTGAGAGAGTGTGCAGCCTCGTTGTTGAAATTTTCCAAAGAGTCGGCCATTCCGGTCTTGTTGATTGGGCACATTACCAAAGAAGGAACCATTGCCGGCCCTAAAATATTGGAACACATTGTCGATACCGTATTGCAATTTGAAGGAGATCAACACTATATGTATCGCATTTTGCGTGCCAATAAAAATCGATTTGGAAGCACTGCCGAGCTCGGAATTTTTGAGATGCAACACGACGGATTGCGTGAGGTGACTAATCCTTCAGAATTATTGCTATCGCAACATCACGAAGGGTTGAGCGGTGTTGCCATTGCAGCAGCCATTGAAGGAATTCGTCCGTTTCTGATTGAAGTGCAGGCATTGGTCAGCACAGCCGCTTACGGGACTCCTCAACGATCGGCCACCGGATTTGACGTGCGACGCATGAACATGTTGTTAGCCGTGCTTGAAAAGCGTGCTGGGTTTCGTTTGGCACAAAAAGATGTTTTTCTCAATATTGCCGGCGGGTTGAAAGTCAATGATCCTGCCATTGATTTGGCTTTCATGGCAGCGGTACTCTCATCCAACTTAGACATGGCCATTGCCTCCGGCATCTGCATGGCGGGTGAAGTAGGATTATCGGGCGAAATCAGACCGGTAAATCGATTGGATCAACGCATTATGGAAGCCGAAAAGTTAGGATTTCAGCGAATATTAATTCCTGATTTTCATCCTAAACGAGGAGAAAAACGACCTACCGCTATTGAAGTCATATCTGTCCGCAAAGTGGAAGATGCCTTCCGCATCTTGTTTGGAAAATAATGTTCCTCGATCTTTTCTGTCGTTTTTTTTTGATAATATTCTTTATTTGAAGCCATTTCCCTCGGCTGGAGATGGCTTTTTCAATTACAATTTCAGTCAATCAGAAAGTGATTCCGATGGAAGCGATCACTTCATCAGCCAATTGTTTGCCTTGTTTCATGCGATCCGCCATTCCTATGCCGCCTCGTAGATTCCCTCCAATATGCAATGTGGGATATTGTTCATGCAATCGATCCAGTAACGTGAAACGAGCCTCACAGTCTGCACCGTATTGAGGAATGGCTTCGCGATATCGGAAGATACGAAACAGCGATGGATGAAATGAGGCCATGTGATACCACTCTTTTAAGGATGATTCAATCAGTTGAAAGATGGCTTCGTCATCCATATCATATACTTCCGGATGCCGCGTGCCTCCTAAGAACACGGAAAGCAAGGCGCCTCCTTGGGGAGCTCGATCTGACAGAAAAGCCGATGGATAGAGTACCCCCAAAATTTGTTTCTTTTCTTTCGATGGAATTAATCCCCCAAAGCCGTCGAGTGGTTTGTAATCCCAATGAGTAAATCCAATGGCGACCTGCACCACTTTGGCGTATGCCATGTTGGTTATGTTTGCCATCAAGTGTTTTTCCACGAAAGGCAGTAAAGAATCGAGAGAAGAAGATCCGGTTGTCGTAATCACATGATTGGCTTTGATGTGTAGTTCTTCGCCTTGAGGTAAATGTCCAGTGATCTCAAATGAATGATTCGTGGTGGGGACAATGCGAAGGTCCTGCACCCCGAGTAGGAAATGATCTTCGCCTGCAGATTGCATCAAAGCGTTAATCAAATGACTTAAACCGCCCTTAGCCGAAAAGATTCGATGGGGTTGTTTGGGCGCTTTGGGGGCCTTTGATTTCCGTTTTTCGAGCTGCATTTTTACCGATCCGCCAATAAAACTTCCATACTTTTGTTCCAGGTTGTATAATTTTGGAAGTGCAAAACGAGGAATCAAGTAGTCGGTATCTCCGGCATAAACACCTGAAACAAAAGGATCAACCGCATAATCTAAAAAACTTTTCCCCATGCGTCGTGCCACCAATTGAGTTAATGTTTCATTAGGATTGTTGCCGGCTTTTCTGAAAGGTTCTCCTAACAGACGGATCTTATCGGACCATCGAAACAATGGCGTAGTGATCCCGCTCAGGATGCCATCGGGCAAAGGGTACCAGCGATTGTTTTTTAAAATGAATCGTTTGTTGACAGCATTGGATGCCCATTCTAAAGAACAATACGAATGTAAATCATCAAAAATTTCTTTGACTGTTTCGTTGTTCATAACCCCTGTACTGGGTCCTTTTTCGTAAATAAATCCGTTTTCTTGTCCGGTTTGGATGGCACCGCCAACACGGTTTGACTGTTCGAGAACAACAAACGACGCCTGTTTTTTATTCAGAAAATGGGCTGTGGACAATCCTGTCAATCCAGCTCCAATGACTACGATATCGATTTGTTTTTCCATTTTGTTCTGGTTTTGAATGATGACCTGTCACACGGTTCTTGAATAACGCATCGATGAAGATGGATTCAATAACGGATCAAAGAGCATGGCTACATTTCGTAAGATCATTTTTCCTTCCGTTGAAACGGTTAATTGATGATTCTCCCACAAAACGAATCCGTCGCTGATCATGGGCTGGAGTTTATCTTCCGAAAAACGAGTTATTGCCATTAATTCATTGTAGGTTAAATCCAATGATTTTGCCGTTTGTTCCAGATCAACAAACTGGTTACACATCAATTGTTCGATGACTTGTCTGCATATTTTATCCTGTTCGGATAGTTGATATCCTTTTTCGGGTGCAACGTCCCACTGTGCGACGGCAGCCATATATTCATCCGTGTTTTTGTTGTTTTGGATATACGCATTCTCAAGTTGTGTGATGGATGAAACGCCAAAAGCGTAGACTTGCCCTGCATGATGACGGGTGCAATAGCCCATGAAATTACGATGTAAAGTTTTGTTTGTTAGCGCTTTGGTTAGCTCATCGTTCGGTTTGGCAAAATGATCGAGTCCAATGGGCACATAACCTGCATCGGTGAGGAGATGATAAGCAGCCTGAAAAAGCGATAGTTTTTCTCCTGTCGAAGGAAGATGATATTGTTCCAACGACTTTTGAGCTGATTTAACCCATGGCACATGAGCGTATGAAAAGGTGACAATGCGTTCGGGATTCAAACGGATAGCCTGACGGATGGTTTCTTGAAATTGTGTTACCTCCTGAGCCGGTAAGCCATAAACAAAGTCAAGATTAACTTGCATCTGATGGTCATGCAATGTTTGCACGATTTCGTCCATCGGTAGTCTGGAAGGTTTACGATGAATAATATCCAAAACGGTTGGATGAAAATCCTGAATTCCCAAGCTGATGCGATTAAATCCCATGTCGGCCAGCTCCGCCATTTGTTTGGTCGAAAGATAAGCCGGGTTGCACTCCATGGCTATTTCAACATCATGTGATAATGAAAAGTGACTTCTGACCGTCTCCATCATCTCGGCAATGTAATGAAACGGAACGCCGTTAGGAGTTCCACCGCCCCAATGAATTTGTGAAACCGGTCTTGTGTGATCCAATAAAGAAGCAACGGCTAAAAATTCTTTTTTCAAAGCCGAAAAATAGCGATCGTTCGTTGCCTTGTCTCTAATCAGTTCGCTGTTGCAACCGCAGAAATTACAGAGCTGAGGACAAAACGGCACATGAAAATAAAAAGAGATGTTGCGCGGTGATTGTTGATTGGACGCTTCCACTAACCGGATAAAAGTCTCTTTGTTGAAGTTGGGTTGAAAAAAATTGGCCGGTGGATAACTGGTGTAACGCGGCCCCGGTTGATCGTATTTTTTGATTAGATCTTCATTGATATGTAGTTCACTCATACGTTTTTAATAGAAAAACCCTGCCTAAATCGGATTGTTATCGACTGCGCTACGGCAACGAATGGCGAAGCCGATTGCAGGGAAATGATGCTGATTGATTTTAATCATCAAAGATAGTGATTCTACACTAAAATTCAAACTTTGACAGGTACGATTCATCCTATCAAGGCAGATGAACAAACAACGAGATGCCCCTTTGTGCTACCTATCCACTCCAACAACAGAAGTTGACGCAAGAAAGAATGCGACGTTGATTCATAATAAAAATGGGACACTTCAGATGAAAACACTTTTACTGTGGATTAAAGATGTTAAATATCACGTTAAATATAATTATTTTTATTAGCAAGATGCAACTATTTTAAAATAAAAATTCTAAATTTGCGACTCCTATTTTCAAGGTTCATTGACCCTCTTTTGCTCTATGGAAATGATGAATAATGCTTCTAAATATTTTTTTATCATCGTGCAAGCAAAGATAGATTTTAGAAGTGTTATAGAACATCATGTTGAAAAATTAAATAAACGGACGAAACAAGCCATAAAACAACTCAGGTTCAAGCCAATGGTAAGTTGGTGAGTTCCATTCATCCTTAGTGTACAAAATAAATTAAACGCATGAAACCTTTTTTATTATTGCTGATGTTGGGCATGTTCACATTGACCCACGCCGAGAAAGAGACACAAAAATTTGGCAAAGTCACCGACAATGAAGTGGAAATGACAACATTTCCTGCCGACACCAGTGCAGTGGCCGTTGTTTTGTATGAAAAAGCAGAGAGCTATTATGATGTGAATCAGAGCTTTCAAGTCTATTATGATGTGTATGCCAAAATCAAAATCATAAAACCGGAAGGGACAGCCTATGCTAATATTGAAGTGCCTTACACCGATTATGGATTAAACAGCCGCGAAGTGGTAGAAGGCATCGATGGATATTCTTATAATGTTGTGAACGGGAAAGTAGAAAAAACACGTTTAGATAAGAAATATATTTTTTCGGACAACATCGAAGGGAAACATTTTCGGTTGAAATTTACCCTTCCCAATGTCAAAGCCGGAACCTTGATTGAATACAAATACACCATCGTTTCCGATTTTGACGCATTGGTTCGCTCTTGGAGATTTCAGCGTGATATCCCGGTCGTAGAAAGCATTTATGATGTCACTATTCCCGGCTTTTATTCTTTCAACATCAACACGAAAGGGTATTATCCGTTTGAAACAGTGAAAGACGTCGTGAATAAAACCTATTTGGTCGGAAACTCTACGTTCAACACGCGCTGCAACCACCTTTTCATGAAAGCAGTCAATTTACCTGCATTGAAAAAAGAGAATTATGTGATTTCAATGAACGATTACTATTCGGCTGTTTCATTTGAAATATCAGGGTTTCAGATTCCGGGTGAGGTGTATAAATCCTTTGCCAATAGCTGGCATGATGTGGACAAACAATTGTTGGACGATCCTGAATTTGGTGGCAATTTGAAACAGTCTGATTTTTTCAAAGATGAAGTAAAATCGATTGCAGCGTCAAATATGAACGACTTTGAAAAAATTGAAGCGATTTATCATTTGCTTCAATCAAAAGTGAAGTGGAATGAACATGAAGCGCTGTATGCTTCGTCCTTGAAAAAAATGCTAAAGGATGGAGTAGGAAGTTCTGCCGCCATCAATTTTATTTTGATCGATATGTTGAAAGAGGCCGGATTCGATGCCTATCCGGTACTATTGAGCAGTCGCAGTGAAGGCCGATTACCGATGGCTAATCCTACCATCAACAAGATTACCTATTTTGTGGCTGGAGTGGTCACACCCACCGACACTTTATATATGGATGCATCGCGAAAAAATGCACCGGTCAATGTGTTGGATAATGATTATTTGGTGGATCGGGCGCGTGCATTGCGTGGCCCTGAGGGAACTCAGTCTGCTTGGGTCGATTTAACGCATATTGTTCCAAATTTAGACCAAACAATTTGTGTCATTCGTTTTGCAGACGGCAAGATGTGGGTTGACGTGACCACAAAGAAAAGCAATCAATCGGCGTACCTGTTTCGCGAAAACTACAAAAAGTTCAAGAATCAGAATGAACTGATCGAAGCGCTTCAAAACAAATATGCTATTTCGATCGATCATTTTTTGTTGCAAGGCTTGGATAGCATAGAGCAGCCCGTCATTGAGAAATATACCTTTTCCAAACCTTATCCGCTGAGCGATTCCATTGAATACATTAATCCGTTGACGATCTTTCAAGCCGGATCAAATCCGTTCATTGCCGAAAAACGTGATTTGCCGGTTGAGTTTGATTATCCTTACATTCATCAGATCAACATAACCATGATATTACCGGATGGATATGAGATAGATGAGATGCCGAAATCGGAGATGTCCAAAATAAAAGAAAATGATGCCGCCTATCGTTATCTGCTTCAGAAAGGCGATCATATGCTGCAAATCGCATTGACCATGTCGCTGAACAACATCATCTATCTGCCAACGGACTATGGCTATTTACGTGATTTCTGGTCACATTGGATAGCCAAAAACAATCAGGAAATTGTCTTGAAAAAGAAAACGTTGTAACGCGTGAAAGAAACGGTTCAACCCATTCTCCCCTCATGTCATAAATACAACTAAAGGTATGAAACGAGCATGTAAATTTCTTCCATTCAAGCATATGAGAATAGTTGATATGCACGTTCCATGCGACCTTTAAAAACACATTATTCACGTATGAAACGATCGTTGATCAGCCTTTTTCTGGTAGTTGCTGTCATTAGTTTACATGCAGTTCAAAAAGAACGTTATCCGGTAAGTCAAATTCCTGATTCGTTGAGGATGGATGCTTATTCGGTAGTTCGATTCGAATCGACTGATTTTGAGTATATCGATTCTCGAAATGGAGTAGAAAAAGGGACGCGGGTAGTGACGATTTTAAATGAAAAAGGAAAAGACGAAGCGAACTTCCAAAAGGGCTTAGGCAAATATTGGGAATTAAAGAAGTTTTCGGGAGAAATTTTAGATCAAACTGGGAAACTCATTCGTAAAATCAACATGTCCGATTTACACACTTCCACCCTTTCGGCTGAATTAGCTACGGACGAACGTTTTTCCTTTTATGTATGTAACCAACCAACCTACCCTTTTACGGTGATTTATGAGTATGAAGTAAAATGGCAAAACGGCATGATTGAGTTTCCCGTATTTGCGCCAATGGAAGCTTTGCAACAATCGGTGGAACATGCAGTATATCATTTGACCTTACCCGAAGGGACCAAATTCATGCTTCATGTCCTCCACATGTCCGATCGAGCTGATTCCGTCAAAGTGAAAGATCAAGTTGTTTATTCATGGACATTAAATGGATTGAAAGCGATTGACGAAGAACCGTATATGCCTAAACTGGACAAGGTAGTGCCAATGTTGCAGTTGAAGCCTGATGATTTTTCGTATGATAAATCGAGCGGATCACTGCATACATGGAACGATTTAGGAAAATGGTCATGGGAGTTGCTTGCACAGCGGGATCAATTAGCGCCATCAACCATCGAAAAAGTCAAGGGAATCGTTGCCGGTGCAACATCCAACAGAGAAAAGGTGAAACGATTATATGCGTATTTACAACAGACCACGCGTTATGTCAGCATTCAGCTTGGCATTGGCGGTTATCAGCCGATCGCTGCGGCTTCGGTGTGTCAAACCGGATTTGGCGACTGCAAGGGATTGACCAATTACATGAGAGCCATGTTGGAAGTAATCAACATTCCTTCCTATTATACCATTATCAGTACCGACCACAAACGATTTTTCCCTGACTTTGCCTCTCCACGGCAAGCTGATCATGTGATTTTGATGGTTCCATTAGGGAAAGACACCATTCCGTTGGAATGTACCAGCAGCGCTTTGCCTTTCGGATATGTTCACACCGACATTGCAGGACACGATGCCTTATTGGTGACTCCCGAAGGCGGCCGCCTCTGCCGTTTGCCGACGTATCCCGATTCAGCCGAAGATGTACACACCCTGTTACGGATTGATTTGGACAAGAGCGGTTCCATGCAGGCAAAAGCGCGTTCAGTTTACAACCTGGCTCGTTATGAAGAGATGATTTCCTTTGAAAAAATGGCTGACAACGAAGAACGAACCAAAATGATTAAAGCGGATTATCGATTACCAAGTATGCAAATTGACAAGATTATCGTTACAGAAAAGCCTGATTCATTGCCTTCCATGACATTGGATTACACCTTTTCTTCCAATTTGTACGCCAATCAATCGGGCACTCGTTTATTTGTACCGATCAACCCGCGTAAGAACAAATATCCGATTTTTTCGCAAAAAGAGCGCAAATATCCTTTTGTGATCGATGGCGGAAGCGTGGAATGCGACACCATTCTCCTAACGATTCCCAACGAAATGAAGGTGGAAAAAATGCCTTCGGATGTTGTTTTGAACAACAAGATTGGCAAGTTTTCATCGCATCTCTCGATGCAAGGCAATACATTACAAATTGTTCAACATGTTTACATCCCCAAAGAAGAATTGCCTGCAAGCTACAACGATGAATTCAAATCGTTCATGAACGAAATCAATCAAGCTTACGCAGCGGAGATTGTATTGAAAAAGCGTTGAAACGTCCGGAATAAGATACCATGGTGATAATGGACGTTGCTGCTTGTGCTGTGGCGATAACATTCATCCGCCGCTATGTCAATCAACTTGTTGAGTAATCTGTTCAGCGTGATCTAAAGTAAGGGTGAGATCAATGACTCGGTCTGTTATAAATGTTTTTTCCGTTCGATGTGTTGAATGATGTCCGGATCATCCGGAGAAATCATGAATTTTAATCCTTGTTTTGTTTCGATCAAAATCCGATTTTTACGCTGAGATGTGTAAAGGGTGACTCGCCCAAATTTCGGGAAAAAGTATTTGCCGTAATAGCCAAACAATCCGCCATTGCCAAAAGTGCGAATGGAGCCTCCGACTTCATCGGCATGCAACAATTTGACCGAAACAATGTCATCGAGACTGATCACAACATTTTTGGCAGGACGAACAATGACTAAATTCTCATTTTCAATACGATAATAACGTGGCGACAACAGGTAACTTCCGATAAGAATGACCAGAAAAAACAACAACACGCCTCCTTGAACCATCCACATGCGGAGATCGTCAGGATTCAGCATCATGAGGCGAACACTTCGATAACCAAAGTAAAAAAACAGGACAATGACCAAAATAGTGATGATTTTTGACGTATGATCAAGTGATGCCTTGTATTCCATAGTACATTGATTGTTAGAATAATATTCAAATTAAAACGGGACGATTGCAAGTCACATCTTCTGTCGCATACAACATTCAAACCAAAAAAGAGGTGATGAGCAGAACAAAAATAGGTATAAAATTCCGATCTTCGTCAGGATCACTATTTTTTTAGTTTTTTAAATCGTCTGCATGCCATCATGGATTCCTCTAAAAATGAGGATGCACATCTGTTGTAAAATAAAAAATCGCTGAGTACAGTGACCCAACGATTTTTTTATCAGACAATGGATGAGTTTATTACATCATTCCGCCCATACCTCCGCCCATTGGTGGAACGGCAGGAGCCGGATTTTCTTCTTTCTTTTCGGCAATGACCGATTCGGTGGTCAGCAACATGCCGGCAATAGAAGCTGCATTTTCCAATGCAATACGTGTTACTTTAGCCGGATCAATCACACCGGCAGCATAAAGCGGTTCGTATTGATCGGTACGCGCATTATATCCGAAATCATCTTTGCCGTCTTTTACTTTTTGCACAATGACGGCGCCTTCTTTACCTGCATTGAAAACAATTTGACGTAAAGGTTCTTCAATAGCTCGTTTGATGATTTCGATTCCGGTATTTTCATCGTCATTGTCACCTTTCAATCCCTCTAAGGCAGCAATAGCACGGATGTAAGCAACCCCTCCGCCCGGCACAATGCCTTCTTCAATGGCAGCGCGGGTAGCACTCAATGCATCGTCAACACGATCTTTCTTTTCTTTCATTTCCACTTCGGAGGCAGCGCCAACATACAAAACAGCCACACCGCCTGCTAATTTAGCCAAACGTTCCTGCAATTTTTCACGATCATAATCGCTGGTGGTTGTCTCAATTTGTGCTTTGATTTGAGCCACTCGCGCATTGATGGCGTCTTTTGAACCGGAACCATTCACGATGGTGGTATTGTCTTTGTTGATGGTCACTTTTTCAGCCGTTCCCAGCATATCGATGGTAGCAGTGTCCAATTTCATTCCTTTTTCTTCTGAAATAACAACGCCGCCGGTTAAGATGGCAATATCTTCCAACATTTCCTTACGACGATCGCCAAAGCCTGGCGCTTTTACGGCAGCTACTTTCAACGAACCGCGCAAACGGTTGACTACTAATGTGCCTAAAGCTTCGCCATCAATGTCTTCAGCAATGATCAACAACGGACGACCGCTTTGTACGGTAGCTTCTAGAATGGGCAGAATTTCTTTCAGAATAGATATTTTTTTATCGTAAATCAAAATGTAAGGTCTTTCCAGATCCGCTTCCATTTTTTCGGTATTGGTCACAAAGTAAGGAGAGATGTAACCACGGTCAAACTGCATTCCTTCCACCACTTCAATGGTTGTTTCCGTTCCTTTGGCTTCTTCGATGGTGATGACACCTTCTTTTTTAACCTTTTTCATGGCATCAGCAATCAGTTTCCCGATTTTAGCATCGTTGTTGGCAGAAACGGTAGCCACTTGTTCAATTTTATTGTAATCGTCACCAACTGATTTCGATTGTGCTTTGATGTTAGCCACGACGGTTTCAACGGCTTTGTCAATGCCACGTTTCAAATCCATAGGATTGGCGCCAGCCGTCACGTTCTTCAAACCGACAGATATGATGGATTGAGCCAAAACGGTAGCGGTTGTTGTTCCGTCACCGGCATCATCGCCTGTTTTGGAAGCTACTTCTTTCACCAATTGAGCGCCCATATTTTCGAAAGGATCCGTTAATTCAATTTCTTTAGCCACGGTGACACCGTCTTTTGTTATTTGAGGTGCTCCAAATTTTTTTTCAATGATCACATTTCTTCCTTTTGGACCTAATGTAACTTTGACAGCGTTTGCTAACTCGTCGACCCCTTTTTTCAACAGGTCGCGTGCTTCCATTTCAAATTTAATTTCCTTTGCCATAAGTGTAATGATTTATTTTATTGATTGATAATAAACAAGCGTGTAATTCAATAATGAATAATAAGATGTTTCATAAAGATCGGATGAACCCCAACTTCCCTTATTCCCATTTGCAAAGGAATAAGTGATGTGGTCGGTTCATTATAAAACTGCTAAAACGTCAGATTGACGCATAATGAGGTATTTCTCGTTGTCAATTTCGATTTCAGTCCCTGCATATTTACCGTAAAGGACAACATCGCCTACTTTTACGGCCATTTCTTCATCTTTTGTGCCTTTCCCGACGGCAACAACAGTCCCCTTCAACGGTTTTTCTTTGGCTGAATCGGGAATAATAATTCCACTTGCGGTTTTCTCTTCGGCCGGCGCCGGTTGAATTAATACTCTGTCTGCTAATGGTTTTATATTCATAACAACTTCTGATTATTGGGTTAAACATAAAAAAACACACTTCCATTAATAGCATTTTCTGTGCCATAAAAATCAGGAGCCTTCAAAACTCGACCCAATAGGCTGCATTTATTTTGTTGTCATTGAGATTTTTAAGCATTGGATGTCGTTCAATGAGCTCTTGCAGCGGATGCATGCCATAGCTGATGGGAAATCGTTTTATGTCAAAATTTCCAATTAGTGCAATAAAGAAGAAAAGCTGTGCTGACAAGATGTCAGTTATGGGTTGAGAATATAAGTTGAATGATTCTTTCGCTGTTTGCTTTGTTTCCAAAGATTGGATTCAAAACGGCAGTTCTGTTTTCCAGATTACTGTAGGAAAATCTTTTATTCAAAAGACGCATGACAGCTGCCTTCATTTCGATGGCAGAATTTGCAACTTCACAGAGTTGCTCTAAACCTGTTCCCCACAACATTGGCGTGTTGCACAAACAAAATCTACCGGAGTACAAAACATTGATTAATTTCAATTTCAATCCCGTTTTTTGAAATGTTATCAATGTGTGAATATGTGCATTACGGATAAGGTTATTCATCGTTTGTTCGTTAGGCGAATCGTATAATTCAGCATGGGGATATTTTGCAATCCATTTTTTGAGTCGCATGGAAGGTCTTAGTCCTGCAATCACAAAGCGAACCGACAGATCGTTGAAAACATTTTTCAATAGGAAGAGAACTGCTTTTTCATTTTCTTGAACGGATAAATTGCCATGATAGAGAACATAATTCCCAATTCCTTCCTCAGCGGTTACTTGCGTGTTGGCATGGAAAGAAGGTAAAAAAATAACTTTTATCGATGGGAAACACCGTTGAAGGTAACTGGTGTCTTTTTTTGAAACAGCCAATATTAAGTCGGCGGCTTTCAATTTTCTTTGAAATAACAGGAGCCGAATTGATTCTACCAGAAAGTAGATGGACTTGATTGGATTTTTTTGGGCCAGAAACAAATGAAAATAGTAAACATGTTCGATGTTGCTTTCACGGTAAATCTTGAAACGTGATTTCAGACGCTTATCGTTTAAATAATAACAAGAATGCAACCCTTCAAACAATATTGGAGATGAATCAAGTAATAAATTGTCAATCAGATTTTTATTTTTACGACTAAGAACAATATAAGGTTGCAGGCTTAGGTTGGAAAGGAGTCCTGTTTGTCGTTTATAATAATAAACTTTTTCGCAATATTTTTCTAATTCAGGAGCATGAACGCGATTGTATTCAAAACAATGAAGTTTGATTTTAATTCCGGATTCGCTCAGTGACTTTATTTTATAAAAGACATCAATAACGCCACCATAATTAGGAGGATATGGTATGTCAAAAGCAATGATATGCAGTTGTTTCTCCATGAACGATTTATTTATCTCACTATTTTCGTCGCAAGTACAAATCAAATTTTACCAGCACATTATTCACATACCGAATGGTTTGAGTCGCATTAAAATAGCCGTTTTGGCAAACAGGATCGTTGTAATACTGAGGATTTGCTTTTAACTTCAGAAAGGTCTCTACGTTTCCTGTCCACAAATGAGGATTTTTGCCAAACTTGGACGCCAATGCCATCGCATCCAGCACATGACCCGGCCCGGAATGATAGGCCGACAGGATGAATTTGATGCGTTCCTCCTTATTTTGAATGGAATGAAAAATCATGTTCAACATCTTAAGGTATTGAACGGCAGCTTCAATGTTTTGCGCCGGATTGAAAATAGCGTCGCCTTCCACACCAAAACGTGCGGCAGTATTGGGCATGATTTGCATAAGACCTTCCGCCCCCGACCATGAAACGCATTGCGGGTCAAAACGCGACTCACAATACGCCTGCGCTGCCAAAAGCTGCCAACGCCATCCCAATTGTTTGGCATAATGTTGAAACAGCCTATCGTAAGGTGATACAGCACCTCGCGGCACCCGAATGGCCGTGTCGATAAAATACTTGTTTTCATTCATGTATTTATCATACAACGATTTGGCAATACCTGTCACCGTCACTTCGTCATACCACGCATTGAGTCGTTTCACCAGCTCCTTGTCGCTTTTCAAGGTAACCCACGATGAGCGTTGCGGAAAACTAACCGGCAAATGGAAATCAACGCCGGCAATGTTGTTTTGATTCAAATCAGCAATCTTCTTGGTGGTGACGGTGTAAAGAATTTTTCCTTTGGCCACCATTCCAATGAGAGCATCTATAGGAATGGTATCCGATACTTCTTTCACTGTAAACACATCGCCCAATTCATCGTTCAAATCGTGCATGCGTTTGGAAAAACGCGAATGAGCCGGCACATAAACCGTCTTTCCGGCCAACTGTGTCACATCATCCAAGGCATTCACGCCCATGGGCTGTACCAACACTTGAATGCTCTGATCGCCCACATTGGTCGTGGCCAGTTGTTTGATATTTTGATAAGCCAAGTCGATGGGCACTGCAATCAAATCACCTTCTCCCTGCTGCAACATATCAATGGCTTCCTTGCTGCTTTTGGCAATGACGACCTGAAGATGTACGCCCAATGAATCGGCAAAATTCTTTACCAAGTCATAATCGTAGCCCATCGGTTCTTCTTTATAAATGAAGTAAGTGGACGAACCATAGAGCATGATAGCCCGTAATGTATCTCGATGAATGATTTGTTGATAAGGAGGAACGATGCGAACCAATTCATGATTTTTGCCGCAACCTCCCAAAAAAAGAAGCAGGCTCAGGCCGATGGCCCATGACATGAATGGAAAGAAAGCAGTAGTTCGTATCAGTCGGTTCATTTTTTATTCAATATGTTCAATGCACTCCGAAGCAATCAATGGCCATTGATTCAACCGCAGAAAAAGTTGGGCTGTAGCTACCACATCTTTTTCACAATAGGTGGCAATTCGTTTCACATCATGTTCGGTGTAATAAACAGCGGTGACCTGACTTCCATCAATGTCATCTTTGGGAGTGGGAATATCAAAGAGAGCCGTCAGCAGATTAAGCGAGGTATAATGTTTGTAATCACCGAATTTCCACATTTCAAGAGTGTCCAACAAAGGCACTTCCCACGGTTTTTTTGCACCGAAATTGAGTTGTTCGGGCAAAGGCAACCGATGAATCAACAAGCGTCGACAAAGGTATGGCACATCAAACTCTTTGATGTTGTGACCACAAAACTGAAAATCGCCGCTATTGCCAAACGTGGTCAGCATTGCGGTAAAATCGGAGAGCAGTTTTTTCTCGTCGTCGCCGTAAAACGACTTTACACGAAACCGTTCTTCTCCTTCTTTGTGAAAAATAAATCCCGCAGAGATGCAGATCACTTTGCCGAATTCGGCAAAGATTCCTGCCCCTTTTTCATAAACAGCCTGATCGTCCATGTCAACCGTATAAACAGCCGGCATGCGTTGCCGCAATGTTTCAGCCTTATGTTCCCAAAGCGGAATCAGCCGTTCGGGCAGATCTTTGTATCGCTGCGTTTGCGAAACCGTTTCAATATCAATAAATAAAATTCGTTCTTTGTTCATGGCAGGCATGGTGCATTTTGATAAAGGATCACCCGTCAAACAAGTTATGCCGACGGGCATTGGGTCACAACCGATTGATGTGCAATATTTTTCACCGCAAAGGTAAAATTTAATCCTAAAAATAACAAACCGATGAAAATTTCAAAGATATGAACTATTTTTGCGCCTCTTAACTTTACGCCATACATTGTGTACACAGGTGAAATTTCAGCGCTGTTTGTTGCCGTTTTTTGGACGCTAAGCGCTTTGTTTTTTGAGATAGCCGGCAATCGAATCGGATCGTTGGCGGTGAATGTAATTCGGTTGTTGATGGCCATTCTTTTTTTAGGCATAGCCACATGGATCACACGAGGCATGTTTTTTCCGTTAGATGCTACGCCTTATGAATGGTTTTGGCTCTCGCTTTCGGGATTTATCGGCTTCTTTTTGGGCGATCTTTGTTTGTTCTATTCTTACACACTGATCGGATCGCGCATGGCGCAGTTGGTCATGACGTTGGCTCCGCCTATTACCGCGCTGATCGGATTTCTTTTTTTGGGCGAAACCCTTTCGTTGTTGAAAGTGATAGGAATTTTCGTCACTGTCACAGGCATATTCACGGCTATGTTAGCCAAAGAAAGCGGAGAACGATTCAACTTCAACGTGCCGATCAAAGGATTTCTTTTTGCTTTGGGCGGCGCCATTGGACAAGGATTAGGTTTAGTGCTCAGTAAAAAGGGAATCGGACATTACGATGCCATGGCCGCAACCCAAATCAGAGCAATAACAGGCGGTGTCATGTTCATTTTGTTGGTGACATTCCTCAAGCGATGGGGCACCCTTCGGGGAGCTTTCAAAGATCGAAAAGGGATTCGGGCGGTCTTCGCCGGTTCGTTTTTTGGACCGTTTGTCGGTGTGGCTCTTTCTCTCTATGCCATTCAACACACTTCGGCAGGTGTGGCAGCAACGCTCATCGGATTGGTTCCCATTTTTATCATTGTCCCTTCGGCCATTCTTTTTAAACAACGGATCACGCTCTTTCAGGTCATTGGCGCTTTTATCAGTGTCGGGGGTTGCGTTTTGTTGTTCTTAAACTAACAACGTTGCCTCCGCTACCATCCCATGGAATCTTTCCATGGAAAACAAGATATTTCTACACAAAAAAAAAGGACGCTGCACGCAACGTCCTTTTAATCACTTCGCCTCATACCACTCCGATAAATCAACCCATTGGAAAATCGTTCCTTTGTTCATCGACTCATCCTGGCTGGAGCGGGTTCATTTATTTGTTGTAAAGATAATTCAGCACAATGGCCAGATGATCGCCGGCATCAGTCAAACGACTTTCCAATAATCCAAGATATTTGTAGTCATAATAAAATGGATTTTTCAAATCATCTACCGAGTTATAAACCACTTGGGCTGCTTGATAGGTGCCCCATGCCCAATCGAGCACCATGGATGGTTTGAAAGGAGGCAAGTCAAAATGATGCGTTCTGAATAAATAATCGGCATATTCGCGGTAACTCAATTGTTGCATGTCAATCAACCCGCTGTCCCACAACGAATGGAGGTTTGTTTCGCGTCCCATCCAACGAATCTTAATCATGTTGCCTCCTTTGTCTTCAGGATGACCCATGTGCAGAGGCTGATGCATATCGCCAATGAGGTGAATCAAAATTTTCAAATCGGTGGTGTCATTTGGATGAGCTTTCAATTGGTTAATCAATTGAAGGACACGATAGACCACTTCGCCGTTTTCAAGAGTCAGCGCCTGCTTATTAAATTCTTCGCGCGTCAATCCTGAAGGCAAATCTTTGTAGTGCCACACGCCGGTGTAAGCGAGCGCTGAATCCGATTTGATAAAATCGCCCCAGTTGGATACCATGGCAATGCTGGCATTCCCCAGAATTTTGTTGATGTTGTTTTTTGCATTATCGCCAATATTCATCTCAGCAATTTTGCCGATAACCCGATGCCCTGTCATTCCCCATCCGAAAGCCAATTGCGGCAATATCAAGGATAAAACGATCAAAGCCGACTTCAATGTTTTTTTCATGATCGATTGATTTAATAATTTGTGCGTTTGAAATAGCTAAAAGGGTTGCAAAAATAGCTATTTTTACATGGCCAAAAAGAACCCATTCTGCTTTTTGTGTTAAATAACCATAATCGATGTAACCTTTTTCGACGGCATTCGTCATTATTGATGTAAATGGATTTGAAACAGTTTGAAATAAAAATCCTTCCGCTAAAAAATAATATTTATAGATTAGCCAAAGCACTGCTTGGAAATGCAACCAATGCAGAAGATGCAGTGCAGGATATTTATTTGAAATTGTGGGCGCAACGGGATCAATTAGATCAGGCCGAAAATGTGAAAGCATTTTGTTTGAAGATTGCCCGCAATCATTGTTTAGATCAATGGCGCGCCGAAAACAGAACTGATTTTGAAGAATTGAATGATGCTCATTTCGCAAACGAACGATCGCCTTACGAACAGGCAGAGCAAAATGACTTAGTGTATCAGATCAAACAGCAAATAGCCCTCTTGCCGGAATTACAGCGCACCGTCATTCATTTACGTGACGTTGAAGGCATGGAATTGAATGAGATAGCTGCCATTACCGGATTGAGCGAAAATGCCGTTAAAGTGAATCTTTCAAGAGCAAGGCAACGAATTAGAAGCCTGTTTAACAAAAAAGAATAACCCATTATGAGCGACATAGAAAAACTTTTAGAAAAATATTTTGATGGAGAAACCACGCTCAGTGAAGAAGAACAACTGAAACATGCTTTTCTGACTCACACCATCCCTTCCTCCTTAGAGCCGTATCGCTATCTCTTTGAAGGACTGAATGAGTTACGCGGCGAAACCATGCCTGCTAACGGATTTGAAAAATTCATTTTCAGCAAGCCGACGCACCGCCATCATTCGCTGGTCTATCACGTGATCGTGTGGAGCAGTGCAGCCATTGTCACTTTGTTTTTGTCGTTCGGAACGGTCTATTACTTGGAAAGACAAAACAACTATATGATTGTCAATGGACAACGCATCAATGATCCTGAAAAAGCGCTGATGATGGCAGCCAATAAACTCCATTTAGTAACCGGAAAATTCAACAACAGCCTCTATCAGGTAGAACAAATCGGAAAAGTCGGGAAACATTTAAGCCTGGTATCCCTTTTCCAAAAACATGACACACTGAGTACCGACTCTATTACAACCAATAATACAACGACAACACATCAGGAATAAAATGAAGCATCAATCCTGTTCATTGAAATAAGAGGGTAAAAAAATAACCGTATGAAACGAGCCATAAAATAGCTCATACTCAAGAGAATGTTTATTAGGCGAGTTACATACATCCTTAATGTTAAAAATAAAAATAAACGTATGAAACAAATCTCGACGTTCGGGACGAATTCCATGCATCCTTAGTGTTAAAAATAAAATAACTGTATGAAAATAACGTTTTTGTGGCTTTTATTCATCTTGACAGCCGTAGGCATCAAAGCACAAACCATCGATAAACTGATAGATCAATACTCAAACAACAAAAACTGTGAATATGTGTCGATTCAAAAAGGGCTTTTTAACCTGACTCAATGGCTCGGAGCCACTGACATTGACAAAGACACCAAAGAGGTGCTCTCTCGCATTAAAACATTGAAAATATTAACCATTAACCTCGACCCGAAAGCAGAAATGCGCCACCATTTTCAAACCGAATTAAATACCCTGCTAAAAAATGGGAATTTTGAAAAAATGATGGTGACCAAAAACAAAGACGATCATTCTACTTTCTACGGATCAACGGATAAAAACAACAATGCGGAGCTAATCATTGAATCGCAAAACGAAGATCAACTCAGTGTGATCATGATGAAAGGCAATTTATCGCACGAAGATTTAGAAAAAATAGCAAAATAACAGACAGACTTTTTACAACTTGATTTTTTTCATTTTTTTTACCTGAAATTGATTACATTTGCCGGTGTTTGTGAAAATACCGGCTTTTTTTATGGCCATATTCGCACTCAATTCATTTTGTGTCATTTACACTGATCACTCATGCATATCGTCATTATCAAATACAATGCGGGGAACATCCGATCCGTCCTTTTTGCCTTGGAACGCCTCGGATACGAAGCCATCGTGACCGACGATCCCGCTCTTATACAAAAGGCAGACAAAGTCATCTTTCCCGGCGTCGGCGAAGCCTCTTCTGCCATGAACTATCTGCAAGCGCATCAATTGGATCAAGTCATTCAATCGCTTAAACAACCCGTACTCGGCATTTGTCTCGGCATGCAATTGCTCTGCAGCTATTCAGAAGAGAATCAAACTCAATGCCTTGGCGTCATCGATCAACCGATTCTTCAATTTTCAGCTGCTGCCGGACTTAAGATACCTCAAATTGGATGGAACGACATCTATGGGCTCACAGGCCCTTTGTTCGAGGGCATTCCGGAACACAGCTACCTCTATTTTGTGCATAGCTACTATGCTCCGCTGAGTGCCTTCACCGCAGCGACGGTAGATTACATCATTCCTTACAGCGCTTCGTTGCAAAAAGACAACTTCTTTGCGGTTCAGTTTCACCCCGAAAAATCGGGCACCATCGGCGAACGAATTCTGACAAACTTCTTGCAGCTTTGAACCATACAGTTCC
>Ga0315298_1002301_pt1 | contig 32732 bp, 29 predicted proteins | sample WHS_1_MG_FD_203077 | JGI IMG/M metagenome (GOLD analysis project Ga0315298, IMG submission 203077) | Extremophilic microbial mat communities from Washburn Hot Springs, YNP, Wyoming, USA - WHS_1_MG | ecosystem: Environmental > Aquatic > Thermal springs > Hot (42-90C) | place: USA: Wyoming... | reverse complement strand
ATCTGCCGAAGCGTAGTCAAGGGTTCTGTTCTCCTTTCGGTCGGTTGTTTGCTACTCCCAACCAATTGGCTGAGCAGAACCCCTCCTCTTTCTCGGCTTTACACACTAAACGGTACACTACCGAGGGGGCGGGGGACCTTGACAAAACGCCGCCAGCAATGGTATATAGAGAGCAGGATAGAATATGGTGCGGGCAGCACGGGTCCGGGTGCTGCCCGGGGCGATGGCGGAAGGTGGAAACACCTTCCGTTCTGACGTTCTGGGGAGGCGCCGACCGGAATCCCGCACGTCCTCCCGGGGTCACGGGCAGCACACGTCCCTACTGGAGACAGGCATGAACAGTGACCAGATCATCATGACCAAGGACGGCTACGAGCAGGTCAAGAACGAACTCAACCACCTCAAGGGTGTGCATCGCCGGGAGGTGGCGGAGCGCATACGGGAGTCCAAGCAGTTCGGTGAGTTCCTGGAGAACTCCGAGTATGAGGAGGCCAAGGCGGAGCAGGCCTACGTGGAGGGCCGTATTCTGGAACTGCAGCACATCCTGCAGCATGCGGTAGTGGTAGACGGCCCCCAGGAGACCGGAGACAAGATCGGCATCGGCTCGCTGGTGCAGGTGCGGGACGAGCGCACCGGCAAGGAAACCGAATACCGGATTGTGGGCCCGGTGGAGGCCGACCCGGCCAACCATCGCATTTCATACCAGTCGCCCGTCGGCCAGGCGCTACTCGACCGTTCTACCGGGGACGTGGTGAAGGTACAGGCGCCTAACGGAGCGAACCTCTACCGGGTGCTCAGCGTGACCAATTAGCACACGCCGCATACGTGCTGTGTGGGGCTGCCCGCCGGGCAGCCCCTTTTTGTAGGAGCCCACATGGAAGATACCAACGAACTGCTCCTCGCCCGCCGCGAGAAACTCGCCGCGCTGCGTGCGGCAGGACAGGATCCCTTCCGGGTCACTGAGTTCAGGCGCACCCACCAAGCGGCGGAGGTCGCCGCGGGCTTTGAAAGGCTGGAGAATGAGCCCGTCAGCATCGCCGGCCGGGTGATGTCGGTGCGCGCTCACGGCAAGGCCACCTTCGCCCATCTGGCGGACCAGAGCGGCCAGATCCAGTTGTACTTCAAACTGGACCAGGTGGGGGAGGAGGCCTACGCTCACCTGGCACTGGTGGATATCGGGGACTTCTTGGGCGTGGAGGGCACCGTTTTTCGCACGCGCACGGGAGAGGTCACCGTCCAGGTGCGGCGCTGGCAGATGCTGGCCAAGTCCCTGCGCCCGTTGCCGGAGAAGTGGCACGGCCTCAAGGACGTTGAGACGCGCTACCGCCGGCGCTACGTGGACCTGGTGGTGAACCCCGGCGTGCGCCGGGTCTTCGAGACCCGCAGCCGCATCATCAAGGCCATCCGCCGCCTGCTGGACGAGCGCGGCTTCCTGGAAGTGGAAACCCCCATGATGCAGTCGGTGGCCGGGGGCGGGGCGGCGCGCCCGTTCGTTACCCATCACAATGCCCTCGACATTGATCTCTACCTGCGGATCGCCCCCGAGTTGTACCTCAAGCGGCTGCTGGTGGGCGGCTTCGAGCGCATCTACGAACTGGGGCGCACCTTTCGCAATGAGGGCGTCTCCACCCGGCACAACCCCGAGTTTACGCTGCTTGAGGTCTACCAGGCATACACCAACTTCGAGGAGATGATGCGCCTCACCGAGGACATTGTGGGGACGGCGGCACAGGAGGCCAATGGCCGTCTCACCTTCACCTACCAGGGGCAAGAGATAGATGTCAGCCCACCCTGGCAGCGCATTTCGCTCTACGACGCCATCGCCGAGTTTGCCCAGGTGGATCTGGACCGCCTGGCTACCCCGGAGCGGGCGCGGGCTCTCTGCCGGGACCTCGAGTTACCCGCCGAGGAAGGGCTGTCACTGACCACCATGATCAACAACCTCTTCGAGCGCTTCGTCCAGCCTGACCTGGTTCAGCCCACCTTTGTCACTGACTACCCGGTAGCCATCAGCCCGCTGGCCAAGCGCAAGCCTGACCAACCCGAACTGACCGAGCGCTTTGAGGCTTTCATTGGAGGCGGAGAAATCTGCAATGCCTTCAGCGAGTTGAACGATCCGCTGGACCAGCGCGAGCGCTTCCTGGCGCAGTTGGAGGCACGGGCGGAGGGCGACCTGGAGGCCCACCCCATGGACGAGGACTTCCTGCGCGCCCTGGAGTACGGCATGCCCCCCGCGGGTGGGCTGGGCATCGGCGTAGACCGCCTGATTATGCTGGTGACCGACAACGTGAGCATTCGCGACGTTATTCTCTTCCCCCAACTGCGGCCGGAGAAGCCTTAGCATGTTTGCCCCCGAGGAGTTCCTGGATCTCTCGGCGTTCGCCCACCGCGCCCTGTTCGCGGGGGTGGGGGCGGTGTGGGAGGCGTTGCCCCGCATCCCGGACTACCTGGCGCGGCTGCTGGTCGCCCCGGCAATCCAGGGTGAGGTGGAGGAGGGGGTGAGCATCACCGGAGCGGTGGCGATTGGCGAAGGCACGCGGGTGGAGGCGGGGGTGAAAATTGTCGGGCCGGCGGTGATTGGCCGCGGCTGCCACCTGAGGCAGGGCGCCTACTTGCGCGGGCAGGTGGTGATCGGGGACGAGGTGATCGTCGGCCATGCCACGGAGTTGAAGAGCGCCATCCTCCTGGACCGGGCGCACGCCCCGCATTTCAACTACGTGGGAGACAGCATCCTGGGCTCGGACTGCAACCTGGGGGCGGGGACGATCTGCTCCAACGTGCGCCTGGATCTGGGCCCGGTGCGGGTGCGCACCGAGGGGGGGAGCGTGAACACCGGGCTGCTCAAGTTTGGGGCGGTAGTTGGGCAGGGGGCGCGAACCGGTTGCCATGTGGTGCTGAACCCGGGCACGCTGCTGGGGCGGGGGGTGCTGGTGTGGCCGGGTCTGGCGATTTCCGGCTATTTCCCGCGCGGGACGATACAGCATCCCGGTCTGCCGGGCTAATCGCAACCAACCGCCCGGGGCCGGTTCCCCGGCCCCGGCGGTGTGTGCGCTGCGCGGCTGCGCTCAGCCGGCGGTCTTCTTGCCTTCCTCGACGAGCTGGCGAACCTTTTGGCCGCCCTTCTTGCCGATCTCCTCGTAGAACTCGGAGCCCCGCTCGCGCTTGACCGTCTCGCCACCCTTGCGCCCAATCTCCTCGTAGAAGTTGGGGCCGTGTCGCTTCTTGGTGGCTTCGCCCCCACGCTTGCCGATCTCCTCGTAGAAGGGCTGGCCGTGCCGCTTCTTGGTTGCCTCGCCGCCGCGTCTTCCGGCCTCGCTGACGGTCATTTCCTTATCAGCGCTCATACGGTGAATCCTCCTTCACACTGTTCCTGGCGATCGGCAGCCCGCCGCCGAGAGACCTACATGCCCCCCGCCCGCTTGCCCTGATCCACCAGCTGGCGCACCTTCTGACCGCCCTTGCGCCCGATCTCCTCGTAGAACCCGGAGCCGCGCTCCCGCTTGACGGTCTCCCCACCTTTCTTGCCGATCTCCTCGTAGAACTCCGGGCCGTACTTGCGCCGGGTCGCCTCCCCGCCCCGCCGGCCCGCCTCGCTTACCGTCAACTCCCGAGACTGCTCCATTTCCCGGCGTGCCACAGTGTCACCTCCAATAGTTAGGTTGTGTGCTGTTGCCCGTTGTATCCTACGCTTGCCATGTACGATAGGCGCCCGCCCGTCCACCTGGCAGTCGCTACCCGTTGGCTCCGCTCGAAAGCAGCCCCGGGCAACCGGGTGTGCGGCCGGCGTCCTGGCCGGGCACGGTACCCTGGGCGCCCTACTTCCCCCCCTGCTGCTTGGCTTCCTCGATAAGGCGTTTCACCTTTTGGCCGCCTTTGCGGCCGATCTCCTCATAGAAGCGTGGCCCATATTTGCGCTTGGTACTCTCGCCGCCGCGGCGACCGGCCTCACGCACCGATATCTCCTTCTCTGGCATCGTTCTCCTCCTGTCACCGGCCCCTGGGCGGGGCACCCTTGCTGCCCCTGCGGCAGGTCAGGCGGTTGTCAGTTCGCAGTCGCCGCATTATATGCCGCCCCCTCGCCCCCCGACAACCGCGGCGGCCTGCCGCTCGGGTGGCAGCATGTCCATTGCTCCCACATTTGTCATGCGCACCACACATCGCCGCTCGTGTCCCCGGCGACCACCTTCCTGACTGAGAGCCAACTCACCGCTATGCCGGTCCTCTGCCCGAAGCGTGCCCGCCCGCAGGGCTATGGGCGCCTCACCGTACATGCACCGGCAAGAAGGGCGGCAGCAGCGCAAACCGGCAGGGCGCGCGACTGCCTGGGGAAGGGAAACGCGATCGGCCGGAGCGGGAGCGGGCGCAAATACCCCATACCCCGCGCTCGGGGCGCGGCCCACGCAACGGCTCCGTGGGAGGCGGTAACGAGAGCACGCTGCATGCAACCGGACATCGCCTGCAACCGAGAGCATTCCCATGCCCCTGGCAGCCGTACGCTCGCACGGCGGGTGCCCTCACCCGCCTCCACAGCATACGCTCTATGCCCCAAAAGCGCAATGCAAGCCGCGTTTGTTCGGCAGGGATGCCACCCCCTTTTCCCGAAACCCGAAGCCCAAGACCGGAAACCAGAGGTGCCTGCCGTGGCCCGCTATGTTACCGTCGCCAGCGTGTCCCACGATTCCGGCCCCGCCTTCCACGGGGACGTATCAGCCTTGCTCGCCCATGCCGACCACATGCTCTGGCGCGCCCGGCAGCAGGGTGCCGAGATCGTTTCTTTCCCCGAGATCTACCCCCTGCGCGAGCGCCCGGGCACCCCGCGTGCGCTGGCCGAGCCTCTGGATGGCGTCACCATCAGCCACATCGGGGGCAAGGCCCGGGAACTGGGCCTATACGTGGTCTGGCCGCTCTACACCCTGGAGCAGGACCGCGTCTACAACTCGAGCGTGCTCCTCTCCCCCCGGGGCGAGGTGGCCGGCGTCTACCACAAGGTGCATCCCACCATCAGCGAAATCGAGTCGGGGATCACGCCGGGGGAGGGCGCGCCCGTCTTCAAGACCGACTTCGGCACCATTGGCCTGGCCATCTGCTTTGACCTCAACTTCCCCGATATCATGTACGGCCTGGGGGACAATGGCGCCGAGATCATCTTCTTCTCCTCGGCCTATCGGGGCGGGCTGCAACTGCGCATCTGGGCCTACCTGCTGGGGGTCTACATCGTTTCCGCCGTGCTTGCCGAACTGGGACACATCGTGGATATGAGCGGGCAACTCCTCGCTACCTCCACCTACGAGGAACTGATCACCTACCGGCTTAACCTTGACCGCCGGCTGATGCACATGGACTACAACTGGGACAAGTGGGACGACTTGCTGCGCCGCTATGGCCCCGATGTTTCCATCCAGTTCTTCACCCCCGAGGCGGTGTGGACCGTGGCCTCCGAGCGGGAGGGCCTGAGCGTGGAGGACATCATCCGCGAGTTCGGCCTGGAGGAGCGCCGTGACTACTGGCGGCGATCCAACGTGGCGCGGGAGCAGGCGCTGGGTAGGTGACGGGACAGTCACCTGTCGGCTGGAGGCTCCGACCAGCGGTAGCCGGTCACTGCAGGTGACTGTCGCTGTCGCCCTCCGCTCCTGATAGTCTCTATCCTCTGGAGCGGAGAGTCGTTCCTCGATATTTCACCTTCCGTTTACTCCCCGGAAACCTCCTCGAAACACCGCTCCCCTACCATGCGAGGCGACGTTGACTGACCGTCAGCCGGTAAGGAGTGGTGAAGATGCCTGCAATCAGCCCCGGGGACACCTCGTTTGTCTTGATCTCGGCGGGCCTGGTCATGCTGATGACCCCCGGCCTGGCCCTCTTCTACGGGGGGATGGTGCGGGCCAAGAACGTGTTGGGCACGATCATGCACTCGTTCTTCATACTGGGGCTGGTGTCGGTGCTCTGGGTGCTGGTGGGCTACAGCCTGGCCTTCGGTCCGGGCTGGCGGCACCTGGTGGGGGGGCTGCAGTGGGTCGGACTGCAGGGGGTGGGGCAGGCCCCCCTGCCGGCATATGCGAGTACCGTCCCCCACCTGGCCTTCATGATCTTCCAGGGCATGTTTGCAGTGATCACGCCTGCTCTGATCACTGGCGCCTTTGCTGAACGCATGAAGTTCTCGGGCTTCGTGGTCTTCACCATCCTCTGGGCCTTGCTGGTCTACTGCCCGGTGGCCCACTGGGTGTGGGCGACCGACGGCTGGATCCGCCGCCTCGGGGCCATGGACTTCGCCGGGGGCACGGTGGTGCATATCAACTCGGGGGTGGCCGCGCTGGTGTTGGCCGTGGTGCTGGGCCGGCGCAAGGACTACGGCAACGGCGACCTGGTGCCGCACAACCTGCCGCTCACCATCCTGGGGGCGGCGCTACTGTGGTTTGGGTGGTTTGGCTTCAACGCCGGGAGCGCCCTGGCCGCCAACGGCCTGGCTGCCAGCGCCTTCGTGGTTACCAACACCGCCGCGGCCATGGCCGCGCTTGCCTGGTGCGGCGCCGAGGCCCTGCACCGGGGCAAGCCCACCACCCTGGGCGCGGTCTCCGGCTGCGTGGCCGGGCTGGTGGCGATCACCCCCGCCTCCGGCTTCGTCACTCCACTGGCGGCGATGGCTATCGGGCTGGCGGCCGGTGCGCTCTGTTACCTGGCAGTGCTGCTCAAGTGGCGCCTGGGCTATGACGATGCCCTCGACGTGGTGGGCATCCACGGGGTGGGCGGGACCCTGGGCGCCTTGTTCACTGGGCTCTTTGCCACCACTGCGGTCAACAGCACCGCCCTCCAGGGATTATTCTATGGCGGTGGCCTGGCCACGCTGCGGGTCCAGGCAACTGCGGTGGGCGCCACCGCACTCTACAGTCTGCTGGTCACCCTGGTGTTGGCCAAGGTGGTGCAGGCCCTGGTCGGCCTGCGGGTCACCGAGGAAGAGGAGGAGAGTGGGCTCGACCTCTCGCAGCATAGCGAGGTGGGCTACGCCTTCTGACCGGTTGAGGAGGACAGGGCAATGAAGAAGGTGGAGGCCATCGTCAAGCCGCTGCGACTGCACGAGGTGCGCAAGGCACTGACCGGCATCGGGGTGCAGGGCTGCACCGTGAGCGAGGTGCGTGGATTCGGCCGCCAGAAGGGGCACACGGAGATTTACCGAGGTAGCGCGGTAAGCAGCGAATTTCTGCCCAAGATCAAGTTCGAGGTGGTCTGCTGCGATGAGCTGGTGCCGCAGGTGGTGGAGACCATCGCTAAGAGCGCCCGCACGGGCCGCATCGGCGACGGCAAGATCTTCGTGTTGCCGGTTGTAGAGGCGGTGCGCATCCGCACCGGGGAGCAGGGCGACGCGGCGCTCTGAGGGAACCCTTGCCCGGGCCCTTCCGTCAAAGGCGGGAACACATCTGACAGGAGGTATCCGGGATGCGCGCCCTGCTCACGCTCTTGCTCGCGGCCTTCCTGCTCTCAGTGTTGCTGCCGGCGGCGACAATGGCCGCTCCGCCCCGCAACATCATCCTCATCGGCTGGGATGGCGCCCAGCGCAACCACGTCAAGGAATGCCTGGGGCGGGGTGAATTACCGGCGCTGCAGGCGCTCGCTGCCGAGGGAGCCCTCGTCGCCATCGACATCACTCGCACCACCGACACCAAGTCCGGCTGGACGCAGATCCTGACCGGTTACGAGCCGGAGGTGACCGGTGTCTTCAGCAACAGCCGCTACCAGGCGATCCCGGCCGGGCTGTCGGTTTTCGAGCGGCTGGAGCAGCACTTCGGCCCCGACCAGTTCGTGACTGTGGCTGTGATCGGCAAGAAAGGCCACGTGGACGCGGACCCCGAGAAACGGGTGCCGATAGGCGCTGACGACCAATACCTGCGCCCCCGCGCCCAGCGCCGCCAGGGCACGGGTGTGGCGTCGCCCGATGCCCAGCCGGTGGCGAATGCCACCCGGGCGGCGTCCCGGCAGGCGCGCCAGCAGCGGGAGCCCGGTAGCACGGTGGTCGTGGAGAATGGTCAGCGCTACCGTGTCACCCCGGCCAAGCCCTACTTCTACACCCAGGAGGCGCTGGACGTCTGGCAGAACGGCCTGGGCGAGAACGACAACGTGGGGGCCAAGGCCCTGGAGTACCTGGAACAGTACAAGAATCGCCCCTTCTTCTTTTTCGTGCACTTCGCGGACGTGGATCACAAGGGCCATGCCGCGGGGGAGAACAGCAAGGAGTACAACGACGCTCTCATCTCCTGCGACACCTGGACCGGGCGCATTGTGCAGAAACTGAAGGACCTGGGCCTGTATGACCAGACCATGGTCTACGTCACTGCCGACCACGGCTTTGACGAGGGGCAGAAGGGCCACCAGGACGCCCCCTACGTCTTCCTGGCCACCAATGACAAGGGCGTGATCCGCAACGGCGAGCGCGCTGACATCACCCCCACCATCCTGGACCGTTTCGGGCTGGACCTGGCGGCCTTGCAGCCCCCCTTGGATGGGCATTCCCTGCTGCGGCCGTACCAAAAGCCAGTGTGGTAGGAGGATGGGCGGATAGGCGGCAGGAAAGTACGGGCGGCCGTCCCTGGCCGCCCGCTCTCTTGCACCTGCCCCTTACCACTCCTGCGACCCTCCGCTTCCTCCCGAGAGTAGTTCTCCTTGTCGCTGCCACCGGCCCCATTGTATAATGACCCGACATGCCGGGCATGGAAGCGCCGGCTGGAGGGCTTGGGATGAAGCGGGTCAAGGTGGCCATCGCCGGCGCCACGGGTTACGGCGGGGTGGAGTTGGTACGGACGCTGTCCGCGCACCCGGGGGTGGAACTTGCCTATCTCAGCAGTGAATCCTATGCGGGCAAGGACATCTCAGAGGTCTACCCCCACCTGCCGCCCGGCCTGCCGACCCTGCAGGCGCTCGACCCCCAGGCCGCCGCGCAGGCGGGCGAGGTGGTCTTTCTGGGCCTGCCCCACGGCAAGGCAGTCGAGCACGCGCCCAGGCTGCTCGCGGCCGGGTGTCGGGTATTCGATCTCAGCGGGGATTTCCGGCTGAAGGACGCCGCGGCCTACCCACAGTGGTACGGCTGGGAGCACCAGGCGCCCAAACTGCTGGCGGAGGCGGCTTACGGCCTGCCGGAACTGCATCGGGACGACATCCGCACGGCGCGGCTGGTGGCCTGTGCCGGTTGCTACTGCACCGGCAGCCTGCTCGTGCTGGCGCCCGCCCTCCGCGCGGGCCTCATCTCTCCCGAAGGGATCATCCTGGATGCCAAATCGGGGGTATCGGGTGCCGGCCGTACCAGCCTCAAACTGGATTTCCACTACCCCGAGGCCAACGAGGATCTCTGCGCCTACAAGGTGGCCGGGCACCAGCACACGCCGGAGATCGAGCAAGAGGCCTCGCTGCTCGCGGGGTCGCCGGTGCGGCTCACCTTCACCCCGCACCTGGCGCCCATGACCCGGGGCATCCTGGTCACGGCCTATGGTCGGCTCACTCGGGAGGTGGACACTGCGGGGGCGCTGGAGGTCTATCGGGATTTCTATCGGGGCGAGCAGTTCGTGCGCGTGCTGACCGACACCCTTCCACACACGCGGTCGGTAGCCGGCTCGAACTATGCGCACATATCCGTCCGGGTGGACCGGCGCACCGGGACTCTGGTGATGTTGGGTGCCGTCTGTAACCTGGGCAAGGGCCAGGCCTTGCAGGCCGTGCAGTGCCTCAATTTGGCGCTCGGTCTGCCCGAGGAGACCGCCATCGCCCAGCCCGCGTACTATCCATAGGAGCAAGTCATGGCCCCTTCCTTTACCGAGATCGGCGGTGGGGTGACGGCCCCCCAGGGCTTCCAGGGCGCGGGGGTGCGCTGTGGCATCAAGCAGCAGGGCACCGATCTGGCGCTGGTTTTCAGCCGACACCCGGCAGTGGCGGCGGGGGTATTCACCACGAACCTGTTCAAGGCTGCGCCGGTGCAGGTCTCGCAGGCCCACCTGGCCGGGGGGCGGGCGCAAGCGGTGGTGCTGAACGCCGGGTGCGCCAATGCCTGCACCGGGCCCGAAGGACTGGCCAATGCCGAGCGCATGACGGAAGTGGCAGCGACGGCGCTGGGCATCCGTCCGGAGACCGTGCTCGTCTGCTCCACTGGCGTGATCGGCGTTCAACTGCCTATGGACAAGGTGGAGTCTGGCATCGCGGCCGCGGTGGACGCGCTTTCGGCCGAGGGCGGAGCGGACGCGGCGCGGGCGATCATGACCACCGACACCGTGCCCAAGGAGGCGGCGGTCGAGTTCGTCGTGGGGGGAAAGGCGGTGCGGGTGGGGGGTATGGTCAAGGGCGTGGGCATGATCGCCCCCAACATGGCCACCATGCTCTGCGTGCTGACCACGGACGCCTCCCTGGAGGCGAAAGACCTGGAGATCAGCCTACGCTGGGCGGTGGACCGCTCGTTCAACAGCATCACCGTGGACGGCGATACCTCCACCAATGACACCTGCGTGATACTGGCCAACGGGGCCTCGGGGGTGACTCTGCGCACGCAGGAGGAGATGCAGGAGTATCAGGCCGCATTGGGGCACGTCACCGCGTCCCTCGCCAAGCAGATGGTGATGGATGGCGAAGGGGCCACCAAACTGGTGGAGATTACGGTTCAGGGGGCGGCCAGTTACGAGGAGGCGCGCCAGGTGGCCTTCACCATTGCCAATAGCGCCCTGGTGAAGACCGCCATCTTCGGCGAGGACCCCAACTGGGGCCGGATCCTGGCGGCCGCGGGCCGGGCAGGGGTAAAGTTCGACCCCGCGCAAGCCGAGCTCACACTCTGCGGACTCCCGCTGTTCCGGGCGGGCACACCCCTGGCCTTCGACCGCAGTGACGCGCACAAGCGGCTGACCGCGCGCGAGGTCTCCTGCGTGCTCGACCTGCACCAGGGGCCCCTGGCGGCGACCGTGTGGACCTGTGACCTGAGCAAGGATTACGTGGAGATCAACGCTCACTACTCGTGAGTCCGAGGACGCGATGAGCGATCACACCATCAGTGAGCAGTTGCGCACGCGCGCCGAAACCCTGGCGGAGGCGCTGCCCTACCTGCAGCAGTTCTCTGGCGCTACCGTGGTCATCAAGTATGGCGGCGCGGCCATGCTGGATGCCGGGCTCAAGGAGGGCGTGCTGCGGGACGTGGTGCTCTTGAGCCTGGTCGGGCTGCATCCGGTGCTGGTGCATGGGGGCGGGCCAGAGATTTCCGGTATGATGAAGCGCCTGGGCCTGGAGCCCACCTTCATCGGTGGGCTGCGGGTGACCGACGCCGCCACCATGGAAGTGGTGGAGATGGTGCTGGTGGGACGCACGAACCGTGAGATCGTGGGCACCCTCAACCGGCTGGGGGCGCGCGCGGTGGGCCTGAGCGGCAAGGATGCCGGCCTGATCACCGCTGGAAAACTGCAGGGTGAGGTGGACCTGGGGCAGGTAGGTGAGGTCACCGACATCCAGCCCGAGATCGTACACACCCTCATCCGTGAGCACTACGTGCCCGTAATCGCCCCGGTGGCCGCGGGGAACGACGGCACCACCTACAACATCAACGCCGACACCGTGGCCGGACGGCTGGCCGCGGCGCTGGGGGCGCGGAAGTTGGTGCTGCTCTCCGACGTGCGAGGGGTGATGACCGACAAGGCCGACGAATCCACCCTGGTCTCCGCGCTCGATGCCAAGCAGGCGGAGGCCATGATCGCCGCGGGCACCATCGAGAGCGGCATGATCCCCAAGGTGGAGGCTTGCATCGGGGCGGTGCGCGCGGGGGTGGAGAAATGCCACGTGATAGACGGCCGCCTGCCCCATGCCCTGCTCATGGAGATCCTGACCGACGTCGGGATCGGGACTATGATCACTGCCTGAGGTGTCGCCATGCCGATCTACGAGTACCGCTGCCTGGCCTGCCGGCACACTTTCCAGCACCTGACCGGGGTGCTGGCGCAGGAAGAGCGGCCGGCCTGTCCGCAATGCGGTGGAACGGAGTTGCAGAGACTGCTCTCCCGCTTCGCCACTGCCCGGGCGGTTGACGAGGATTTCGGTGAGGACCTGGACGACCTGGGGAATGACCTGGGCGGCGGCGATGATGAGGGGTGGGAGGATGAAGACGACGGAGGGGAGGACGAGTTCTGATCCCCGGGAGGGCGGAATTGTGGAGGAATGCCGTGGACCTGAGTGAAGCGCAGCAGATTGAGAAGTCATGCCAGTTTGACCTGTACTCCCACATCCACCAGCCGGTGGTGTTCGAGCGGGGGGAGGGGGTGTATCTCTGGGACAGTGAAGGCAAGCGTTACCTTGACTTTGTGAGTGGTGGGCGCGCGGTGATGGGCCTGGGCCACTGCCATCCGGCGGTGGTGGCCGCCATCCGCGAGCAAGCAGGCCGCCTGCTGCACGTCTCGAATGACTATTACAGCGCCCCCCAGTTGGAACTGGCGAAACTGCTCACCAGTGTCTGCGCCTGCAAGCGCGCCTTCTTCTGCAACTCCGGGGCGGAGGCCAACGAGGCGGCCATCAAACTGGCCCGCAAGCATGCCAAGAGCGTGGGCGGGGCAGGCAAGACCCAATTCATCACCGCCTTCAACTCCTTCCACGGTCGCACCCTGGCCACCATGACCGCCACCGGCCAGCCCAAGTACCAGCAGGGCTTCGAACCGCTGGTGCCCGGATTTGCCTACGTGCCTTACAACGACCCCACCGCCCTGGAGACTACCGTTGGCCCGCAGACCGCGGCGGTGATGCTTGAGCCTGTGCTGGGGGAGAGCGGCGCCTACCCCGCCACGGTGGAGTACATGCAGCGGGCCCGCGCCTTGTGCGACAAGCACCAGGCGGTGCTGATCCTGGACGAGGTGCAGACGGGCCTGGGGCGCACCGGGAAGATGTTTGCCTACGAGCATTTCGGCATCGAGCCCGACATCATCACCCTCTCCAAGGCCCTGGGTGGTGGCGTGCCCATCGGCGCCATGCTCGCCAAGGAGCACGTGGCCAAGGCCTTCCAGCCCGGCGACCATGCCACCACCTTCGGCGGGTCGGCGCTCCCCGCGGCCGCGGCCTGCGCCGCTCTGCGCACTATCATTGCCGAGAAACTGCCCCAGCGGGCCGCCGAGACCGGCGCCTACATGGGGGAGCGCCTGCTGGCCATGGGCGGTCCCATCAAGGCCGTGCGCGCCACGGGGCTGATGATTGGCGTAGACCTGGCTGCGCCCGTGGGTGGGGAGGTCAAGGCCTGGTGCCGCGAGCACGGCCTGCTCATCAACACCGTGGGCGACTCCATCCTGCGCCTGCTCCCGCCGCTGGTAATCGGCCGCGCCGAGGCAGACGAGGGAATGGAGATCCTGGCCCAGGGACTGCGGGCGGTCTGAGGCATGGGCGACGCCCTGCTGGTGGCCATCCTGCTGGCCGTCAACCTGGGGCTGGTGACCTACCTGCTGTACCTCCGGCTGGGTGGCGGCGGTGCCCCCGCCGGGGTGATCCGCCGGGTGGTCGCGGAGTTGTGGCTGGTTTTTGGGTTGGCTACGCTGATGCTGCTGGGCGTCTCACGCCTGCTGGGGACGAGCACCGCACGCGGACCTGGCGCCGAGGCGATCAGCCTGGCGGAGCGCTTCCGGGCGCTGTCGGGTTACGAGCAGGTGCTGGCGGTACTCGGGTTACTGGTGGCCGTGCTGCTGGTGGTGGCGCTCATCCGGCGCATCAACCGGGTGGTGGACCGGTATGCGCCGCCGCCGCCCACCGGGCAGTGACGGGGAGTAGAGCGGTGAATGGTCTGTTATCGCGAGCGGTGATCCGAGGCGCAGCACGTGTCGGGGATGTGCTGGCCTCTCGATTCTGAATTCGGTTTCTGGAGGATGCGATGAGCAAAGCAGTACTGGCATACTCGGGTGGCCTGGACACCTCGATCGCCATCCGTTGGCTGCAGGAGAAGTACGGGATCACCGAGGTGGTGGCGGTTGCCGTTGACCTGGGCGAGGAGAATGACTACGAGGCAATCCGCACCAAGGCGCTGAAGGTGGGGGCAGCCAAGTCCCTGGTAGTTGACGCCAAGGAGGAGTTCGCCCGGGACTACGTGTGGAAGGCGCTGGCAGCCAACGCCATGTACGAGGGGCGCTACCCCGTCTCCACTGCCCTGGGACGGCCGCTCATTGCCCGCCTGATCGGTGAGATCGCCATGCGGGAGGGGGCGGATGCGGTCTCCCACGGTTGCACGGGCAAGGGCAACGACCAGGTGCGCTTCGACGTTACTTTCAACACCCTCTTCCCCTCGCTCGAGGTCATCGCATGCTTCCGTGACTATAAGATGAGCCGGGAAGAGGCCATGGACTACGCCGCCCAGCACGGCATCCCGGTGCCGGTGCAGAAGAAGAAGCCCTATTCCACCGACGTCAACCTGTGGGGGCGCAGCATCGAGTGCGGCGTACTCGAGGACCCCTGGGTCGAGCCCCCGGCCGACATCTACGAATGGACGAGGGGGGTGGAGGAGGCGCCGGCCGAACCCGCCTACGTGGAGATCGAGTTCGTGCAGGGCGCGCCGGTGGCCCTGGATGGCGAGCGGCTCTCCCCCGCCACCCTGATCAACCGCATGAATGCCCTGGCCGGCGCGCACGGGATCGGGCGCATTGATATGGTGGAGAACCGGCTGGTCGGCTTCAAGTCCCGGGAGAACTACGAGTGCCCGGCCGCAGTCGCCCTGATGACCGCCCACCGTGACCTGGAGGCGCTCACCATGGAGCGCGACCTGGCCCACTTCAAGGCTACTCTCGAGCCCAAGTACGCCGAGATGATCTACTACGGGCTATGGCACTCTCCGCTGCGGGAGGCGCTGGACGCGTTCATGGCCTACAGCCAGCAGCACGTCAGCGGCACCGTGCGCCTGCGCCTGCACCGGGGCACCTGCGTGGCGGTGGGCAGGCGCTCGCCGGAGTCGCTCTACCAGTATGACCTGGCCACCTACGAGGTGGGCGATACTTTCGACGCGAAGAACTCCCACGGCTTCATCCAACTGTGGGGACTCTCGGCCAAGGTCGCCGCGCAGCGGGACCGGAAGCAATAGCGGGGCCCATCCATCACCCTCTCCCCCGCGAGAGGTCGCTTTGTGGGTGCGAGATTCCTCGCTCTGCTAAGAATGACTGGTTGAGGATACCGCCATGCCGATGACCCGGCGCCGCTTCCTGGCTAATGCCACTGCTGGTCTGGCGGGCGTTGCCCTGGGCCTGCCCGCGCTCTCCCGCCGCACCTGGGCCGTGCCTGCCAGCGAGAAGATTGTGGTCGCTCACATCGGGGTGGGGGGCATGGGCCGGGGCCACGTAAACTGGTTCGCCCACCACCCCGACGTCGAGACGGCGGCGGTGTGTGACGTGGACTCGGCCAAGGCCGAGGCCGCGCTGGCCCAGTTGCGGGAGATCCACCCCGACACCAAGGCCGTGGCCGAGACCGATTTCCGCCGCCTGCTTGACCGGCCGGATATCGATGCCATCACCTACGCCACCCCCGACCACTGGCACGCCCTGAATGCTATCCTGGCTTTCCAGGCTGGCAAGCACGTCTACGGCGAGAAGCCGCTTTCCTATGACCTGGCCGAGGGGCAGGCGATGCTGCGAGCCTGCCGGCGTTATGGCAAGGTGTTTCAACTGGGCACGCAGATACATGCCGGCGAAAACTACCACCGGGTGGTGGAGTTGCTGCGGGCTGGGGTGATCGGGCCCGTGAGCGAGGTGCATTTATGGAAAGGAGGCGGCAACCCTGCCCCCGGCTTCCCCGCGGACTGCGATCCCCCGGCCACCCTGAATTGGGACATGTGGCTGGGCCCGGCCCCCTGGCGGCCCTATAACCCCGGCATCTGCCCCTTCCAGTTCCGCTACTACTGGGACTTTTCGGCCGGCGTGTTTGGCGATTTCTGGTGCCACATCGCCGATCTCGCTTTTTGGGCGCTGGACCCCGGCGCCCCGCGCAGGGTGAAGGCGACCGGGGACCAGCCCCTGGGCAGCATGGTCACCACCCCAGGGTTTGTGGAAGCGGAATTTGAGTTCGCGCACCTGAAGATGACCTGGTCCAGCCACGTGCCCGACATCCCCGGCGTAAACGGCCGCGACCCGGGCGCGCGCTTCGTGGGCAGCCGCGGGGAACTGCTCGCGGGGTATGACTGGCGGATTATTCGGGTGGGCGGCGCGGATAAGGAAGACATCCCAGAAGTGCCCGTCTCGCTGCCCCGGTCCCCCGGCCACCAGCGCAATTTCCTTGATGCCATCAGGAAGGGTGGCACCACCGAGTCTAATCTCGAATACGCGGTACAGATGGCCCTGCCCATGCACCTGGCCAGCATTTCCTGCCGCCTGGGCCGTCCCCTGACCTGGGATGCCGACCGCCAGGAGTTTGTTGGCGACGACGCCGCCAACCGCATGCGTCACCGCCCGTACCGCGCACCCTGGGTGCTGCCCGGATAGGAGGAGGGGATGAGAACCGCACCAATCCTGCTCGTGCTCGCCATACTCCTCCTGGTCCTGCCGGCCGGAGCGGATGAAGGGTTTGTCTCCCTTTTCAACGGGCGCAACCTGGACGGCTGGGTGGTGGAGGGCAGCCCCGAGGGCTTCAGGGTGCTCGACGGCTGTCTACACAGCGACGGGGGGCGCGGCGGTAATTGGATCCACACCGACCGGCCCTATGGCAACTTTGTGCTGCGCCTGGAGTGGATGCTCTCCAAGACCGGCAACAGCGGCATCTTCATCCGCATGGGTGGGGAGAAGCAGGGCTTCGAGGTGCAGTTGCTCGCGCCCTGGACGCCCTACCGTGACGACCTGCACTGCACAGGCTCCATCTACGGCCTCGTGCCGGCCCACCCCCGGCCCGACGAGACCACGCTGCGCTGGCGCACGGCGGAGGTCACGGCGGCTTGGCGTCACATCACCGTGAAGATCGACGGCGTGGTCACCGCCCAGGCAGACTACGACCAGGTGGCCGGCATGAAAGACATGGCCCTGACCGGTTTCGTGGGCATGCAGGACAGCCACACAGGGGCCGGAGAGTGGGTGAAGTTTCGCAATATCGAGATCAAGGACCTGGACCGGGATCCGGCCTTCCTGGCGCAGGCGCCCTTCACCGACCCGGAGATCGGCAAGATGGCATATGACGCCGCAGTGCGCCTCGGTCCGCCCATGGTGCCCGCCTTGCTGCGGCTGGTGCGAGAGGGTGAGCCGGCGGTTGCCCATGGTGCCGGCCTGGCCCTGGAGCGCATTGTCCTAGCTGCCAGCGCCCCCGCCAGCCCCGACAGGGCCTTCCCGGTGCGCCGTGACCTGCTCGCCTGCCTGGCCGCACCGGGCGATAGCGCTGCCCCCGACCGTTTGGCCGCCGCGCGCCTGCTGGGAATTGTGGGCCTGGCGGATGCCCGCACCGTGGCTACCCTGAAACAGGCCGTGCTCGCGGGTGGGCCGGTCGGCGCTGCGGCCCTGGAGGCCATGCAGCGTATCCCCGGACGGGCTATGAGCGACGGCGTGATCGGGCTGATTCGCCGGGTGCCTCCTGCGCAGCGGCCAGCGGTGCTGCTGGCGCTGGGCGAGCGGCGTGACCCGGTGGCGCTGGCCGTCCTTGCCGACACTGTGGCCCGGGGCAGCGGGGAGGCGCAGGTTGCCGCCATCCGGGCCCTGGGCATGCTGGGGAGCGCCAAGGCCCTGCCCGCACTGCAAACGGCGGCGTTGAATGCTTCGGAGGCACTCAAGCGAGAGATCTCCGCGAGCCTGCTCGCGATTCGGGACGCGCTGCCGGCGGGGGACGCCACCCGCGGCCAGGTGGAGGAAGCAATCAAAGGCTTGTAGGGAGCGACCCACGGAGGGGCTGCCCTTGCCCGTTGGGCCTTTGGAACTGAGGCTCGCATGCTGGTGATCACCAGGCCATGCCTTCCGGGGAGAATGCCCGATTAGCAGGTAAGCGCCCCCCTTCCCCGAAGGGGCGGGGGCTGATTGGGGATCGCGTGTGGCTGGTGCACCGTTTGCCTGCACCCCTTCCCAACCGGTATACTCGAGGTACTGCGTCATCCGAGGTATGCTACCTATGCCTGTCCACCCCCCATATCCCCCCCTGCCCGAGTTAATGCACCTGGTGGGCGACGCCGGGCGCCGCCTGGCCGAGATCGAGGCGAGCGAGGGCGCGGCCGGCAATATCTCGGTCTTCATCGGATGGCCGCTCGAGCCGGAGGCGCTCTTCCCGCACAAACAGCCCTTCTCTCTGCCCGCGCCCATGCCCGCGCTGGGAGGCGGGGCGGTGATCGCCACCGGCTCCGGCCGCCGCCTGCGCGAGGTAGCCGAGGCCCCCACCGCCAACCTGGGGCTGGTCACCTTTTCCGCTGACGGCAGCGAGGCGGTGCTCCATACCTCCCGGGATTGCCTGTTTGAGCGCCTTACCAGCGAGTTGAACTCCCATCTGGCGGTGCACTGTGACCGGGTGGCCGGGCGCACCAACTTCCACGCCCTCATCCACGCCCAGCCCCTGCACCTGGTGTACCTGAGCCACATCACCCGCTACCAGGACGAGCAATACCTGAACCGCCACCTGCTGCGCTGGCAGCCCGAGGGGATCGTGCAGATGTACGACGGGCTGGGCTACATTCCGTTCCTGGTGCCCGGCTCCGAGGCGCTGATGCAGGCCAACATCGCCAAACTTCGCGACCACCGCATTGTGCTCTGGGCCAAGCACGGGGTGATGGCCCGCTCGGACACCTCGGTGAAGCGGGCCTGCGACCTCATCGAGTACGCGGAAACGGGCGCCCGCTATGAGTACATGAACCTGTGCAACCACGGCCTGGCCGACGGGCTCTCCGACGAGGAGATCCGGGCCATCTGTTCGGACCTGGGGGTGGAGCAGAACGTTTTTTGAGGCGGCACTCGGGAGGAGACATGGGTTCAGACGCACCTCGTGTGGTAGTGGTCGGCACCGGCCACTGGGCGGCGGACGTGCACATTCCCGGCCTGCTCGCGGCCGGCGCCCGGGTGGTGGCGGTATGCGGGCGGCGGCCCGAGCGCCGGCAGGAGGTGGCCGCGCGCTATGGCATTCCGCAGCAGTTTGCCGACTGGCAGGAGATGCTCGCCATGGTGGAGGCTGAGGCTTGCTCCGTCTGTACGCCTAACGACCTTCACGCCCCTGTCTCCATCGCGGCGGCACGCCGCGGGCTGCACGTGGCCTGCGAAAAGCCCCTGGCCACCAGCGTAGCCGAGGCCCAGGCGGCCCGGGAGGCCACCCGGGGGCTGGTCACCCTGGTGGGTTTCAGCCACCGCTTCGTGCCGGCGGCGGGGTTCCTCCGGGAGATGCTGGAGCAGGGCGACCTGGGAGAGATCCGCCACGTTTATGCCCACATGCTACAGGGCTGGCTGGCCGATCCCGCGAGCGGGGGAGGTTGGCGGCTGAACCGCGAGCAGGCGGGGGGAGGGACGCTGGGCGACCTGGGCAGCCACCTGTTGGATCTGGTGGAATGGTTCGGGGGGCCCATCGCCCGGCTCTTGGGCCATCTGCGCACCTTTGTCAGCGAGCGGCCTGGCCCGGGCGGGGCCAAGGTCCGGGTGGACGTGGACGATGCGGCTGAGGCTCTGGCCGAGTTTGCCTGCGGGGCCACGGGCACGTTCTCCGTCAGCCGCTACGTCATCGGCGCCACCTCCACCTTTGGCACCCAGGCGGTGACCGTGGCCGGGCGCCTGGGCACCGCCATCTATGACCCCGGGCGCATGCATAGCCTGCTGGTGGCCCGACCCGGCGGCTCGTTTTCCGAAGTGCCGGTGCCGGATCGCCTGCGCCTGCCCTCCGACGACCTGCGCGCGGAGTTGCCGGGCGCCCTGATGGGCCGCTTCGTGCGGGCCATCCGTGACGGCAAGCCCACCCACCCCGACTTTGGCGACGGCCTGCGTTGCCAGGTGCTGATGGAGGCCTGGGAACGCTCGCACGCCGGGGGCGGGTGGGTGGAGACCCCGAGTGAGGAATGATCTATGAATGACGCTATCCCCCTGCAATCCCTGCTCTGCCTGGTGGTGGTGCTGGCCGTGGCGACCGCGTCCCTGGCGGCGACGTACTACGTTTCGCCGAAGGGCGCGGACGCCAACCCGGGCACCGCGAGACAGCCCTTCGCCACCATCGGCAAGGCGGCCGCCGTGATGCAGCCGGGCGACACCTGCCTGGTGCGGGGCGGGGTCTACCGGGAGACCGTGCGCCCGGCCAGGTCGGGTGAGCCCGGGCGGCCCATCACCTTCCGGGCCTGCCCGGGGGAGCGGGTGATGGTGAGCGGCGCCGACCCCGTCACGGGCTGGCAGCGGGCCTCCGGCCGCATCTACCAGGCACCCGTCACCAGGCCGGTGGAGCAGTTGTTCGTGGACGGGCGCATGATGAACCCCGCCCGCTGGCCCAACGCCACCCTGGACCCCCTGAAGCCGGCCTGGGCCCTGGCCGCTAAGGGCAGCGAGAAGGGGAAGATTGTGGACCCCAAGTTGCCGGCCGTGAATCTCGCCGGCGCACGCATGCTCATCCTCCCCGGCGCGCACTGGGTGACCTGGACCGCCGCCCTCCAGGACTGCGACCCCCGGGCCCATACCCTGCGCTTTGACCAAAAATGGAGCGACGACTGGGCCTACCGGGTGCAGGAGGGGACCCGCTACTACCTCTACGGCATTCCGGCGCTGCTGGACAGCCCCGGCGAGTGGGCCATGGAGGGCGACCGCGTCCTGCTCTGGGCGCCCCGGGGGGCCGACCCGGCCCGCTTGCGGGTGGAGGCCAAGCGCCGCGAGTGGGCCTTCGACCTGCGGGAGCGCTCGCATATCCAGGTGGAAGGCTTCCTCATCTTCGCCGCCGGCATCACCACCGTCGCGGCTGAGCACTGCGCCATCGCCGGCTGTCACTTGCGCTATGCCTCACACCTGGCTGAGACCAGCGGCTGGGACGTGCCCCAGGTGGGCATCGTGCTCGGGGGCACCCGCAATGTGCTGCGCGACTCCTCGCTCACCTACAGCGCGGGCAATGGGGTCAGCCTGACGGGTGAGCGCAACACCATCCGCAACTGCCTCATCCAGGACGTCAATTATATGGCTACCGATGCGGGGGCCATTTTTGCCGAGGGGCGAGGGCACGCCATCGTGGGTAATACTCTGCGCCGGGCTGGCCGCAGCATCCTCCTGCACCGCGCCCTGCGCCATGGGCGCATCGAGCACAACGACATGTCCGACGCCGGCCTGCTGGCGAGCGACCTGGGCATCACCTACTGCTACGATACGGACGGCGAAGGCACGGTGATCGCCTACAACCGGGTGCACCACAACCGGGCGGAATCGTGCGGGGTGGGCATCTATATAGATAATGGCTCCCGCAACTTCGTCATCCACCACAACCTGTCATACAACAACGGAGACAGCGGTATCCGCCTGAATACCCCCTGCCACAACGTGCTGGTATGCAACAACACCGCCGTGCGCAACCTGAACGGCACCTCCTGGTGGGACAGCAAGGATGAGGGGGACCAGACCGGCTGCCGCCTGGTCAACAACATTTTCACGGGCGAGATGCGCACGGGCAAGGGCCTCACGCTCGGCCCCAACTTCCAGGGCCGGCAGCCGGGCTTTGTGGACTCGCAGGCGGGGGATTTCCGGTTGCGGCCCGGCTCCCCGTGCCTGGCCGCCGGAGAGGTAGTGCCGGGCATCACCCGCGCCCGCGGCGGCAAGGCACCCGACCTGGGCGCCTGTGAATCCAGCCTGCCCGCCTGGCAGGCCGGCCATGACTGGGGCGAGCCTCCGGTATTCTGAGAAGCCGACCCCCGGTCCGGCGGGCGCGGATGGGGGCCCGCCCGCCGTGTGCCCGAAATCGCCCTCGGCGCGTCCCGCCAATCCCCACGCCGGTGCACTCGCGGCACAAACGCGACAGGTTTGGCCGGCGGCGCGCCTGTCTTGCGGGAACCTCGCGTGCAGGATTGCTCACGGGCCGGGACTTGCGTATGCCGGCCCGCACACTGCACGGGGGAGAATGGCATGAATCGTTACATATACCCGGGTCTGCTGGCAGCCGCGCTGCTGCTGATGCTGGCAGGGGCGGGCCAGGCGGCGCCAGCGCCACCAGCGCAGAGCACCCTTACCGCCCGCCCAGTTACCAACACCCATGCCTGGTGGGCCATTGATCGCGAGCGGGCTGCCGCCTACTACAACGAGGGGCGCAAGGCCCGCCGCGAGGGCAGGCCGGTTGATTCTCTGCGCCTCGGGCTCTATCCGGCCACCGCGCAGACGGTGACGACACTCGACAATCCGGGCACCTTCGTGGGCGTGTCCCTGGCGGTGCCGGCAATGCAGTTACGCCGGGACGGATTCGAGGCCGAGAACCGCATGGCCACCGAGGCGGAGTGTAACAAGGAAATTGCAGAAGCCGCCAGCCGCCGCCCCACCGTGGACTTCGTGGGGATAATCCGCCCCATGGACGGCGATGAGGGCCCGGCCGAGTTGTCGCTGACCCCGATTGTGGTTGTGGAGACCAGCACCGGCCAGAAGATACGCCTGGATGAGCCCTCCACCCCGACCGACATGTTGGAGAGCCTGGCCCAGGGGCAGGCCGCCTTTGCCATGGCCCACCGGGAGTCAGATGACACCCACCTGCTGCTGGTGTCGATCCCGCTCTACGACAAGGAGGGCAAGGCCTTCCTCACCCCCCAAACCACCTGGGTGCGGCTGTGGATCTTCGGAAAGAGCAAGCGCATCCCCATCACCTATGACCTGCAGGGCAGACTGCCGGGGGTGGGGGAGGATACCGGAACCCGGGTTACCATCGGTAAGGCGGAGTAGGGACCGTGCCGGCAATGGCGTGACGGTGGCGGCCGGCTCCGCCGCTACCGCCCGCTCGCCAGCGCCTCCAACAGCCGCCGGTGGCCGCGTTCCTGGGCGGCGGGGTCGTCCGGAATGGTGGCCGCCCGCATCAGCCCAGCAATTACCTGCTTCAGGCCTGGGCGCGCAGGTGAGCAGGCAGCGCATGGCAGCACCCCCTGCCGGCGTTCCACCGGCCCTGGGGTATTGCGCCGCTCCCGAGGGGGTCTCCTGCCGGGCGGAGGCCGGCCTGGCGCGACACGGTTCGCACGCGCATCCTTGCCCGGTTCGCTATACTGAGCCATCCCAAGCGGAGGAAATGTGAGATGTTCAGCCGCATTGACCACGTGGAGATCCTGCCCCGCGACTTCGAGCGGTCCATGGCGTTCTACCAGGAGGTGCTCGAGTTCCGGCTCGTGTCCCGGATGGCCGTGCAAGCCGGCCCCCTGAAGGAGATCGCCTATCTGCGACTCGGCGACACCGTCATCGAGATGTTGCACGTGGAGAACCCGGCGCCCATGCCTGGCGCGATGAGTGTGGGCTACCGCGCCATGGCCCTGGAGGTCGAGTCCATGGAGGCTGCCACGGCCTACCTGCGCGAGCGCGGGGTGGGCGTGACCTGGGGGCCGGCGGACCTTGGCGATTGCATTCGCGCTGAGATCCACGACCCGGATGGCCTGACCATTGAGTTGCGAGAGTGGAAGCCCAACCAGAAGCCCTGGTAACCCAGGCAGGCTCCCGGCGCCCCCGCGGCCAATAGCATGACCATGACTCAGATCCGAGCCATCCTCCTGCTGGGCCCCACCGGTTCCGGCAAGACCCCGCAAGGCAGATTGCTGGGAGAACTGCCCGGCTACCGTCACCTCGACTTTGGCGCCGAACTGCGAAGGGCGGCCGGCCACCCGAAGGGAGTGGGGAACCTGAGCGCTCAGGATGTGGCCTTTGTCCGGGCGCTTCTCGCCGAGCATGCCCTGCTCCCCGACGACCGGTTTGACATTGCCCGCAAGGTGCTTGCGGGCTTCCTCTTGCGAGAAGGTTTTGATTCCGCCCGCCACGTGCTCGTGCTCAACGGGCTGCCCCGCACGCTGAGCCAGGCGCGCGACCTGGAAAAGACGGTGCGGGTGGAAGGGGTGATCGTGTTCGATGCGGGGCCCTGCGCCGTGCGCGCCCGGGTGGCGCAGCGGCGGCGAGGCGAGGGGCTGGATGACGCCGGCCGGGAGGACGACTCAGACGAGGCCATCGCCCTCAAACTGGATATCTACCGCCGGCAGACCGCACCGCTGATCTCCCACTACCGGGAGGCGGGCGTCCCCGTGCTCCACTTCCGGGTCACCACCCGGACCGACGACCGCAGCCTGCACCGCCGGATCGTGGCCGCGCTTTCACCACCGGCGGAGTCACCAGCCAGGGTTGCCTCCCCCCGAGCACTCAGGACGGCTTCGGGGGGGCAGCCGCCTCAAAGTCCAGCCGCAACGTGAACATGCCGCCCTCGAACTCGGTCTGCAGCCGGTACCCACTTTTCTGAAAAACCTTCATCATGCCGGTGTTACCGGCGATCACGCTGGCGGTGAAGCCGTGAATGCCCCGCTCCCGGGCCAGCCGCACCATCAACTTCATCAGGTAGGTGCCGATGCCCTTACGCTGGTAGCCATCGGCCACCGAGAAGGCCACCTCGGCGTAGTTTTCGTTGGGCTCGCGCTGCCAGTTGGCGGCGGCGATAATCCGCTCCGCCTCGGGCGGCCCCACGACCACCACCACGCCCATGTTGTCCTGGTAGTCCATGGCCACCATCTCCTGGGCCAGGGGGTGGGGGAAGGCCTTGCGCTGCTGGAAGAAGCGCTGGTACACCGATACCTGCGAGAGGTCGTAGAGAAACTCCTGCAGCGCCCGCTCGTCGCTGGGGCGGACCGGCCGGATGAAGACCTCCAGCCCGTCGAACTGGTGGCTGTGCTCGAGTTCGACCGGGTAGATGGCACCCTCGGGCAGGATCTGGTCCTGGTACAGGTACATGTGGGCCTTGGCCTCGGCCAGCAGTTGCTCTCGAAACTTGGGGTGGGCGATCTGGATCAGGGCCAGCGCCCGCTGGCGCAGGCTCTTACCATGGACGTAGGCCACCCCGTATTCCGTGGCTATATAATGCACGTCGCCCCGGGTCGTCACCACCCCCGCCCCCTGGCTGAGGTGGGTGACGATGCGGCTCACCGTGCCTCCTTGTGCCGTGGAGGGCAGGGCGATGATGGGCTTGCCATCCGGGGCCAGGGCCGCGCCGCGGATGAAGTCCGCTTGTCCCCCGATGCCGCTGTAGATACGGTGCCCGAGCGAGTCCGCACAGACCTGGCCGGTCAGGTCCACCTGCAGCGCGGTGTTGATCGCCACCATCTTGTTGTTGCGCGCGATGTTGATGGGCGACGAGGTGTAGTCAGTGGGATGGAACTCGAAAAGCGGGTTGTTGTCTATGTAGTCGTAGAGCTGCCGGGTGCCGACGCAGAAGGCGGCGATCACCTTGCCCGGGTGGAAAGTCTTGCGGGCGTTGGTGATCACTCCCGCCTCGATCAGGTCGATCAACCCGTCGGAGAACATCTCCGTGTGCACGCCCAGGTCTTTCTTGTCGCGGAGGAAGGCGATCACTGCGTTGGGGATGGAGCCGATCCCCACCTGTAGCGTGGAGCCGTTCTCCACCAGCCGGGAAATGTGGGCGGCGATGGCCTGCGCTATTTCGTCGGGCTCGGGGAAGTCCACCGTTAGCACGGGCTCCTCGTGTTCCACGAAGAAGTCGATCTCCTCCACGTGGATGAAAGAGTCGCCCAGCGTCCGTGGCATCTGTGGATTGACCTGGGCAATCACGATGTCTGCCGCATCCGCGGCCGCGTGGTGCGCCTCTACGGTCATACCGAACGAGCAGAAGCCCGAGGCGTCGGGCGGCGTCACCTGCAGCAGCGCGGCGTCCAGGGGCATGCGCCCGGAGCGCAGCATGCGCGGGATCTCCGAGAGGAAGATGGGGGTGTATTCGGCACGTCCCTCGTACACGTACTGCCGGATGCCCGGCCCCACGAAAAAGGAGTTGTGGCGGAAGTGCTGGTCGAAACGCTTCTCGGCATGCGGGGCACTGCCGAAGGTCAGCATGTGTACGATCTCGACGTCGTTCAGCAGCCCCTCCTGACCGCCCAGGCGCACCAGTTCCTCGAGCAGGTGCTGGGGCTCAGCACAGCCGGAGCCCAGGAAAACCCGGCTCCCGCTGGGGATATGGGACAGAGCCTTCTCGGCGGTAGTCAGGCGGGATTGATAGATATCACGCCAGCCTCGGGCGCGGGGCATAGGGCAGTTGCTCCTTGTACGATGTGGGCGGCACCGGCAAGGAATACATACCGTATTTGCCGACCCGGTGCAAGCAGAACCCGGCGGGCTGGCCCGCCGGGTTGGCGCTTGTTAGTATGCTGCTACCACGATCACGCTGTCTGCTTGGCGGGCGGCCGCACCGCGAAACTGAGTAGGAAGGCAGCAGCCAGCAAGGCGGCGGCCAGGTAGTAACTCTGCACGAAGGCCCCCGCCGGGTTAACCTTCACATTGGCATCGTAGATGCAGCCGCACACATAGGGCATAACGAATCCGCCCACCCCCCACGCGGTAAACACCAGGCCATAGTTCACTCCGAAGTTCTTCAACCCGAAGTAGTCCTTGGTGACCGACGGAAAAACTGACAGGTTGGCCCCATAGTTCGCGCCGATCAGGGCGGAGAGTAGGGTAAAGCCGGCCAGCGTTCCCAGGGCGTTCCCTTTGAAGGCCTGGCTCAACAGCAGCATGAGGGCCGCCTGGAACAGGAAGACGATGCGCATAGTGGTGACCCGGCCCAGACGGTCGGAGAGTGTGCCCGCGATCACCCGCCCGCCGGCATTGCCCAGCGCCAGGATGGCAACGAAAGCGAAGCCGGCCTCGATGCCTCCCTGCACCGATACGATCTTGGCCAGTTTGCCCACGATCATCAGCCCGGCTCCGGCAGCGAAGGCATACATCACCCAAAGCAGCCAAAACTGGGGGGTGGCCAGCATGCGGCCGGGGCCATAGTCCTCGATCACGCTGGGCGCCTTCGCCACGCTTGCCGTGGCTGGCAGGGCGTCTTCCGGCTTGTAGCCTGCCGGGGGGTTTTTCAACAGCTGCGAGAGCAGCACCACCACCACCAGGAAGCCAATGCCGAAAACCATTACCGCGGTAGGAAGGTTGTAACTGGCGATCAGCCAGGTGGCCAGCGGGGCGGCGTAGGCAGAAGCCAGGCCGAAGCCCCCCACCACCAGCCCGGCGATCAGCCCGGTGCGGTGCGAGGCAAACCACTTGATGGCCGGTGGGGTAGCGGAGGCATATCCCAGCCCAATGCCGGCGCCTGCGAGCAAGCCAAAGCCGACGATATAGCCTGCCACCGAGGTGGTGCGGCTGGCCAGGATCAGCCCTACTCCAACCAGGATGCCGCCCAGGGTGGCGACCAGGCGAGGGCCGATGCGGTCCTGCAGCCGCCCGGCAGGCACGGTCATGAAGGCAAAGGCCAGGATGGCGATGGAGTAGGGGAGGGCCTTTTGCGCCTCGGTCCACCCCCAGCCCTCGGGCACCGACTTGCTGATCACACTCCAGGTGTAGAGCACGCCCAGCGCCAGATTGATGCCGATTCCGGCCATAGTTACGCGCCAGCCCAGGTTGCGCACCGGGGTAGCGGTGACGGCCTCGCTGGCTACAGTTTTCTCACCCATCTGCTGCGTCCTCTCTTGGCAAGCGGGCGGGCTTGCAGGCAGTGTAAAGGATGGGGGAGGCGGCATGCCGCCTCCCCCGGGTTACCGTTACTGGCGGCCGGCGATCAGGTCGTCCACGACCCTGGGGTCGGCCAGGGTGGTGGTGTCGCCCAGTTCGTTGACGGCACCTTCGGCGATCTTGCGCAGGATACGGCGCATGATCTTGCCGCTGCGGGTCTTGGGCAGGGCATCTGCGAACTGGATCTTGTCGGGGGTGGCGATGGGTCCGATCTCCTTGCGCACCTGGGCCACCAGGGCCTTGCGCAGTTCGTCGTCACCCTTGATCCCGGCGGCCGGGGTCACGTAGGCGTACAGGCCCTGCCCCTTGATGTCGTGGGGCATGGCTACCACCGCCGCCTCGGCCACGGCCGGATGGCTCACCAGGGCGCTCTCCACCTCGGCTGTGCCGATGCGGTGTCCGGAGATGTTCACCACGTCGTCGATGCGGCCCATCAACCAGTAGTCGCCGTCCTGGTCGATGCGGCAGCCGTCACCGGTGAAGTAGACGTTCGGGAACATGGTGAAGTAGGTGTCCACGAAGCGCTGGTGGTCGCCATAGACGGTGCGCATCATCCCGGGCCACGGCCTCTTGATGCACAACTTGCCGCCCTCATTGCGGTCGCATTCGGTGCCGTCATCCCGCAGCACGATGGGGTCCACTCCGAAGAACGGACGGGAGGCGCTGCCCGGCTTGAGGGTATGGGCGCCGGGGAGGGGGGTGATCAGGATGCCGCCGGTCTCCGTCTGCCACCAGGTGTCCACAATGGGACAGCGCTCGCGGCCAATGTTGACATAGTACCAGATCCAGGCCTCGGGGTTGATGGGCTCGCCGACGGTGCCCAGCAGGCGCAGGCTCTTCAGAGAGTATTTCGCCGGCCACTGGTCACCCTCCCGAGCCAGCGCCCGAATGGCGGTGGGGGCGGTGTAGAAGATGGTGACGTTGAACTTGTCGCATACCTGCCAGAAGCGCCCGGCATCCGGGTAGGTGGGCACGCCCTCAAACATCAGCGAGGTGGCGCCATTGGCCAGCGGGCCGTACACAATGTAACTGTGCCCGGTCACCCAGCCGATGTCGGCGGTGCACCAGTAGATGTCGTCCTCGTGCACGTCAAAGATCACCTTGTGCGACAGCGCGCAGTGCAGCAGGTAGCCGGCGGTGGTGTGCAGCACGCCCTTGGGCTTGCCCGTAGAGCCGGAGGTGTAAAGGATGAAAAGCGGGTCCTCGGCATTCATGGGCTCCGGCGGGCACTCGGCCGCGGCCTTGGCCATCTCGTCGTCCCACCAGGTGTCCCGGCCGGCCTTCATCTCCACCTCTACGCCCACCCGCTTGACCACGATCATGTCTTTCACATTCGGGCACTGGGTAAGGGCTTCGTCGGCAGCCTTCTTCAGGGGGATGGTGCGCCCGGCCCGCAGCGAGGCGTCGCTGGTGATCAGTAGTTTGCAATCGGAGTCCTGAATGCGGTCGCGCAAGGCGTCAGCGCTGAAGCCACCGAAAACCACGGAGTGCACCGCGCCGATGCGGGCGCAGGCCAGCATGGCGATGGGCAGTTCGGGAATCATAGGTAGATAGATGCACACCCGGTCGCCCCGCTGCACCCCCTTCGCCTTGAGCACGTTGGCGAACTTGCACACCTGCTCATACATCTCGCGGTAGGTGATGATGCGCACGTCATCCTCCGGCTCGCCTTGCCAGAGGATGGCGGTCTTGCTGCCACGGGTGGCCAGTTGTCGGTCCAGGCAGTTGTAGGAGACGTTCAGCTGCCCGTCGGCAAACCACTTGTGTTCCACCAGGCGCTGGTCGCTGTTCCAGGTATACTCCAGCGACTTGGTCGGTTTGCGCACCCAATCCAGCATCTCGCACTGCTCGAGCCAGAAGCCGTCTGGATCATTGATCGAGCGGTCGTACATCTGCTGGTACTGCTCGAAGGACTTGACATGGGCCTTCGCACTGAACTCCTTGGGCGGTGCAAACCGACGGTTCTCAGTCATGAGGGATGAAATGACTGACGGTTGCTGCTCACTCATGGCTTACGGATCCCCTTTCGCTTGGCACTGAATTGGGTGGCTTTCTGCCACAAACGTCACCGGCCCAGGTGCTCCTGCGGCCGGCCAGTCCATGCTGTCGGGCGGAACAGCAGTACTTTCAGTTGAGTCCCAACGCCTCGTCTATCGCCAGGAGCGCCACGCGCTCCGCGAACAGGCTGCGGGCGCGCGCCAACTGCGCGGCATCCCGCAATCGCGAGCGACCCAGCGCGCCCTCCAGCAAAGCGACCGTGTCGAAGACGTCCTGGCGGCTGGCAATCAGCGGTACACCCCGCGCGTCGGCCTCGGCCACAACCCGGGAGTCGGGCTCCCGCCGGCCGGTCAGCACCAGGGCCGAGGTGCTCATCTCCAGCGCCAGCAGTTGCAGGTCGATGCGCTCTACGGCGGTCAGCAGGGCCGCCCCCGGCTTGGCCCGCAGCACGGCAAGGGCGCGTTCGGCATCCATCGCGCCGACGGCGAAGGCGGATACCGGGCGCTCTCCACCCTCTGCCGTAAGCAGCGTGCCCCCTATCACCCGGGCCAACTCGGCGGCCGTGACGGAGGCGAGCAGGGGGTCGTGGGGGACGATTCCCAGCACCCGCACGCCGCGCCGCTCCAGGAAGGGGGCGATGACGTCGGCGACCACCTCCAGCATAGCGGGCGGCACGTCGTTGAAAACCACCCCCACCGTACGCCCGCTGAAGAGGAAGGCGCAGGCCAGCGCGCTATCCAGGCAGGAGAGGTCGCGCGCCGGGTGCACCACCAGCACCCGGGCATCAAGCATCTCTGCCACCTTGCCCGCGCCGATCCCCAGCAGTGCCCCGTGGCATAGAGCCGAGCCGCTGCCCCCGATGAGCATCGGGCGGTGCTTCTCCGAGAGCGCCTGGTAAGCCTTGAGGATGAGGGCGGGGTCAGGTGGCGGGGCGCCCTGCAGGCAGGCCGCCAGCAGTGAAGGAGTGGCAAGCAGGGGGCAGATCTGGGCAAGCGGGGCCTCCAGGCTCATCTGCTCGCGCACCAGGTGGGCGTCTTCGTCACGCCACTGGCCGGCGTCGTGACGGGGCGCGGTGCCGATCGGCTTCAGGTAGCCGGGCGTATGGCCCTGCTCCCGATAGCGCTGCATCAACACCAGCGTGGTCAGGGTCTTTCCGCTGTGCCCCTCGGTGGAGACTACATAGAGAGCCTGCATTGCCGCCGCCCGCAGCCTTCAGGCGCTGCTAAGATTCCAAACCTATCTATTATTCACGTATTGCCCCCCTCCTGCAAGAGGGGTTCCGTAAGGCCTCACCGCTTGGCCAGCAGGATACGGCTGTCGGCCACACTGCAGCCGTGCCGTTTCTCATGCACGATCAGCGGGTTGATGTCCAGTTCCTGGATCTCGGGGATCTCATCCACCATTTGGGAGATGCGCAGGATAGCGTCCACGATGGAGGCCGTGTCGGCCGGGGGCATGTTGCGCACCCCCTCCAGCACTTTGTAGGCCTTGATCTGGCGCACCATCAGCTCCGCGCTCACCTTCCACATGGGGGAGATGCGGAAGGTCACGTCTTTGAGCACCTCGACCAGCGTGCCGCCCAGGCCGAACATCACCATCGGCCCGAACTTGGGGTCGCGGTTGGCGCCGATGATGCACTCCACCCCCTTGGGGGCCATTTCTTCCACCAGCACCCCGTCAATGTGGGCGTCCGGCACGTGCTCTTTCACGCTCGCCAGGATCTGGTCGTAGGCCCGCAGCGCCTCCGGCAGGTTGTAGAGGTCGAGTTTCACTCCGCCCACGTCGAACTTGTGGACCACGTCCCGGGACATGATTTTCATCACCCAGGGCTCGCGTAACTCGTCGCAGGCTACCCGCACGTCGTGGTGGTTGCGGCACAGCCGGCTGAAGAGCACCGGCAGGCCATAGCAGTCCAGCAGGCGATTTGCCTCCACCTGGGTCATGTAATAGCGGTCCCGGTTGCCCAGGGTCTCGGCCACGATTTGCCGCGCCTCGTCCAGGCGTACCTCAAAGTGCACGAATTCACGGTTCTCCAGGGCCAGCAATCCGGAAAAGCGCACCATCGAGGCCAGCGTACGCACCGCGTCCTCAGGGAAGGGGTAGTTGGGCACCCGGTTCTCCTGGAGATAGCGCACGCCCTCGCTTACGTCACCCACGCCCATGAAGGAGCACAGCACAGGCTTCTGGATGCCCTGGGTTACCCGGGGCACGATTTCCGCGGTTGCCGTGGGGTCCGTGACCGACTGGGGGGTGAGGATGAGCAGCGCGCCGTCCACGTTCTTGTCCTCGAGCACGGCCCGGATGGCGGCCTCGTAACGCTCGTGGGTGGCGTCCCCAATCACGTCCACCGGGTTGGCAAGCGAGGCCTGGGGTGGCAGGCTTTCGGCCAGCCTCTGCTCGGTATCGGCGGACAGTTTGGCCAGCTTCAGGCCATGGCGCACGGCAGCATCGGTAGCCATGATGCCCGGCCCGCCTGCATTGGTGACGATGGCGATCTTGTCTCCCCGGGGGATGGGTTGGCTGGAGAAGCCGGCAGCATAGTCGAAGAGTTCCGCGATGGTTTCGCAGCGCTGCACCCCGCTTTGAAGGAAGATCGCGTCGTAGGCCGCGTCCGACCCCGCGAGCGACCCGGTATGGCTGCTGGCGGCGCGGGCGCCCTCCGCGGAGCGGCCTGACTTGATGGCCAGGATGGGCTTGCGGTTCTCCCAGGTGATGGTGCGCGCGGTTTCTATGAACCGGCGCCCGTCGCTCACGTCCTCCAGGTACATCAGGATCACGTCGGTCTGGGGGTCGTCCTTGAGGTATTCCAGCAGGTCCACCTCATTGATGTCCGCCTTGTTGCCGAACGAGATAAACTTGGAGAAGCCAAAATGCCGCTCGCGCGCGAAGTCGAGCACCGAGGAGCACAGCGCGCCCGACTGGGAGATGAACGCGATGTTGCCCTGGTCCGGCATGTGCCGCGCAAAGGAGGCGTTCATGGAGACCGCGGGGTCGGTGTTGATCACCCCCAGGCAGTTGGGGCCGATGAGGGCGATTTTGGCCTCCTCGCAGCGGGCCACCAGCGCTTGCTCCAGTTTCTTGCCCTCGGAGCCGATTTCCTTGAAGCCGGCGGTAATCACCACCAGCCCGCGCACCCCCTTT
>Ga0315298_1002300_pt1 | contig 32732 bp, 28 predicted proteins | sample WHS_1_MG_FD_203077 | JGI IMG/M metagenome (GOLD analysis project Ga0315298, IMG submission 203077) | Extremophilic microbial mat communities from Washburn Hot Springs, YNP, Wyoming, USA - WHS_1_MG | ecosystem: Environmental > Aquatic > Thermal springs > Hot (42-90C) | place: USA: Wyoming... | reverse complement strand
CCGGGTGCTATCACCCGGGACGCTCTAACCAATTGAACTACGCCCCCGATTCTTGTTGCCCGTACCCACTTCCGGGCTTGTCCTCTCAATCCGCAACCTTGCCGGGTGCTATCACCCGGGACGCTCTCCCCTTCCCCCCCACCTCCAACCTCCCTCTCTGGTAGGCGGAACAGGGATTGAACCTGTGACCTCCGGCTTGTAAGGCCGGCGCTCTCCCGACTGAGCTACCCGCCCCTTTAGAACAATTCTATGGGATGAAGCCTTCCATGTCAAGTCCCGGTCAGAGTCCTTTTGAGATCAAGCGCTCACACTGGGTTCGACTTCAATCCTTGGAGGCTCGGTCTCTCGATGTTCCGAACCCAAAAAGTGATCCGGGTCATCCAAGACGAGGGCTCGTCGGAGCACTTCATCCATGTTCTCTACCAAAACGAGCTCAACCGATCGGAGGATCTTCGGAGGAATTTCTTTGATGTCCTTTTCGTTCTCCTTCGGGATGAGCACGGTCTTGATACCCGCCCGATGGGAGGCCAGGATCTTCTCCTTGAGCCCTCCGATGGGGAGGATTCGTCCTCGAAGGGTGATCTCTCCTGTCATGGCGAGATCGCTCCTCACGGGGATCTTAAGAAGGGCCGATACAATGGCCGTAGCCATGGTGATCCCAGCCGAAGGCCCATCCTTCGGGATCGCCCCCTCCGGGATATGGATGTGAGTGTCCAGTCTCTGATAGAAGTTCTTTTCCAGGCCCAACCGCTCAGCCCTTGAACGGACGTAGCTCATGGCGGCCTGGGCCGATTCCTGCATGACGTCGCCCAGTTTCCCCGTGATCGTCAGGTTTCCCTTTCCCGGCATCACGGTCACTTCCGTGGTGAGAAGCTCGCCGCCCGTTTCCGTCCACGCCAACCCATTCGCAAGGCCGATTTGATTCTGCTCCTCCCCCTTTCCGTATCGGAATTTCGGCGGCCCCAGATACTTTTCAACGCCCTGGGAGTTCACATGGATGGAAACTCCCCGCCCCTCCTGAAGAACCGTCTTTGCCACTTTGCGGCAAATGGAGGCGATTTCCCGCTCGAGATTCCTCACCCCCGCCTCCCGGGTATACGATTGGATGAGGGTTCGAAGGGCTCCGTCCGAAATGCGAAGATTTTGTGGGCCAAGTCCATTTGCCTTCAACTGCTTTGGAATCAGGAACTTCTTGGCGATCTGCATCTTTTCAGGCTCCGTATAGCCTGCGATGCGGATCACCTCCATCCGATCCTGAAGGGCAGGAGGGATGGAGTAGAGGGTGTTGGCCGTTGTGATGAAGAAGACCCGGGAAAGGTCGTAATCCACGTCAAGATAGTGATCATTGAACGTGTTGTTTTGCTCGGGATCGAGAACCTCCAGAAGCGCTGCCGAAGGGTCACCTCGAAAATCGGTGCTCATCTTGTCCACTTCATCGAGCAAGAAAACCGGATTGCTCTTTCCGGCCTTTTTCATGGACTGGATGATCTTCCCGGGCAAAGCTCCCACATAGGTTCGTCGATGGCCCCGGATTTCCGCTTCATCTCGAACCCCCCCGAGAGAGAGTCTCACGAAACGGCGGCCCATCGTTCGAGCGATGGACTTCGCGAGCGAGGTCTTTCCCACCCCGGGAGGACCCACGAAACAAAGGATCGGCCCCTTAACCTTTTTCACCAAGCCTTGGACGGCCAGGTATTCGAGAATCCGCTCCTTGACCTCTTTGAGCCCGTAGTGGTCCTCGTCCAAGATCCGTTCGGCCTCCTTCAGGTCCAACTTATCCTTAGTGCACTCGTTCCAGGGGAGGGCCAGGAACCAATCGATGTAGTTTCTGACGACCGTGGCCTCCGCTGACATGGGAGGCATAAGCTTGAGCTTCTTAAACTCCTTCTCAACTCGCTCCGTGGCCTCTTTCGACATCTTCTTTTTCTTAATCCGAAGCTCAAGCTCTCTCATCTCGGTTGCGAAGTCGTCTTTTTCCCCAAGCTCCTTCTGGATGGCCCTCATCTGTTCATTCAGATAGTATTCCTTCTGGGCCTTCTCCATCTGCTTCTGGACACGACTTCGAATCCGATGCTCAACCTCCAAAATCTCGATCTCGGCCTGAAGCAGGCGATAGAGCTCCTCCAATCTTTTTTCGACGAGTTCGATCTCGAGAAGCTTCTGTTTGTCTTCAAGCCTCAAACCGAGATGGGGGATCATCGTGTCAACCAGTCGGCTGGGATCTTTCACCTCGGAAAGGGCGACCACCAAATCCGTCGTGATGCGGGGATTGAGCTTGGCGTATATTTCAAAGGCCGTCTGCACGCTTCTCGTCAAGGCTTCGGCCTCCACACTTCGCCCATGGGACGAGACGATTTCTTCGACCTCGGCCAGGCAGTACGAGTCGTGTGGAAGCCATCGAAGAATTCTGCCTCGGCGTTCTCCCTCCACAAGAACCTTCAGCGTCCCATCCGAAAGCCTCATCGATTGGATCACACTACCCAGAGTCCCCACCCCGTAAAGATCCCCAGGCCCAGGGTCGTTCGTCTTCGCGTCCCGTTGAAGGACGAAGAGAATCCTGCGATCCTTCTCCATGGCGGATCGAATCGCCTCGAGGGACTTATCCCGGCCCACAAAGATCGGAATCACCATGTGGGGAAGGAGAATGATATCCCGCAGCGGCAAGACCGGAACGAGCAGCCGTTTCCCTTTTTCATGGATCGTTTCAGCCATGGGCTAACCGATAACCTTCTCCAAATCCTTTTCTGAAAGCACCCTGAATGCCCTGGGGCCCATCAAACCGAGGCCTTCGTCAAGCCACTTCCATTTCCTTCTCATAAAGAAGCAAGGGATTCTCGTGGTTCAAGACAACCTCCTCGCTGATAATACATTCTCGGATGTTCGACTGGGAAGGGATTTCGTACATCACATCGAGCATGATCGTCTCCATGATCGACCGCAACCCCCGAGCCCCTGACTTCCTTTTGATCGCTTCTTTGGCAATGGCCATCAAGGCCCCTTCCGTAAAACGGAGCTTCACATTTTCAAAATCGAACAGTTTCTGATACTGTTTCACGAGAGCGTTCTTGGGCTTCTTCAGGATATCGACCAACGCCTCCACGCTCAGCGCTTCCAGGGTAGCGATCACCGGAAGCCTTCCGATGAACTCCGGAATGAGGCCAAACTTCAGAAGGTCCTCCGGCTGGACCTCTCTGAGGATTTCGCCAATGTCGCGATCTTGATGGCTCTTGATGTCTGCCCCGAACCCAATCGTCTTGCCTCCGATGCGCTGCTCGATGATCTTTTCCAGACCTACAAAAGCGCCTCCGCAGATAAAAAGGATATTCGTCGTGTCGATCTGGATGAATTCCTGCTGAGGATGTTTTCGGCCTCCCTTCGGGGGAACGCTGGCGATCGTCCCTTCAATAATCTTGAGAAGAGCCTGCTGCACGCCTTCTCCTGAAACGTCCCGGGTGATCGAAGGGCTATCCGACTTGCGGGAGATCTTGTCGATTTCGTCGATGTAGACGATACCTTTCTGTGTTCGCTCGACGTCGTAATCGGCTGCCTGGAGAAGGCTTAGAATGATGTTTTCCACATCCTCTCCTACATAGCCCGCCTCGGTCAGGCACGTGGCGTCCGCGATGGTAAAAGGAACATCCAGGATACGTGCCAAGGTTTGTGCCAGAAGCGTCTTACCCGAGCCGGTGGGACCGATGAGGAGGATGTTCGACTTCTGAAGCTCCACGTCCCCTGCAGAAGCCCTCCAACCAATCCGTTTGTAGTGGTTATGGACGGCTACGGATAGGATCTTTTTCGCCTGTTCCTGGCCGATCACGTACTCGTCGAGCTTCTGTTTGATCTCCATGGGTTTGGGAACCGCGAATTTCCCCGGAGCGAAGCGCTCTTCGGCTTCTTCCGCGATAATCTCATTGCAGAGTTCGATACATTCGTCACAGATATAAACGGTGGGGCCGGCGATCAGCTTTCTCACTTCGTCCTGACTCTTTCCGCAAAACGAGCAATGCAGGATCGTTCCGTAGTTCCCTCCTCCGTTCGCCTTCATCTCTCTCTCCTTTCTTCAGCGGCTCCGGAACAACTAACCCGGAGAACGAACAGGGCGCTGCACAACCACCTCGTCGATAATCCCGTATTCCTTGGCCTGCTCGCCATTCATAAAAAAATCACGCTCCGTGTCGGCCTGAATCTTCTCCAAGGGCTGAGAAGTATGCTTAGCCAAGATCCGATTCAGCTCCTCCCGCAACCGAAGGATCTCTCTCGCTTGAATATCCACGTCGGTGGCCTGGCCCTGAAATCCGCCCATGGGCTGATGAATCATGATTCGTGAATGGGGTAAGGCAAATCGCTTCCCTTTCTCCCCTGCCGCAAGGAGCAAGGCGGCGATGCTCGCGCTCTGGCCCATACACAGGGTTGAGACCTTCGGCCGGATATACTGCATCGTATCGTAAATGGCCAGGCCTGAAGTGACAATGCCTCCGGGAGAGTTGATGTAGAGATGGATATCTTTGTCCGGATCCTCCGACTCGAGAAAAAGCATTTGAGCAATCACCAGGTTGGCTACCTCATCGTCAATCGCTGTGCCCACGAACACAATTCTCTCCTTGAGCAGGCGGGAATAGATATCGTAAGCCCGCTCGCCTCGGCCATCCCGTTCCACGACAATCGGTATCAAAGTCATAGGGGAACCCCTTCCCACAAACGTCAGAGATAGGTGATCTCCGCCTTCTCAAGAAGGAAATCGAGGGTCTTACGGCCCAAAATCTCCCCCCTCACGTTAGGCAGAAGATCATTCTTTTCGTAGTAGCTCTTCACCCTTTCGAATTTCTCACGAAGTCGCTCGGCGATCTCCCTGAGCCGGTTTTCCACTTCTTCGTCAGAAACCGTAAGGCCCTCCATCTCCGCAATCTTTTCCAGAATCAGGTAAGTTCGAACCTCTCTTTCTGCTGTCGGCCGAAATTCCTCCCGGAGTCCTTCTTCGGTGAGGCCCGTGTCAGCCAGCTCTCTCCCTTGAGCGGCAAGACGCATCTTCGTTTCCGAAACGAGAACCTTGGTCTGCTCTTCCACCAAGACCGCTGGAACGTCGAAGGGGTTCTCCCGAAGCAACTGCTCCACAATCTGCCCCTGCAGATCGAGCCGGAGTTTTTGTTCCTTGGCTTTCCCGATCTCCTCCCTCAACTTCTCTTTCAATTCCTGCAACGAGTCATAGGCTCCGAGGTCTTTTGCAAACTCGTCATCGAGAGGCGGAAGGACCTTTTCTTTCATCTCTTTGATTTTCACACGGAACAGAACCGTCTTCCCCGCCCATTTCTCGTAGGAGTAGTCCGCGGGGAAAGCGATCTCCACCTCCTTCTCCTCCTCGGGAAGAAGACCCACCAACTTCTCTTCGAGTTCCGGGATGAATTGCCCAGTTCCGACCTCCAGGGAGACATCGGTTGCCTTTCCCTCTCCCAAAACCTTTCCATCCATCGAGGCCTCGTAGTCAAGAATGACATAATCACCCTTTTGGATGGGACGAGGCTCCGAGAGGGATCTCAGGCTTGCGTGAACGTTTTGGATCGCTTTGAGCCGTTCTTCGATCTCCTCGTCGCGAACCTCCTCTCTCTTAGCCTCCAGTTTTAGGCCGATGTAATCTCCAAGCTTAATGTCTGGTTTCACGTCGACCGTGGCAGAATACTGAAAGGGCTTTCCCGCTCGAAGCTCCCCTGGCTCGAGCACAGGCAAAGATATCGGATGAAGGGAAACCTGAGAAAAAGCCTTTTCGTAGGTTTCTTGGATGAGCTTCTGGGCCACCTCCTCCTGTGCATAATCCTTGAAGTACCTCTCAAGGATGCTCCGAGGAGCCCGGCCTGGCCGGAATCCTCTGACCGTTGTTTTTTTCCCCAAGTCCTTGTAAAAGGCATCCATCGCTCCCTGGACCTGGTCCTCGGGAATCTCAACGTTGATTTTCTTTCGAACCGGGCTGATCTCTTCCACTTGAACCTTCATCGTTTGTTATCCCTTCTCGTCATTCGGTTTCTTCCCCAGATATCGTGTTGAGGCCTCAACTCCTCTGTCGTTTCTTGCTCGCAAGCTGGTGCCGAGGGCGGGATTCGAACCCGCACAGTCTTTCGACCACGAGATCCTAAGTCTCGCGCGTATCCCAATTTCGCCACCCCGGCCCGACATCCCTTCCCCTGGCCCCGGTCAGAGGGTCCCTTTCTCGGCGTACGTGGTCACAAGGTGATAAGTGGTCGAAAAAATTTGTAGATTCAAGGTAATTCTTACCACACCAGAGCCCAATTTGTCAATGAACCGAAGGCCTCCGAAGCCCTTGCAAGGATGGAAGAACTTGAAAAGAAAGAACTCTTGTCGTAAAAGCTATCTAAGCTTCGGGGAACAATCGTCGAGCATAACCCCACTGGTTGGCCTGCCCGTTTCCCCGAAGTGGACACCCTGGAGGCCTTTTCAAGGGGGTCTTCTCGAGATCTGCAACGAACTCTATGAAGATGTGAACGCTGATCACCGGAACGTGTATCGGCCAAGTGGCCGTCGGAGGAAAGAGGGGGGCTGAAATGAGGTTTCTATGTTCCCTTTGCCAGAAGGAGTACCCCGTGGAAACACGGGAGTTTCGCTGCTCATGCGGAGGCCCTTTTGACCTGGCATGGGTCCCTGGAGGGTTGTCCGTTTCTTCACTGCGAGATCGCGAACCTACCCTTTGGAGGTATCGAGAGTGGATCCCCGTTCTCGAGGAGGATTGTATCGTTTCCCTCCGCGAAGGGTTCACTCCTCTCGTTCGTTATTCCTACAAGGGTTTTCGAAGGCTCTTTCTTAAGCTGGATTATCTCTGTCCCACGGGTTCTTATAAGGATCGAGGAGCAAGCGTCCTAGTGAGCAAACTCAAGGAACTGGGGATCCGTCGTTGTGTGGCCGATTCATCGGGCAACGCGGGAGCTGCGATTGCAGCCTATGCGGCCCGAGCCAAGATTGAATGCACGGTTTATTGCCCTGCCCATACTTCGGAGGGAAAGCTGGTTCAGATCCGGGCTTACGGCGCCCATCTGGTCAAGGTACCTGGCACCCGGGCCGATACGGCCAAAGCGGTTCAGGAAGAGACAAGGAGGCTCTACTACGCCTCTCATAATTGGAACCCTTTCTTCTTGGCCGGAATGAAGACGTTGGCCTTTGAGCTCGGCGAACAGATGGGTTGGCAAGTTCCTGATGCCGCCGTATGTCCGGTCGGCTATGGAGGGATCTACCTTGGCCTCTATCAAGGGTTTAAGGAACTTCTCAACCAGGGAATCCTGAAGAAGATGCCCCGACTCATTGGCGTTCAATCTGAAGCGGTCTCGCCCCTCTATCAAGCCTTCTCGCGAGAAGCCATTGACGTGGCCCCGGTTCCTTCAAGAGAGACCCTGGCCGAAGGGATCGCCTGTGTCCACCCCATCCGGGGTCGCAAGATCCTGGAGATCGCGAGGGAGACAGGGGGAACCTTTCAAATCGTTTCGGAAGAAGAGATCTTGGATGGGTGGAGAAGCTTGGCCCAAGAGGGGATCTACGTCGAGCCTACATCCGCCGTGGTCATCAAGGCTATTGATGGCCTCGAGAAAAAAGGTCTCTTGAATCACGACGAGACCATCGTCCTCATCCTGACGGGTATCGGTCTTAAGGCCACGGACACGTTGGGGCAGTATCTCAAGGCAGTTTGAGCTTTTTTTAAGCCTCTTGACGGAAGCGAAAATTTCTGTTATTGAGGAGACCGGCTTCGCGGATCGTGCACAAAGCCCAGATTGTTTTCGTAGCCGGTTGAGCCCTCCGAGGGCCAAGACAGGTCGTTTCTTCTGAAAATTATGAATCCAAAGGGGGGATTCCGGTCCCCCCTTTTTTATTCTGTTGGAAACGGGGCAGAGAATTCCTGGAACGTTTCGTAATTCTAAGACAAAGTCCTGGGGAAAGAAGACGTGAGCTCGGCTCCCGAAAAACCCGAGTTAACCTCGACGTTTAAACGGAACCGTTCCAGGGCGCCGGTGGCTTCTCTTGATCGAAGCTTCCGCAAGAGCAACCTGAATCAAGGGAGGAATTTTTAAGGCACCTCAGCCAAAAAGGCCAACGGGGCACCCATTTCTGGGAGGAGGAGAAGATGATGAAGCCTTCGAGCACACTGAAGTGGATGGTTCTTTTTACTTCTATCTTCGTCCTGTTTTCCTTCACCCTCTCACACCAGAGCGAAGGAGCGTCGAAGAAGAGAGTAGGCAATGCGGTTTGCATCGATTGCCACCAAGGCTGGCCCGACAACAACCCGGCAGCCGACGACATAGCCCGGGCAAACGCCAGTTTGGGCTATGTTCCTCTCAACCTATTGGGGCAGGTTTGGAGCGAACCGAATCCTTTTTACTCTATTTCGGATGCTTACGGCGGTTCCGTCCACCACACCCCTTCTTTCAATCCACAGATTCGGGAAGAGGTGAAATGTGAAGACTGTCATGGAGGCGGAACGGCCCATTTTGGCTTAGGCCCCATTCCGAATCCGATTCCCAGCACCGCAACCTGCGCTCAGTGCCACAAGCCACCCTACTTCGACATCGAGACCTTTCTCCAAACCGCCCATGCAAATTCGAACAATACCCCCGGAAGATTTTTTGACCAGAAGCGAAACGGCAAAGCCCAAGCCATCACGACTTTTCCTGGACTCGGAGAAAGGTATGCCCTCTACCAGGGAGATCAAAAGACAAAGGTCACCCGCAACCAACGGATCGAAGAATGCAGCGTCTGCCATCAGTATGCCCTTCAGTATCCCCAGTTTGTGGAAAAGATCGCACAAGGCATCTCTCCTAAAAGGAATGAAGTGAGTTGTGGGGCCTGTCACGACTCCCATATCCCTGCCCCCAACGGGAGGGATCCAGCCCCCGTGAACACCACGGTGCAGGTGACGGCCCTCTCGGGTTCAACCGTCTTGTCGACTGCGCCGGTCGAGGGCCGGGCCGTGAGCTACCTGAATCATAAACCGTACAAGATCGATGAAACGGGAGCTCAAAACCTTCGTGACGGTGTTTGGACAAGGGGATCAACCTTCGCGAGGCCAAACACCACCGTGATCAAAGGGGTTGGAACGATCTCGAGTGATAACGCGATTGCGAACCGATTGACTTTTCCCCTTGGCGGGTTTGCCGGTAAGGTGAAACCCTTTGATACCATATTTATCTCGGGTGAGGCTTCTGTTACGGTCAACCTTCCTTCTAACGCCGTCGATCCCGGTGCTCCGGTCACGGTTAAAGCGATCTTCGATCGGGCAGGTTTCGAGGTGGAGGAGGTTCTCGATGACACCACCCTCCTGATCGCTCCGCGGACCAACGCAGCAGCCGTCTCTCAACTTGGGACCGATCAGATCGCTGTGGTCGCCCAGGGAACGGTGACCTATCGAAGGACTCCGAGCGGGACGGGAACGCTCACGGTCTTTGTCCCCTTTACGGGATCTTTCGCTTTCGAGATCCGAGACATGTACACCAACACGGAGGCCCTCTGCGGCAGCTGCCACACCCAGGGAAAATATAAATACACAGCCTGGGGAAAGAGGACGAACAAAGGCGTTTCGGCCTTGAGCGGAGGAAGCGATTTCGTTGACCTCAGCACAACCCACAATCAGGACATCGGAACTCAGTATCGCTCAAGTGGCCACGCAAACCGAACCGCTGCGGCCTTTGAAGAGTTCAGCGCCTTTCCCTACGGGTCCACCCATCAGACCATCTATCCTTTTGATATGAGCATCAGCGGTTCCGGAGGAGTCGGTAGCCTTCGGAACAAAGGAAACACATCGTTCCAGCTTACCCAAACGCCCGATCCCAACAACGCCTACCTGGGCGTCGCAGGCAACACCTTCCTCCCCACGTTTATCAACAACTATGCCTGCTATCAGTGCCATCACGGATTGGGTAGTATTGACTATCAGAAAGACGTTCAGGGCACTTCCAACGCATCTATCCTTTGGGGGGATGCCACGGTGACTTGCCTGACCTGCCATGATCCTCACGACAAAGGGTCGGGGGATCACGTTCGCATACCAGTTAAGCTCTCTTATAACTCCCGCTTTGTGGACGCCGTGAAGAATCCAAGAGGGGGAATTAACAAGTTCATGGATGGAACGGATATCCCATCCAACGTGGGGAAGGGAGCTCTCTGTCTTTTCTGCCATCAGGGTCGTGAGAGCGGCCTTACCGTCTATATGGCGATCCGAAGTAAGGTTGATCCCTACACCAATCCGAATCAGGTGATCGATCCCGCCGGAGTTAGCTTTATCAATCCCCATTACCTCGACGGAGGCTCCCTGTTGTGGAGTCGCAATGCGTGGGAGTACATCTTTGATGGGGTTTCCCAAACCTATTCAAAAGGTATTCCAGCCCACCAGGAACTCAACTGCACAGGCTGTCACATGGCTGAGCCGAAAATGGAAGGGGGAAAACTGGCGGGCGGCCATACGTGGAGGCCCAACGTCGAAGTGTGCAAACGCTGCCATGGCGAGATCTCCGATTTCAAGGATATCCCGGCCATCTTCAACTACGACGGGGACAATGCCACCGTCACCACCTTTGAAAAGATCGGAACGGTCCAGACCATTCTCACTCCCAGCGACCCGGGCGGAACCGGCCTTTTCGGAAAGCTAAACCGGGCCCTGGCGGACAAGGGGATTTATTACGACCCCGATCGCTACCCCTATTTCTTCACGGCTCCGGGAGGATCGACCCAGTTCAGGGCCTTTACAAGCGCCACACTCTCAGCAGCCTTCAACCTTTCGTGGGCCTGGAAAGCGGGCAACTGCACCTATTATCACAACGCTTTTTATGTGGCCCAGATTCTCCAGGACTCCCTGAAAGCTCTTGGAGTCGTTCTGCCTCCGTCGATGGAACGACCGAGCAACGTCTTCGACGAACGGCCGGCCACAGATTACCGGACGATCGTGGTCAACCCGTAGAGGTCCGGACCCTATCCATTTGATCTTTGGGGAGGCATTTCGATAGAGGAGGCTGACCGAGTTTCGCAAGAACAGGAGAACTGTCCATGAGCTGGCATCGATATGGAGTGACGGCGTTTTTCGGAACCCTTTCCCTGATCATCCTGATCAGTTTTCCCGCCTTGACCCAGGAGAAAAGGATCAACCAGGGAACGGGATATGTGGGAGCAGAAACCTGCAAGGGCTGCCATCCTGAGCTCTTCGAGGCCTTCAAGAAGGACAGCCCCCACTGGAGGCGATACGAAGATCCCAAGGTCCCTCCAGATCGAAAGGGATGTGAGGCCTGTCATGGCGCGGGGGAAAAGCACGCCGAACAGGAAGGGAAAGGCTTCATCTTCTCCTTCAAGTTTCGAAACGCCGAAGAACGTTCGGAGGCTTGCTTGAAGTGCCATCAAAGGGAGAAAGCTTTCTTCGAAGCCCGAAGAGGAGCCCACAAACTTTCGGCGGTGGGCTGTAATGACTGCCATCAGATCCATGAAACTCCGACCGCGCCAAAACTTCTCAAGGCGAAAGAGACGGATCTCTGCCTCGGTTGCCACGCTGATGTGAAGGCTCAGTTTCGCCTCCCCACACGCCACAAGGTTCTGGAAGGGGCCATGACGTGCACGGACTGTCATACGCCCCACGGCAAACGGACCCGCGCAAGCCTCCGCAGCCTCCGTTCATCGGGAACGGATGTCTGCTTCAAGTGCCATCCCGAAAAGAGGGGGCCGTGGGTCTACGAACATCTCGGAGGCAAGGTGGAAGGCTGTACGATCTGTCATGTTTCCCACGGATCGGCCAATCGATTTCTTCTCATCCGCCGCGATGCCCGGATGCTCTGTATCGAATGCCACGGCATCCGCCATTTTGCCCAGATCTCTTGTCTGAAATGCCATTCCCAGATCCATGGTTCTCAGTTCAGCAGCCGTTTTTTTCAATGAGAAAGGGAGAAAGAGATGAAGGGACGCTCGATGAAAATCGCTCTCCTGATCTTCATGGCCACTTTTTTTCACCTCATGCCTTTAGTGGAGAAAGTCCGCTCCGAAGAAACCGTCTCTCGCCCGTCTGAATTTCAGTGGGGGGGGAGTGTCGAGCTCGGGTATCGGTTCGCGGACATCGAAGGAAGACCTCGCTACAAAGAAGTGGTCAACCTCATGGAGGGGCTAAGGCTTTTCGAGTTGAGCTTCTGGGCAAAGAACCCAACCCGCTGGGCTGACTTGTTCAGCTTGCAGACAACGGGCATCGGAGATCCCTTCCCTTCGAGCCGCCTTCAGATAAGAAAGGAAAAGGCCTTCGATCTTGTGGCTACTTATCGGGAATACAAGTATTTTTTCGATCGTTCGGACGACCCCTTTTTCTCCGATGATCACGATTTCGATCAGAAACGAAGAAGAGGGACTCTCACCCTGTCCATTTTTCCCAAAGAAGATGTGAAACTCAATTTCGGGTATGGCTATGGGGATCGGCGAGGGAACGCTCTTGTCCCGAGGGCGTTTCTCGATCTTCACGAAGAAGACCTCAAGGAACGGATCAACGAATATTTCGTCTCAGCCGACTTCCCTGTGGGCAATTGGGATATCCATCTGAAGCAGACCTTCTGGACCTTTGAAAATCGGAATAGCATCGACGATCCGATCCTCTTCGAGAAACGAAAGGAGGAGATCGATACCTACGTGAGCAACGTGAAAGGGCACAGCCGGCTCAGCGAACGATGGGAGCTTGACGTAGGGTATGTTTTCAGTCATTCGGAGGGCCGGGCTCACGGCGTTTCGATCCCTCCGGTTCCTCCCTTCGGGGGCTCCGTTCCACTGAAGGGTAATTTCGATTCGAACCTTCATATCGTTGAGCTGGGTCTGAGTTATCTTCTCTCCAGCCATTGGATTGCCCACCTCGACTATCGGTTCCATGTCGAGAGCAAAGACGGATATTCGAGATCCGAAGTCGACCTCCCCTCGTCGGACCTGAGTCAGATTTCCCACACCGCCACGTTCCAGCTCGAATACCTTCCCCATGAGAACCTCATGCTGAGAGCCGGGTATCGGTTCCAATACCGAGACGTCGATGCCGATCAGGGGGAAAGAAACCCCTTTGACGGAGGCAAAGACGTAGAGGATACAAAGATCCTCAGTCATGGCTGGGTCGCATCGGCTGAGTGGAAACCTTCGAAGGTTCTGAGCCTTTTTGGAGAATATCAAGGAGCAAATTTTGACAACCCGTATACCCGTATCTCACCCGAAGGGGAAAGCCTTGCCAAGCTTCGCATCCAATACGAAACCCCCATCCCCAAGCTTACATTGAAGGCCATCGCAAGCTGGAAGCGGAGAAGAAATCCCGATCAGGATTTCCGGGTCGATGTTCAAGACTATACCTTGACGGCGCTCTACCGTCCTGCCTTTGCTTCGGATCTCTCCCTCGATGCCTCCTTCACCTACGAACGTATTCGAGACCGAAAGGATGCCCTCAACTTCTCCTCCTTCGACTTCGAACGCTTCGTTTTTGACTCGAATGCCCTGATCTATAGCGGTGGGATCACCTACGAAAAGATCTACAAGGGCTTGGGGGCCCGCCTCACCGGGGTCTATGCCAAAACGTACGAGGAGAACGCTCAACGCTACGGCGATGCGATCTTTAGCCTCTGGTACAAGAACAAATGGGTTACACCCATTTTGTCATTCGAGCGAACCTACCTCTCCGATCACGTGAATCGAAAGGATAGCTTCAGCGCCCATCTGGTGACCTTCTCTTTGAGAAAAGAGTTTTAACGAGATCTCTCGGTTCTGACGTCCTTTGTCTCCTTCTCAACGCCGACCGCTATGATCTTCTCGAAGGGGCCTTCTTGTGAGGCCTCTTGCCTCCTTTAGGTCAGGTTTGGAGTGTTCTTGCAATTCCCCCCACGAAACCTACGCATCCCTCTTGGCATTTTCTCCTTTTGTGTGATACATTAGGTAAAGGAATCAGCCGGGAGGGACAGTTATGAAATGCTACGTCTGCGCCAAGCAGGGGGTGGATGAAGAGGCGGTAGCGATCTGCATCGTTTGTGGGATGGGCCTCTGCATGGGTCACGCCTTTAAGCAGGAGTTGCTCGTGAGAGATGTGATCGATTGGGGTTTTGGAGAGGAGAAGATCACCTATCCCCACACACTCCCACGCTTTATCTGTGCAGAATGTAAGCTGGCCATCGAACAGCGAAAGGCCATGGTCCAAAAGAGGTGATCGGGGACAGGCGATCAAGCACTCCGTTCCCAAACAGGACCCCTCTCAGGAGGGGACCTTTCATCGGACAAAGAAGACTTTTGATTCCATGAACCGATGAGCAAAAAAATCTTGCTTGTTGAAGACGATGAAGGCATTCGGCTCCTTTACCAGCAGGAGCTCGAAGAAGAGGGCTACGAGGTTCTTCTGGCCAAGAACGGAAAGGAAGCGATCGAGTGCCTTCAACAAGAGAGGCCCGACCTCATCATCCTGGACATCGTGATGCCGGTCATGGACGGTATCGAGGCATTGGGTCGCATCGTGGGGAGAGAGCGAAGGGTCCCTATCATCCTCAACACCTCCTACCCCCACTATCGTCAAGATTTCTTGAGCTGGGCTGCGGATGCCTATGTCACCAAATCCGATGATTTAACGGAGCTCAAGGCGAAGATCCGGGAGCTTCTCGGCCGAGGGGCGAATCCATGAAGAAGGTCCTGGCCATGGTGCTGGCTGGAGGTCGCGGGGAAAGGCTTTACCCCTTGACGCGCGACCGGGCCAAGCCTGCTGTCCCTTTTGGAGCCATCTATCGCATCATCGACTTCACCTTATCCAACTGTATCAATTCCGATATCCGTCGGGTATACGTTTTGACCCAGTACAAGTCCATCTCCCTCCACCGTCACATCCAGTTCGGCTGGAACATTCTCTCCACTCCCCTTGGAGAATTCATTGAGGTCATTCCTGCGCAACAACGCCTCGACGAGCACTGGTACCAGGGCACAGCCGATGCGATCTTCCAAAACATCTATACCCTGCAGCAGGAACGACCCGATCTGGTTCTCATCCTTTCGGGTGACCACATCTACAAAATGGATTATCGTAAAATGATCGCTTTCCACATGGAGAAGGGAGCGGATCTCACCATTGCGGCCATCCGCATGGATCGAAACCTTTCCCGATCCTTCGGGGTCATGGAGGTGGAGCGAGATGCCAGGATCGTCGGATTCCAGGAGAAACCGGAAGAGCCAAAGACGCTTCCCGATGATCCTGGAACCATCTTAGCCTCCATGGGCATTTACGTTTTCACGACCGAGGTTCTCGTGCGGCGACTGATCGAAGACGCTCGTTCCGAATCGAGCCATGATTTCGGCAAGGATGTCGTTCCCGCCATGATCGGAAAAGACCGCCTCTTCGCTTTCGACTTCAAACAGGGAGACCAAAGAGAAACCGGCTATTGGAGGGACGTTGGAACGATCGAAGCCTACTACGAAGCAAACATGGACCTCCTCTCTGTGGTCCCGCAACTCAATCTCTACGATAGTGCTTGGCCGATCTTCACCTACCAGCTTCCCCATCCTCCTGCCAAGACCGTATGGGACGAAGAAAAAAGAATAGGAACCGCCCTCAACTCGATCATCTCAAACGGCTGCATCATCAGTGGGGGTACCGTTAAGCGATCTCTTCTTTCTCCCAACGTCAGGATCCACAGTTATGCTTCCGTCGAGGATTCGATTCTTTTTGAAGGGGTCGAGGTTGGAAGGTATGCCAAAATCAGGAGGACGATCATTGATAAAGAGGTTCAAATCCCTTCAGGCATGGAGATCGGCTATAATCCCCACGAGGATATGAAGAGATTCACCGTGACCGATTCGGGGATCGTCGTCGTTCCAAAGTGGATTCGCCTCTAAATCACGGACGAAGGTCGGCCTGACCCTGAGCCTTTGCCTCGTCCCTCAGGCGGAACCGGCAAACTTTTAACCCGTCAGTTGCACAACGGAGCCCTGGAGAGGACGTCTCAGAGGCCTTTTCAAGCGGGTTTTGTTGACACGGGAGCAGTTATCGCAGACTCCACCAAGGGCGAAGTCCAGCAGAGGTGGAAATGTCCGAGGCTCCTCGGCTAGGCCTTGGCCTTGCTTTCGGCCTTCCTGGCCTTTTTCTTCTTCTCCCGGGAAGCGATTTTTCCCAAGATTCCATCCGCCAGCCGTTGCGTGAGGTGCTCGACCTTCCTGATCTCCCGGGCCTTGAGATCGTCCCAATGAAGGCCGGCTACGACCACGACGTTTCTCTTGAGCCGTGCGGCAAGCCTCTCGGACACCTTTCGGACCAGGGTGTCTTCCTTATGGCCCACAAAGGTGAAGTTGGAGGACGTGGCGCTCCACCGTTTGGGATTCCTGAGGCTGGGTCTTGGGAGAGCCACCCCCAAGGCTCCAATGTGGGGTCGATTCCCTCCCCAGATCGATATCAGGATATCCTGACCGATCTCTTGACAACGGGCTTGTACCTTCAGCCGACCCGAAGCGATCTGTTGGGTAAAAGTCCTCATGAGCAATCACATGAGCAATGAAGGGGAGGTGCTTGACCCTATTTGGGGATTTTAAAGGCTGACCAACCCCTTGTCAACTCCTTCCTTACGGTTTTGCCAAAGGCATGAGATGACCTCAATTCTCAAAAATATTCCTTTTCCCCTTCTTGAATCGTCGGAAGGGATTTGTTAATATAAATCCTGAATTGAGCGGCTCGACCCATGGCAGGGAAGAGCGGCGATCCTTTACGATCTATAACCATGCGATCTTTAACGGTTGAGGTGACAAACCCAACGTTTCATGCTTTGACGGACCGGTTTCAGGAATCCTTTCGCCGCCTTGTTGATCGTCGGGGAACTTTTTTGCTTTGAAACTCTTTTCGCATCGCCGCCCTTTTCCAACCGTTGGAAAGCCGCCCAATGTCGATGGACCACTTTCTTCCGTGAAGGGTGAGGAGTCATAGGATGGCATGGAATTCTTTCTGGGGTTTATTCTCATCTGACCTGGCCATTGACTTAGGAACGGCCAACACGGTCGTTTACGTCAAGGGCAAGGGCATCGTGGTTTCGGAACCTTCTGTGGTGGCCATCCAGCGAGACGCCCGAGGGGAGAAGCGGGTTCTGGCCGTCGGCCAGGAGGCAAAGGAAATGCTCGGTCGGACCCCTGGAAACATCTTTGCCATCCGACCGATGAAGGATGGAGTGATCGCCGACTTTGAGATCACCGGGGAAATGCTCAAGTACTTTATCGCTAAGGTTCATAATCGAAAGACCCTGGTGCGCCCCCGTGTCGTGATCTCCGTCCCCTCGGGGATTACGCCGGTTGAAAAGCGGGCGGTTCGCGAATCGGCCCAGTCTGCGGGTGCAAGAGAAATCTACTTGATCGAAGAACCAATGGCCGCGGCCATTGGAGCAGGGCTTCCGATCACCGAGGCATCGGGAAACATGATCGTCGATATCGGAGGAGGAACCACGGAGGTTGCGGTCATCTCCCTTTCAGGCATTGTGACAAGCCAGTCCATCCGGGTCGCAGGGGACAAGATGGACGAAGCGATTCTCCAATATGTGAAGCGGAAATACAACCTTTTGATTGGTGAGCGTACCGCCGAGCTGATCAAGATCAACATCGGAACGGCTTATCCGGAGGAGAATCCTCAAACGATCGAAGTGAAGGGCCGGGACTTGGTGACAGGGATTCCCAAAACCCTTGAAATCAACGGCGAGGAGGTCCGGGAGGCTCTGGCCGAATCGATCAACATGATCATCGATACGGTACGGATCACACTGGAAGGAACCCCTCCTGAACTCGCCGCCGATATCGCAGACAAGGGGATCGTGCTGGTGGGTGGCGGCGCCCTTCTCAAGAACCTCGACGTTCTGCTCCGAGAGGTGACCAATCTCCCCATCACCATCGTCGACGATCCGCTTTCATCCATCGTGCTGGGTGCGGGCATGGTCCTGGACAACGAAGAATTGCTCCATACGGTCACGGTCCAATACTGAAGATGGGCCATCCATGAGGATCAGGAGTTTTTTTTTCGTACGAAGACACCACCGACTCATTCTTGTTATCGCCCTTCTGATTACGGCCCTCGCCCTCATGTCCTTGAGGGCAAAGCAACGCAGTGGCGTTGACTTTCTCGACGGCCTCTGGCTGGAGCTTTGTTCGCCTTTCCACGAGGTCTCCACGGGTTTGGCCAAGAACCTCCAGGGACTTTTCCATCTTCCGTTCCAATCGAGCCGCCTCGGAGAAGAAAATATCGAGCTCAGGCAACAGGTGGCCCGCCTTAAGGAAGAAAATTCTCGGCTCAAAGAGGCGGCTTTGGCGAGCGAACGTCTCCGGAGACTTCTTGAATTCAAAGAGACGGTCCGCATCTCGATGGTGGGCGCGGAGGTGATCGGACGAGATCCCTCTTCCTGGTTCAAGAGCGTCACGATCAACAAGGGAGAAAAAGACGGGGTCCGCAAAGGCATGGCTGTCACGTCTCCGGAGGGCGTCGTGGGCCAGGTTCTCCGAACAGGGCCTCACTATTCGGTCGTCCTTCTCATTACCGATTACAACAGCGCTCTCGACGGCCTGATCCAGAGAACCCGTGGGAGAACGATCGTCGAAGGCCGAGGAGAGAATCGCTGCCAGCTCAAGTACCTCCTTCGGACGGAAGACGTCGTGGTTGGAGATATCGTGATCACTTCCGGTTTGACGGGAAACTTCCCGAAAGGGCTTGTCATTGGAGAGATCCGAAGGGTCGAGAAGGAAGGACAAGGTGTCTTTCAGGAGGCCGAGCTCGTCCCTTGTGCCGATCTCTCGAAACTGGAGGAGGTTCTCGTCATTACCGAGACCCGAGTCCTACCCTCGCCCTCGGTTGAGGCGAAAGAAGCGAAGCCGAAGAAACCGGCACCAATCCGACGGAAGGGGAGATGAAACATTTTGGTTTCTTCTTGATTCTGGGCATCGTGCTTCTCAGTTTGCAGGTGGTGTGGGGAAAGTTTCTCCCTTTCCCTCCCGCAAGGCCCGACTTTACCCTGGCCTTCACTCTCTATTTAGGATTTACCTCGTCTTCCTTCATCGGAGGGAGTCTCGCTTTTGCTCTGGGCTATCTTACCGATCTCTTCACAGGCAATGTCTTTGGGTTTTATGCCTTGACCCGTCCGCTTCTTTTCTATGGGGTTCAACTCTATCGTAGCCGATTCAACCTCGATGGGTTCGTCTTTCAGTCCCTTCTCGGTTGGGTCACAGCCTTTTTGGAAGGATGTTTCGTCGTTTTTTTGATGATGACCCTGAACGCCACCACAGTGCCCAACCTTTACTCCAAGCTCTTCAGGCTGCTTCTTCCTCAGTCGGTGGCGACGGGCATTGTGGCACCCTTTGTGTTTATCCTTGTAAACCGCACCTCGGCCTTTGTCTTTTATCGATCCAAGGTCGGTTTGAAGAGGTGATGGCCCATGATGGAGCTGAACACCCAACGGATGGAGGAATTCGTAGCCCGCTCCAAGGTCCTCCTCGTTTTTCTCGCCCTTGCTTTTTCGGTTCTCGTCATCCGCCTCTGGTACCTGCAGGTGATCCGAGGCAGTGAGTATCAACGACTCTCCGAGAACAACCGCATCCGCATCCGGGAAAATCCCGCTGATCGTGGGATTGTTTTTGATCGAAAGGGTCGAATTCTTGCAGAGAATCGTCCTTCCTTCGAGGTCTACCTCGTTCCCGAGGATTTGAGAGACAGTTCCGAGGTCGTGGAGACCGTAGGGAAGACCCTCAAGATGGGCCCCGAGGAGATTCGTGAAAAACTGAAAACAGTGGGAAGGAAGAATCCTTATCGGCCCATGCGCGTGAAGGCTGATATCGACTGGAAGGAGCTCGCTTTTCTTGAAACGAACCGCATCCACCTGCCCGGTCTTCTGATCAATGTGAGGCCGAGACGTTCCTATCTTTACGGAGAGACGGCGGCTCACCTCCTTGGGTACGTGGGAGAGGTCGACGAAAACGATTTGAAGCAAGGAGGAGAGCGGCCTTATCGGCCCGGGGCCTTCGTGGGCAAATATGGAATTGAGCAGCGGTGGGAACAGGAACTGAGGGGGGTTGACGGAGGTCGGCAGATCGAGGTGGATGCCATGGGGCGGGAGATTAAGCCCCTGCGAAGCGTCCGGTCGGTCCCGGGGAACAACCTCTACCTTACGATCGACCTCGATCTCCAAGAGGCTGCCGAAGAAGCCTTCGAAGGGAAAAACGGCGCCCTTGTGGCGATGGATCCTAATACGGGACGCATCCTCGCTATGGTCAGCAAGCCATCTTTTGACCCAGCGGCCTTTGCCGGAGGGATTACGCCCGAGGAATGGAAGGCCTTGATCGAGAATCCCTTTCATCCCCTTCAGAACAAGGTGATTCAGGGGCAATATCCTCCTGGGTCGGTCTTCAAGATCATCACGGCCATCGCCGGACTTGAGACTGGAGCAATCACTCCGGAGACCCCTCTTGTCTGTACGGGCCGCTTCACCTATGGAAACCGGGAATTTCGTTGCGCGAAGGAAGGGGGACACGGAACGTTGACCCTTCATCGAGCGTTGGCCGAATCGTGCGATGTCTTCTTCTACCAGGTGGGGTTGAAGGTAGGGGTCGACCAAATCGCTCATTACGCGAGGGCCTTCGGCCTGGGGCGACCTACCGGGATTCCCCTCCCCAACGAAAAGTCCGGAACGGTGCCCTCATCCGCCTGGAAGAAGAAACGTTTTGGAACACCCTGGTATAGTGGGGAGACCATTCCTGTTGCCATCGGACAAGGCTATGTCAATGTAACCCCCATCCAGCTTCTGCTTCTGATCTCGGCCGTTGCCAATGGCGGAAAGCTCTTCGTGCCTCAGATTGTGGAGCGCGTGGAAAACGCCTTCGGAGTGCCTCTGAAAGATTATCCTCCTGTTCAGGTCGGAAAGGTCGAGGTTTCCGAGAGGACGCTCAGGATCGTTCGCCAGGGGCTTTGGGGTGCCGTCAACGAACCCGGAGGCACGGGCCGGGCAAGCGCCATCAAGGGTATCTGGGTGGCGGGCAAGACCGGCACGGCTCAAGTCGTTCGAATGGAGAAGAATTTCAGGAAGGGGGATACGATGCGCCTTCCCCAACAGTTTAGAGACCATGGATGGTTTGTAGCTTATGCCCCCTTTGAGGCACCCAAAATCGCTGTGGCCGTTCTTGTCGAGCACGGAGGCTTTGGAGGTGTGGTCGCTGCGCCCATCGCAAAAAAGGTCCTCGAGAGGTTCTTTTTCCCGAAAGAAACACCTTCTCCAAATGGGGGCGAGCCTCCCAAGGAGGAAGACTATGATGATTGATCGAAGGCTTCTCGCCCATTTCGACTGGACCCTTTGCGGCCTCGTCTGCCTCATCGCCTCCGCAGGTATCCTGAACCTTTACAGCGTCACAGCCGATATGGATTTTGCGGGGAATCCTTTCTACGTGAGACAGATCACTTGGTTCGCTGTTTCCCTCGCCATGATGCTCGGGGTCGCCCTGATCGAATATCGCTCCTACATCGATTTCGCTTATCCCATTTACGGCTTCCTTCTCGTTGCCCTCATAGCCGTGATGGCCTATGGCTACATCACCTCGGGAGCCCAGCGATGGGTCCGATTCGGATCGATCTCTTTTCAACCGTCCGAGTTCATGAAGATCGCCCTCATTCTGGTTCTAGCCAAATCCTTTCAGGCTCCTCCCCGTGATCGGGCCGGCTATTCTTTGAAACAATTGGGCTTCCCTTTCTTGCTTCTCGCATTGCCTGTTCTTCTCATCCTCAAGCAACCGGATCTGGGGACAGCCATCATCCTCACCCTGATCTTCTTCTCCGTGCTCACCTTTGTCAAGATCCGATGGAAGATTCTCGCCGGGCTCTCTCTCGCAGCCGCAGGCCTTGCCCCTCTTCTCTGGAGCCTTCTCAAGGATTACCAGAAGAGACGGGTGATCACCTTTTTCAATCCGGACCTCGATCCCCTCGGCGCCGGGTATCAGATCATTCAATCCAAGATTGCCGTAGGCTCAGGTGGCGTTGTGGGTAAAGGATTCATGAAAGGGACTCAGTGCAAGCTGGGATTCCTGCCTGAACAGCAGACGGACTTTATTTTTTCTGCTCTTGCAGAGGAATGGGGGCTTCTTGGATCGCTGTTCGTCATCGGCCTCTACTTCGCCCTCATCGTATGGGGACTTCGAATCGCCGTCCAGTCGAAGGATCGTCTGGGCGCCCTCATCGCCTTTGGCGTTACGGCCATGCTCTTTTGGCACACCTTCATCAACATCGGGATGGTATTAGGAATGATGCCGGTCGTCGGCATTCCTCTTCCTCTTCTCAGTTACGGCGGGTCTTTTCTCTTATCCACAATGATCGGCATCGGCCTCTTGCTCAACGTCAGCATGAGACGCTACCTCTTCTGACCCTAGGCCCGAAGTTTAACCCGTCCGTTGCACAACAGAGCCCCGGAGAAAACGCCTCAGAGGCCTTGTCAAGCGGGATTTCTTGCAACATTGGCGGTAATTTTCCAATCGGCCTCATTAGAAGGGAGGCTCTTCCTCTCCGGGCGGGAGGGCGTCCGGTTCAAGATCGGCCTCCTTCTCCAGACCCGTAGCTTCCAAGGGAGGCTCTGCGGCCGAGGGAGATCCGAGCATCTGCATCTGGGTGGCGGTAATCTCCGTAGACCACCGCTTGTTCCCTTCCCGATCCTCCCACGAGCGGGTCCGAAGTCGCCCTTCCACGTAGACCTGCTTCCCTTTGCTCAAGTACTCGCCACAGATTTCGGCAAGACGTCCAAACGTGACAATTCGGTGCCATTCGGTCACGGTCGTCTTCTCTCCGGTCTTACTGACCCGGTTTTCACTCGTCGCAAGCCGAAAGGTGGCAACGGTCGTCCCGTTGCTCAGATACTTGACCTCGGGGTCCGCCCCCAACCGGCCAATCAAAATGACTTTATTGACGCCAGCCATGAGAAAACCTCCTTGCACGCGATAAGCCAAGCCACTTCGTCGCGCCAAAAACGAGGCGACCTATCCTTCTTCTTTCAACCTCCTTGAGAAGGAGATTACCACTTCTGTTCCCTCTTTGCAAGGGCCCTGCCGGAGGGATGTTGACGAGTCCAGAAAACTATATTAAATAGAAATTAAAGATGCCGGGGTGTTGAAGTGAAAATAGGCCGAAGGGCTTTCCTTCTTGTGATGATGCTGATCGGGGGATTTCCCCTTGCTGTCCTCAATGCCCAGTCCTTGCCGAGTTCGCCCTCTCATTGTTCCCCTTGCCAGTCCTTTGGTATCCAGCGAATCACCGAAAGGAAAGAAGCCCCCTTTTTTAACCTGAAACGGGTGGACGGCACGTTTGCGAACCTTCGGGACCTAAAAGGAAAGCCTACCCTTCTCTTCTTTTGGGCTACCTGGTGTCCGGCATGCAAGGAGGAGATCGCGCTCCTGGAGAAGTTCATCAAGGATCAGGGAGACTCCCTCTCTATTTGGACGCTCGTGATCGACGGAGAGAGTGAAAAGGCTGTTCAAAAAACGATCGCTCGCTATCGTATCACCCTTCCCGTCCTTCTGGATGTGAAGGAGAAGGTGGCTCGTAACTATGGGGTTCGAATGGTTCCGACTGCATACTTGCTCAGTGAGGAGGGCTTGATCGTTGGGGTTATCGTCGGTCAGAGGAATTGGTTATCGCCAGAAGCGTCGATGGCAATCAAAGAGCTCTTCCAACTTCGTTGACAAACGCCCTTCCTTTCGTATAAGATAAATTCGGCTCCGAGCAGACAAGTCTTCACTGCACGAAAACTTTGACTTTTTCCGTATAGAATGCACGGGAGCTTGAGGTGAGATATTTCTATCGATCGGAAAATTACTCGATTCCCCAGAGGCTCTATTTCCTTCCCCTTCGCGAGAGCGTTCTCTTTCCCAACGTGGTTGCACCCCTCTTTTTGCCTTCGGACGAAGCGCTCACCGTTTTGAACAAGATCATTCTCGATAACGGGTTCATCGGATGCGTGGGGCAACGGGATCCCTACATCAAAGATCCTCAACCCAAAGACCTTCTTATGGTTGGAACGGTCTGCAAGATCCTTCAGCTTGTCAAGCTCCCGGACAAGGGAGCAAAGATCCTTCTTGAAGGTCTTTCCCGGGTTCACCTCCAAAACGTGGTCCGGGAATACCCTTATTTTAAGGCGGAGGTCCGCCCGGTTCTCGAGCATCAAGAAAGAACGATGCTTTCCGAAACCCTTGTCCAGAGTATCGGCACCCTTTTCCGCATTTCTTTGGCCCAGGGAAGACCTTTTTCTGAGGAGATGGTCAAGGCCCTGGACAAGATCGATCATCCCGGTCGGTTAGCCGATCTGATCGCGGTCACCCTTCGTCTGGGGCTGAAAGACCAGCACGAGATCTTCGAAACCCTCGACCCTCTGGAACGACTCAAGAAGGTCTTCGGATATTTTAGCCGGGAAATCCAGTCTTCCTCCATGAGACCCAACCCATTGGCCCATCCGGGAAGAGAGGCTGGAAGGGTCCCACGGGACTACGCTTGCCGCCCTCCGCTGAGAGGGCAAAAAGAGGCCTCCGAGGAAGACCTCTACCAGGCCGAGATCGATGAGCTGCGGGACAAGGTCCGAGCGGCTGAAATGCCCGAGAAGGTCTCGGAGATTGCCCATAAGGAGATCAACCGCCTCGAGCGGATGAACCCTTTATCGGCCGAGTATACCGTATCGAGAACCTACCTCGACTATTTGATCACCCTTCCATGGAACAAGAGGACGGTGGACAACCTCGATCTCAGCAGGGCCAAGACCGTTTTAAACGAGGACCATTACGGCCTGGAAAAGGTGAAGGATCGCATCCTGGAGTTTCTTGCTGTGAAGAAACTGAAAGACCCCATGAAGGGTCCGATTCTCTGCTTCGTTGGCCCTCCAGGAGTGGGAAAAACCTCTCTGGGCCGATCGATCGCCCGGGCCCTCGAAAGAAAATTCATCCGAATTTCCCTTGGAGGGGTCCGTGACGAAGCTGAAATCCGAGGACATCGCAGGACCTACGTGGGAGCCCTTCCAGGCCGTATCCTCCAGGAGATACGAAGGGCCGAAACGGCGAATCCCGTTTTTATGCTGGACGAGGTGGACAAGATCGGCCAGGATGTTCGGGGGGATCCAGCCGCCGCCCTTTTGGAAGCCCTCGACCCGGAACAGAATTTCTCCTTCACCGATCATTACCTCGACGTTCCGTTCGATCTTTCTCACGTTCTGTTCATCGCCACAGCGAACGTGCTCGGCCCGATCCCGCCGGCTTTACTCGATCGGATGGAAGTGATCCATCTTTCCGGTTACACGGAGGAAGAAAAGGAAAAAATCGCCTTTCAGTTTCTCATCCCTCGCCAGAAGGAAGAGAACGGGTTGAGAGACTATCCGCTCTCTTTCACCCCTGAGGCCGTTTCGAGGATCATTCGGGAGTATACCCGGGAAGCCGGAGTGCGCAATCTGGAACGAGAGATCGCCAGCTTGTGCCGTAAGATCGCCAAAGAGGTGGCCATGGGAAACCCAACACGGGATACCATCACGCCTGAGGTCGTGGAGGAGCTTCTGGGCCCTCGCAAGTACTACCGGGAGGTGGCCCAAGAACGGGATCGCGTTGGGGTTGCGACAGGATTGGCTTGGACGGAGAACGGAGGAGACATTCTTTTCATCGAAGCGTCAAAGATGAAAGGGGAGAAAGGATTGATTCTAACGGGCTCTCTTGGTGACGTGATGAAGGAGTCGGCTCAGGCGGCCCTTTCGTACATCCGTTCTCACGCCTCGTCCCTTCATCTTCCCGAGGATTTCTATCAGGCCTGGGACATCCACATCCATATCCCCGCAGGGGCCACGCCCAAGGACGGACCTTCTGCAGGGGTTGCCATTGCAGCAGCCGTCCTCTCCCTTCTCAAGGGAAAACCTCTTCCCCACGACATGGCCATGACAGGGGAACTCACCCTGAGCGGCCGGGTTCTTCCCATAGGAGGCGTGAAAGAGAAACTCCTTGCTGCTCGAAGGGCGGGTGTTCAATCCGTGATCCTTCCCAAGAAGAACGAGGAAAACCTCGTCGATATCCCGGAGGACGTCCGAAACGAACTGAACCTGATCTTGATCGAAGATTTCAGGGAGGTGATCGACCTGCTTCAATTAGCGAGGGAACCTCAAGAAGCACGATCCTAAATCCGACATGGGAACGAGAACAACTCCCCACGCCTCAACCGATCTTACCCTCGAAGTAAAGCCCTTGGATCCTTTTGGAGATCTCCAGATGCCCAAGCCCCGTTGAGATACCGTGAGTTGGTCAAATGGAGCAAACGATGACAGGATTCAAGTGCGGCTTTATCTCCATTCTCGGACGACCCAATGTGGGCAAATCGACCCTTTTTAATCGGATCCTTGGAGACAAGCTCGCCATTGTCTCCGAAAAGCCCCAGACGACCCGAAATCGCATCCTGGGGATTAAGAACGTGGAGGGCGGACAGCTCATCTTTCTCGACACCCCTGGGATCCACAAGGGACGATCGAGGCTTAACGAGCGGATGCGCTCCACTGCCATCACCTCTGGCCAGGATGCGGACGTCCTCCTCATTCTGATCGATGCCCACGAGCCCGACATGGAGAGAGACCGGGAGGTGATCGAATCGCTCAAGGAAAGTCCGGGCGCCTCTTTGCTCGTGATCAACAAGATCGATTTGGTGAGAAAGGAGACCCTTCTGCCTCTCATCGATCAATACCAGGCCCTCCACTCTTTTAAGGAGATCGTTCCCGTTTCTGCGGCAACAGGGGACGGCGTGGAAAGGCTCCTCGAGGTGATCCTCACATACCTTCCTGAATCGCCTCCCTATTATCCCGAAGAGATGTTGACCGATCAATCCGAGCGGTTTCTCGTCTCCGAGATGATCCGGGAGAAGGTGATCGAGTGTTGCTACCAGGAAATCCCTTTCTCCACGGCGGTGACCGTGGAATCCTTTAAAGAACAAGAAGAGAAGAACCTTATAATCATTCAGGCGACGATCCATGTGGAGCGAGACTCCCAAAAGAAGATCGTGATTGGAAAAGGCGGGCAGAAGCTCAAACAGATCGGCCAAAGGGCAAGAAAAGAGATCGAGGCCTTTTTCGGGAAACGGGTCTTTCTCGAGCTCTGGGTCGATGTGGTTCGAAATTGGACACAAGATCCTCAGGCCTTGAGCCGCCTCGGGTACGGATCGTAACGGGGGCGGTTCCGTCTCGTCGTACGAGAGGAAGCTCTCGACTACGAGGCACCATGAGCCGACGGGCGGGTGAGTTCAAGAAGGAGGAATCGGGATGGTTCGCTACCACGACGAAGATGAGAGGGAGAAGATCTCCTGGCGGGAGATCGATAAACGGAAAGACCGTAGCCCTTATGCCCCGAAGGAAAAAACCGAAGCTCGACCTCGATCGAAACAATCCGAATGGCGCATGAGGCAGTATCGCAAACAGGCCGACCGGCTCTTCATGGGCAAGAAAGGGACCAAGAAGCATCTGAAAGCCCATGAGGATATCGACCGTTACTACGGAACGGAACAGTTCGAGGAGGCAGCCAGGACCTACATCGAGCAATATGGCCTTCCCGAGGACTGGCATACCCTCTCCCTCCTGCTTGACTACTCCGATCCTGAAACGGTGAGGGAGGCTTTGAGGGCAATGAAAGACCTTTACGGCACGCGAAGCGCCACGGAGCAACTCGGTTTTAAAGCCAAGGTCGATATCTTGGCGATGACGGCCCAAAACAGCGATCTTCGCGATTGTGCAGAAGAGGTTCTTAAGAGCCTTTGACCGTACCGGCTCCTCCCTCTAAGGAGCTTCCGGTTCTTGATCAAATCTGTTCCGCGGGCGAGGTGCTTCTTTTTTTCCGTAGATTCTTCGGGGTTTGAGAAAAAATTTTCTGTTGCCGTCCGCGACGAAGACGTTCCAGACGTTTTCGTTCTCCATATTTGCCAAATCGGCCGCCTCGACCCATCCTGGCCACGCCTCCTCAGGGCTCCGGTTGAGGTTGTCCAAGATCTTCCTCATCCGGGCTGAAAGCAGGCCCGAGCGTCCTGCCTGACGTACTTGTCAAGGAGGGTCTCGAGCTTCTCCCGATCCCAGCCCGTACAGGTCTCTTTCCCCTCGATGATGAAGCCGGGGTAGCGCCGAATGCCATGGCGAAGGGATTTATAAAACCCGAAAAAAGATTTGGCGTCGATTACCCGGATGAACAATCGATGTCGGTAAAGACGCTTCAACTCCTCAATCCATGTATAAAGCCTCTTCGATTCTTCGACGAGATCCGGAGGATATTCCCTGAAGGTGTTCTCCTCGATCTTTTCTCGAAGCCCCGCCTCTTCAAAGACAAGGCTACACGAGCGGCATTGACCGAAGCTCGTCAAGGTTCTGGCAACGATCTCCAATAGAATAGGTTTCATTCTGTTGCTCCTTTTATGGCTCCCGAAGCCCCTGGGACAAACCGATTCCGCTTCTTGAAGGGAATCGGATTCCCTCCAAGAAAAAGGATAACACCTCCATAGGGCTAACTTCAAACTGCAAACCCATGGGCTTCTATGTTTCGCTTCAGGGGAGGATCGCCCCCCAGAGAGGAGGTTAACCTTGATGTCCCAAGAATCCCTGCAATCCAACGGGTGACTCAAAAAGTTTTTTCATTACGGCCGTGAGACTTCCACAAGACGGCGCGTGGTTTCTGCGACCATACACCAGATGATATCCAGAGGGAGGTGAGCCTGGACGGTGGAATCGAAAAGCATGCTGATTCGAGGAGGAAACTCCGGGTCTCCTTTCCAAAGAACGTAAGCCACAGGAACTCTCGGCAGCACGCTCAGGGCAAAAGCCTTGTCCCCGTAAAGAATTTCACTGCCGCCAAGCCTTCTCCCGGCTTCCAGTAACCCCTGGGGATTGTTTCCGTATAAGGCTTCAAGCTCCTCCACTTGGAGCCGATGGGGCCCCCGGAAAAAAGTCGATCCTCCCTTTAAATCCTTCTCGCTGATCCAGGTATAAGTCAGTTTGAGATCCTTCGCTTCCACGAGATAGACGAGAACGAAGAGGACAAAGAAGGGGTGTAGGGATTCCTCCTCCAACTGGTCGTCGGGTCTGATCCGCAAGATCTTCCTCTCTTTGGGCAAGATCATGTAGCGAAGGTGATAGACGGGCAGAACAAATCCCTCTCGGGTGGGATTGTAGATCGCCTCGGTTCGATTACAGACATCCGTTGGATGAAGGGACGAAAGCCTGTCCCAATGAAATGCCTCCACGTCGGGGTTTTCCGTCTTTGCCAGGCTCATTCTCTCTCCTTTTCTCTTTTCTATTCATGATAATCAAAACGATGCTCCATTTCAACGGCTCCACCAAGGTTTTTCTGTCATGCCTCCGTTTCGTGGGGCCACGCTTACCCTTCAACCCGCCCCGCTCGGGAGGGCCCCGTCGTCCTATCATTTCAGAAGGCCGATCCTTCCTATTTCTCCCCTGACTTCACCATAGAAGCTTGTTCTCAACCAAGGCAGCCTCGACCTCCTTGAGACTGGGATGAATCCGTTTCGGTTTGCCGGCGGCTCTCATGGCTGAAGGAATATCTTTGAGACCGGTCCCAGTGATGAGAATAACAATCTTCTCCTCCGGGCTGACCAGTCTTGTCTTAACGGCTTTCACGAGACCTGCGAAAGAGGAGGCACCTGCAGGCTCTGCAAAGATTCCGCATCCCCGTGCCAGGGCGGGAATGGCCTCAAGGATCTCCTCATCCGTGACAGTCAAAAAGGCTCCGCCAGTCTCCTGAACCGCACGCATGGCTTTGATGCGATCACGAGGCAGACCTGAAGCGAGGCTGTCAGCGACCGTACGGACCTCGATCGGCTTCATCCGGCAAGGATCCAATCCTTCCTTCCAAGCATGGTAGAGGGCCGCAGAGCCGGATGCCTGGACTCCGATGAGTCGCGGCATTTTCTTGATCCAGCCCAGTGAAGAAAGGTCCTTTAAACCTTTATGGACTCCGCCCATAATACAGCCATCCCCTACCGGGACAAGGATCACATCAGGCTCTTCCCATCCCAACTGTTCGTAAATCTCATAGAGGACGGTCTTCTTACCTTCCGTCATGTAAGGATTATATCCCGTACTCCGGATATACCAGCCGTAGGCCTTTGCGGCTTCGAGACAGAGTTCAAAGGCATCGTCATAGGTTCCTTCCACTGTCAATACGAATGAGCCATAGACTAAGAGCTGGGCCACTTTCGCTTCGGGTGCAGAGGCCGGCACAAAGATCACATTGGCCATGCCGATGCTGGCACACAGACCTGAGAGTGCGGCTCCTGCATTGCCGGTGCTGGCTGTGCTGATCACCTTTGCCCCAAGCTCAAGGGCTTTGACAAGGGCAATCAGACTGGCACGGTCCTTGAGGGATCCTGTGGGCTGACGGCAATCATCTTTCGCCCAGAGAGCTTTTAATCCAAGGGCTTCGGCAAGGCGTGAGGCTCGGTAAAGTGGCGTCCATCCGACCTTGATGGGAGGTTCAAAGGCATCGGGCTTAACCGGCAGGAGGGGTTTATAACGCCAGAGGCTCTCTTCCCTTCTCTCTTTTAGATCGGAGCGAGAAAACCTCGAGGCGATCCAGTCGTAATCGTACTGGACATCGAGGATGCCTTCCGCATCATGGTTTGGGCAGACATAAAGGACCTCCTCCGGCCCGTATTCTTTGCCACACAGAAGGCATTTGAGGTTCTTGATAGGATTCATATTCTAAGAACTCAGCCGTTTATTATTTCTCCTGCTTATCTCCTCCAACAATCGGACCGGCTCTTTGAACCGGGAGTTGAGGATGACCGAAGCAATGATATAGGGTTTGAATCCCGCCTCTTTGTAAGTGGCGATTCGATACCTCTCAAAAACCGTCTCTTGAACCTCCCCCTCTTCACAGGAAACATGGGAGATGTCCGCTGGAAGGCAGTGCATGTAGAGCCCCTTTCCATTTCTGGTCAATCTCATCCTCTCTTCCGTACATTCCCAGCTTTTGTAACGGGCGTTCTGCGCCAGACACTCCTTCTCAAGCTCTTTCAAAGCCTTCTGGTCTCCCTTTCTCAAAAGATCGGTCCGCTTTTCCATCACCGCATAGGGCGCCCAGCTCTTGGGATAGACGACATCCGCATCCTTAAATGCGTCCTCCATGGAATCAACGATCCTGAAAGACCCCCCACTCTGATCCGCATTCCTTTTCGCAAGGGCGCTCACCTCGGGAATCAAATGATATCCCTCAGGATGGGCAAGGCAAACATCCATCCCAAATCGTGTCATCAGGCCGATGACCCCCTGGGGAACGGAGAGAGGCTTGCCATAACTGGGTGAATAGGCCCAGGTCATGGCGAGCTTCTTTCCTCTCAGATTTTCAAGGCCGCCGAAATAGGTCTTCAGATGGAGCAGGTCTGCCATGGACTGGGTGGGATGGTCGATATCACATTGAAGGTTGATCAGGCTTGGTCTCTGATCGAGGACACCCGCCCGGAACCCCTCGTCTAAGGCCTCGGCAATCGCTTCCATATAGGTATGGCCTGCACCCAGGTAGATATCATCCCTGATCCCGATCACTTCCGTAAAGAAGGAGATCATATTGGCTGTTTCACGAAGCGTCTCGCCATGGGTGATCTGAGACTTCTCTTCGTCCAGTTCCTGGACGCCGAGGCCTAAAAAATTGGCGGCAGAGGAGAAGGAAAACCTTGTTCGGGTCGACTTATCCCTGAAAATGGAGATCGCCAGTCCTGAGTCGAAACATCGGGCAGAGATGTTCTGGCGCCGAAAGTATTGAAGGAGCTCAGCCACATAAAGGATCTGCTTGATCTGATTTTCTGATCTTTCCCAGGTGAGCAAAAAATCGGTCTGAAAGAGGTTGCCATTCAGGGTTTCCAGGGTCTTGATCATTTTCTGAAAGTCCATATCCATCCTCTTTGCGTGATTCCGAAGCAATCTGGAATCCCGTCTTTTTAAGATGACCTTTCACCCAGATGTTGCAAAAATTCCTAAGCAAAGGGCCCCCCTGAGTGCGCCGAAGATGTCAAGGGAACCCGCTTGGCAAGGCCTCCTGGACGTCCTCTTCGGGGTTCTGCAATGAAACGGGCGGGTTCCGTCCGTCAAAATTGCCAGGCATAAAGGGCATAGAAAGCAGACGCCATCACAAGATCCTCCATCGGGATCTTTTCATTGGGAGCGTGGGCAAGGGTCTCCTCGCCTGGTCCGAACCCGATCACAGGAATGCCGTAGATGCCATTAATGGTGACGGCATTGGTGGAGAAGGTCCATTTATCAACCTTTGGAGGTTTTCCAAAGAGAGATTCGTAGACGCCGATCCCTCTTTGGATTGCCGGATGATCCGGAGGCAGCATCCAGGTTGGGTAATATTTCTCCATCCCATATCGCCGTCCGGTATAGGCCTCTTCTTCATAATGAAGAATCCTCACCTCTGCGTCTTCATCTTGGATGATTTCTTTTATTTCCGTCAGGGCGGAGTCCTTCGTCTCTCCCCAGGTCAATCTTCGGTCAATATGGATTTTGGCATAGTCGGCCACTGCGCAGAGCGAGGGGCTTTTGGAGATAAAATCCGTTACCGTAACCGATCCCTTTCCAAGGAAAGGGTCCCTTCTCAGGCGTTCATGGAGTGCCTTGATATCGAGACAGGCCTGCGAAGCCATATAAATGGCATTCTTTCCCCTCTCTGGAGCCGATCCGTGGGCTGAGATTCCACGGAAAGCGACCTCCATCTCCATTCTTCCCCTGTGGCCG
>Ga0315298_1002298_pt1 | contig 32748 bp, 27 predicted proteins | sample WHS_1_MG_FD_203077 | JGI IMG/M metagenome (GOLD analysis project Ga0315298, IMG submission 203077) | Extremophilic microbial mat communities from Washburn Hot Springs, YNP, Wyoming, USA - WHS_1_MG | ecosystem: Environmental > Aquatic > Thermal springs > Hot (42-90C) | place: USA: Wyoming... | reverse complement strand
GGTTTACCGTCCCTTTTTCAAATGGTTTTTGTCCTGTTAGGTTTGGCCTGTATGCCATGTGGCGTAGGTGGCATGCCCCCCGGCATGATACTGCGTAGGCTAAAGCAACTCCCTTTAAACCTCTTGGATCGTATCCTGGAGGTTCCAATCCCTTAACGTGCACTGCGATGTTTTCGGAGCCTCTGCCAATTTTTTCTGCGGCCCTTTTAACACCTTCGGCTAGTATGTTGCCAAAACCTTCCCTATACGCGATCTTTTTTAACATAGTGATTATTGCTTCACTATTTCCAAATTTGAGCTCTATTCCTCCGGTGTCTTCTCGTGTTATGATTCCTTTCTCGTAGCAGTACATGGCAAATGCGATGGCGTTTCCAGCTGATATTGTGTCTATTCCAAGCCTATCGCATAACTCGTTAGCCTTAATTATTGATTCCAAGTTGTCGTTTCCGCACAGTGATCCTAAAGCGAATAGTGTTTCATATTCTGGTCCTTCAACTCTAGATTCCGTATAGGTTGCGAAGCTTCCCAATGGGAGTATGCTTGGAACTTTTCTCACAACCGATATTTTTCCACACGCAACTGTGCATGCAAAACACGCTTTGCTACTTTCAACATACAATTTCTTTAATGTTTCAGCGTTGATTTTTTCAAAGCCTTCAAATTCGCCTTCCGTCCAGTATCTTGTTGGGAGCGTTCCAGTCGTGTTGGTTAAGGCCATCATTGCTGGTGTTCCATATTCCATAAGCGACTTTAAACGTTCCCTAATTTTATCGTTCAACTCCTTTCTAAACTTGTCAAGTTCTTCAGGCTTAGCAGCTTCAATTTTTCCGCTTCCCTTAACAGCGATGGCCTTAAGCTTCTTTGAACCCATAACAGCTCCAGCGCCAGCCCTTCCAAACTGTCTACCTCTATCATGGGTGATGCATGCGTACCTCACAAGGTTTTCTCCAGCCTTTCCTATAGAAATCACTTGAAAACCTTTTCCATGATCCTTTTTTATAATCTCCTCTGTCTGGAAAGTGTCCTCTCCCCATAGGTGTGAGGCGTCCCAAAACCTTACCTCCTCATCCTCAATTGTAACGTAGACTGGATTTTCCGACTTTCCTGTAATCATTAGCATGTCGTATCCCGCATATTTCAGCTGTGGGGCGAAATGTCCACCGCATTGGGATTCTCCCCAACCCCCGGTTAAGGGTGATTTAAACACTGCACATAGCTTTGAGGCCCCAGACAATACAAGGCCGTTAACGGGACCAGTCGCAAATATCAGCAGGTTTGATGGTTCATAGGGTTCTGTTTTAGGCTTAAGCTCCTCATACAAGATTTTTGCGCTGAAACCCTTCCCGCCAATATACTGCCTAGCAAAATCCTCTTTTAAAGCTTCAGTCCACACTTTACCGCTGGTTAAATCTATTCTTGCAATCTTACCTGAATAGCCATACAAGTTTACCGCCTCGAAATTAAAGTAGAATTTGTTGCTTAAAAATGAAATTACGCTATTTTGTTAGCGATGTTTTGATGGCGTTTTCGAATATGTCCAATCCCTTATTTAGCAGTTCTTCGCTTATATTGAGGGGTGGCAAAAATCTTATAACGTTGTGGTAGGCTCCAGCGCGCGCGGCTCCTTATACGCTTCATGCGTAAAATCTTTTTATAGGATTTTGCTGCCTCGTTTAATACCTCGAGAGCTTCGGCAAACTCGTCCCTTTTAAGTTCCTCAATTTTAACGTTGTTCATAAAATAATTGTAGTGTTACTTCGGTAGATATACGCTTTGTAAGTGTGCAACGGAAAAATCGTGCAGCTCCTTCCTCTTACCGCACTTCCCTTGGAACCTATGTGGTCGGTTGGCACCCCCAAGAGTCTAGGGAAAGAGGAGGGCATTCGGAAACTGGAGCGGAAAATATTGGACCTATAGCACAGTAGGCTTGTAGCCCGCGCTTAAACGATCTCGCTTCAACCACCAGTTGCCTGTGAAGAATTCTGTTTGAGCTTCTGTCTTCCCAGCTTCTTCAAACCATCACAGTAGTGTTTGGCAGGATCGGCGAGGGGCTCACCTTTAGCACAAGCCAAATTGTATGCGCGCGCTCTGCTTAAGGGTGTAAGCTCTGGGCTTTTGCTTAACCGCAACCCGCCTCTTTGCTTCCCCCTGAACCTTTGCCGCTAGGCTTCGAAGGAACATGGCTGTGTTGCGCGCGCAGTCCTCTGAAACCACGTAGTCAGCCCGCGTCAACGTTTTCTCAGTTCCCGAAGGCTCATGTCCTTAACGCATCTCCTCCCATTAGTTGTTCTATCCACCGTAGCGTCGAGGATGACAACAATATAACCGTCCCTGCTCTCCCTCACGTCAACCTCAACCATGTCAGCACCCAAATCCGCGCGCGAATAAGGAAGAGGCCACAAAATAGTCATAGTAGCTACAGCAAAAACTATTACGCATAATATGGCACCTACTCATAACAGGAGAAGAATACATAGACAAACACTATGTCAAGAAAACCATGACAAAATCACGGAAGAAGAGGCAATAACGCTACTTGAACAAGCAGGATACACCATTATACCGCCAAGCCCACTATGAACCGTGGCAAAAGAGATTTTGGTAATTTCATCCAAAGTCGCTAAGCGACAATGACCGGCTTCTCATGAAATCGCGCTAGATTTTCCTCGTGTAGTGTTTCTGATAGTTTCAGCCAGCCTCAATGTGCTTTACCGATAGGATACTTGATGTGCCTAAAGCTATAATGAATCTATTTGTTCATGATTCTTATAACTAACAAGGCGTACACTTTTGCAGCGGTTACAAGTTGCTGAATGTCTACGTACTCATTTACGGTATGAGCCAAACGAAAATCTCCTGGTCCGTAGGCTATTGTTGGAATTCCTATTTCAGAGAAATATCTCATATCAAGGCCACCTACGCACATGGTGATTAAAGGATTGTTTCCAGTAACATCCTTAATGGCCTCTACAATCTCTGTACATATCGGAGAATCAAGCGGAGTCAAACAAGCATCAAATTGTGACAAAATTTTAGTTTCAATCTTTAATTCGGGGTCTTGCCGTTGCAATTCACTTATGAGATTCAAAATTTCGTTCTTCGCATCCTTTACCGTTTCTTCGGGGATTAGGCGTCTGTCAATAGTCACAGTGCATCGATCTGGCACAATGTTTATAGCTTTCCCAGTTTCAACAGTGCCGCCGACGACAATAGTTGAGGCGCGCCCTTCGGGAGGAATGGTAGGATAAGAACTGATTCTCTTCGCTAGTTTTGGTTTGATGTTTTGATTGATGGCATTTACCACTTTAACCATCTTGTCAAACGCATTTAAGCCCAGCCAAGGCGTTGAGCCATGAGCCGCTTTACCTATGGTGGTTATCTCCATCCAAAGTGCTCCCTTATGAGCGTTCCAAACATTGTTTATACCTGACGGCTCACCTACAACACAGTAATCAGCTTTAACGTATCCTTCTTTGGTAATGAAACCCGCACCGGCAAAGCCGTCGGTCTCCTCGTCTGGAGTAGCCGATAGAGTGAGCGACCCCTTTAATTGAACATCTGATTCAATGATGGCTTTAAAAGCTGTTATCATAGAAGCGATCGCTCCCTTCATATCCGACGCACCTCGCCCATAGATCTTTCCGTCCTTAATTAAAGGTTTAAATGGGTCAATCTTCCAGTCTCCAGTTGCTGGAACCACATCGTAATGTCCATTAAAGTGCAATACAGGTCCTTTTTTTGAACAGCCTAACTCGGCTATTAAGCTTGGACGAGGTAAGCCTTTTCCATGGGGAGCAAGCTCAGACAGCTTATTTTTTGGAACATCTACTACTCTTACGCTGCAACCTATATCACTTAGCACATCTTTTAAGACGCTTACGCATTCCACATAATTTTCGCCAGGCGGATTAACTGTTGGAATGCTGATTAAATCTCTTGTTAAAGAAATTAATTCATTTTCTAATTGATCTATTTTGGCAAGCACTTTTTCCTCTAATCGCCTTTTCAAATTTGAACCCTCCTCTATGAATCCAGTTTCCTATTTTTGACAGAAAACAGAAATATAAATTTATATAGCTATTTTTTAACTGTTTTCAACTGAAATATGTGGGATTTTATATGAAAGGAAGTGAAAAAAGCGCTTATGATACAGATGTATTAGTTGTTGGAAGTGGCGGTGCGGGTTGCCTTGCTGCTATTGAAGCAGCCAAACATGACGTAAGGGTGACAATTGTCACTAAAGGGGTTTTCGGGAAGTCAGGGGCCACCTTAACAGGAGATGCTGACTTCGATGTTGACAGCAGGAGTCTGCATGACCTCTTTGGTTTTGCAGGAACAGACCCTAATGATAGTCAAGACAAATTCTTTGAAGATATGGTGAAAGGAGGCAAATACTTGAACAACCAAAGGCTTGTAGAAGTACACGTGAAAGAGGCTCCGGAAAGGTTAAAAGATTTTATGGATTTGGGGATAAAACCACGCTACGTGTTTCGTTCTTCGGGACACAGTTACCCCAGAGGGGTTGTGGTTCCTGGAACTGAATATCAGAAAGTTTTATGTAAGGAGACTACGGCCGCAGGCGTTGAAGTGATTGAGGAGACTATGATAACTGATCTATTGACAAATAAAGGGCAAGTGGCGGGTGCTGTTGGTCTTAATATTCGCACTGGTGATTTAGTGGTGTTCAAAGCTAAATCGGTTGTGTTGGCTACAGGTGGTTTAATGAGAATATATCCCATAACTACTGCTCCTGAAGAATTGACTGGCGACGGTCTTGCTATGGCATATCGAGCAGGCGCTGAACTTATTGACATGGAGTTTCCAATGTTCTTGCCAGGATGCTTTGTTTGGCCTCCTGCCTTACGTGGAATAGATTTTCCATTCCTAGTTTCCACGGAGAGGGAGCTTAGAGGTTGGCTACTAAATAAATACGGGGAGCGATTCATGGAAAATTGGGATCCCGTAAATAAGGAGTGCACCACCAGAGACATCGCATCTGTTGCTATGACTATTGAGGTGTTAGAAGGTAGGGGAAGCCCTCATGGTGGAGTCTTTGTTTCATTGAAGCATCTACCTGACAACCTCATAGATTACGCTGGAGAATGGGCTACTTGGTATAAAGATTTCAAATATGGAAATTTCGATCTGAAAAAAATGTTACCTGACCTTAAGAGATACGCGATGGAGGCAGTTCCAGCATCACATTTTACAAACGGCGGCATTAGAATTAATGAAAAGTGCGAAACCAACGTAAAAGGGCTTTACGCAGCTGGGGAAGTTTCCGGTGGGGTTCATGGTGCCAACAGATTGTCTGGAAACGCTTTCACCGAGTTTTCAGTCTTCGGCGTGAGAGCAGGTAAATATGCTGCTGAATTTGCGAAGAAATCATCTTTTGCGGATATCAATAACAAAACGGTGGAATCAGTTGAAGAGGACATTATTAAACCTTTGGAAAAAGGTGGAGGGATCAAGCCCGTTGAATTGAGGCGGCACATTCAAAAAATATCTTGGGAGAAACTTGGTCCAGTCAGAACCGATGAAGGATTGAGGCAAGCCTTAAAAGAAATTGAAGAACTGAAAAGGCAAGTGCAACTTATGGGCACAGAGTCGAAAGATCGCAGATACAATAGAGAATGGGTTGAAGCCCTTCAAGTCAAAAACATGGTTCAAATTTTAGAAATGATAGCTCGCGCGGCCTTGATGAGAACTGAAAGCAGAGGCGCACATTACAGAAGAGACTATCCAAACACTGACAACGTCAATTGGCTCAAAAACATATGTATCAAACAAGAAGCAGGAGAAATGCGCATTACAACTCAGCCAATAATCGTAACTAAATTGATGCCTCCGAAGGGAATCTTTCCATATGGGCCGGCAAGGTGACTAAATTGTCCGAAGAAGGGAAGATTAAAGTAAAAATTCTAAGGTTCAATCCAGACAAAGACAAACAACCATATTATAAAGAATACGCAGTGCCATTCAGCAGAGGATTGACCGTGCTCATGGCTCTCAATTACATTTATGAGAACCTGGACTCCAGCCTCGCCTATTACTATTCGTGTCGAACAGGCAAATGTGGGGGGTGCACCGTAATGGTTAATGGCAAAGCAGTGCAATCTTGTACAACTCTTGTTGAAGGTGACATAGTGGTTGAGCCCTTGCGCGGCTTTGAAATCATTAAGGACCTAGTGATAGACGCTAGAAAACCTTTAAAAACTGGTAGGCGAGAAAAATGAGTGCGCTAGATTATAAAATATTTCCTCGTTCTGAATATGAACTGCGGTGGAAAAGAGCCAAAGCATTGATGGATAGGGAAAACCTTGACGCCCTTTTCATTACTGAGCCATTGAATTATCACTACTTTACCGGAGCATCTCCCTCTTTTTCCTACGCCCGGTATACAATCGTCGTTTTCCCCAAGAAAGGCAAACCTGTAATAGTTGTGCATCAATTCGTTGAAGAAAGCACTCGGCGAGAAACGTGGATAGAAAACGTGAAAATCTACGAGAAAATGGCGGAATTTCCGATACATTTAATCAAGGAAGTCTTTGAAAGCCTTGGACTCACAGAGGGGCGTATAGGCGCCGAACTAGGATATGAACAGCGACTCGGTTTGGCTTACAACGACTTTGTTAAGTTGCAAAAAGAATTACCTAAGCTTGAATTCGTGGATGCATCTCATGTTTTTTGGCAGCTGAGATTGAAAAAGTCAGAAGCAGAGGTTAAATTACTTAGGAAAGCGTGCCAAATAACTAGTGAAGCATTCGAAGAATGCTTTAGAAGTATAAAGGAAGGCATCACCGAGAGGGAAGTTGAAAAAATCTTTCACAACGCAATAATTAAGAGAGGAGGGTCCAAGCCTTGGTGCTTCATAAATTCCTCACCTTTCAATTACAATGTCATAAGCGGTAGCCCAACAAACCAGAAGTTGAAGAGGGGAAATACTATATGGATTGATGGAGGCTGTAGCTACAGTGGATACTGGTCGGACTTCTGTCGGATAGGCTCTATAGGAGTGGCCTCTGAGAAGCAGGAAAAAATGCATGAAATGACGCTCAAAATTACACAATTGTGCGTTGACATGATTGAACCTGGAGTCAAAGTCGCCGACATCGCCCAGACCTGCGAAAAAGAAGCAAAGAAAATGGGTTTAGAACTAACCTTCAGAGCAGGACGATACGGTCATGGCATTGGTTTAATGCTAACAGAACCACCCCACATAGCCACTTATGATAAAACAGTCCTTGAACCAGGAATGGTCATTACAATTGAGCCTGGTTTCGTTACCGATTACGGCGTCTTCCAAAATGAGGAAGAAGTCTTAGTAACCCAGAAGGGGCACGAAATCCTTTCCAAAGCAAGCACAGAATTACGCCGTATCTGACTACAACAGAAGCTTCTCAGATTTTGCTAAAAATTCCCTTTCTCTTTCTTGCATTGGCTTTATCCCTAATTGAAAAATAGCTCTGTTTATTTCCTCGAACTGTGTTGTTTTCTCAATTGTTCTGCTGATTACGTTCACGTAGTTGAATACAATTTTTGGGTTGAAGAATAATATTTTTGTCGCTAAAGATGAAATTTTCACAGGATAGGGTTTATCAGATTTTATGAAACTTTTGCGGATTCCTCTTGCGGCTTCTAAAATTAAGGTTCCAACTCCTGTTTTAATCCCATTTTCAATACATTCTTTGTAAAACTGAAGGTCTTGGCTTGTCAGTTTATAGGATCCATAGTAGCCTCCATGCCGTTTACATTTTGAAATGCTTCTTCTTAATTCATGCAGCGTGAGTTCACCGTCTAAACCTAACCCTACGACAGCGAGTACATTTGGCGTTTCCAGTTTTGTCATCGCTGCCAGCATTGCTGAATCGGCTTCTGGGCTTCTAATTCCCTTCTCTTTTCCAGTTTCTAGGACATCTCCACCTGCGTCTACTCCAATGAATAAGTCACATCCTAAGTAGTTAATTGCCGTTTTGAGGCCGTATACTATGCCTTTTACCCCTTTTGTTATATCTATAAGTAAGGGTCGAGTATTATATAGTTTTGAAATAATTGATTCAGGATATTCTCCTCGAGTCCCTGGAATGAATGTTTTTGAATCGACTATTGCAACCGTATCCGAGATTTTTTGACAGTTTATTATCTCGTTTATTGAGCGTGGTCCAGGTTTCGGATCCACGGTCCATGCCCATTGCCATGCAACTCCCCCTATGAAAGAGTTTATATTTTTTGTTTGAAGGTACCGTCTTATTGGCAACGTGCTGACTACATCTGCTCCTCCCCCTATACCAATTATGAGTGCTCTTTTCTTATGTTCAAATAGGCTGGCTAGTTTTTTCAAGATTATTTTTCACCCTTGATTCGCCGTTGATGCCAAAGTGGCATTTAAATTTTTGCAACTTAATCTTAAGTTAAAGTTCTGCGAAGGCAAACTAACTTCTAAAATTATGTGGACAAAAAAGAACTCGAAATTCCACTTAGAGAACATCCACTAGATGAATAACAATCATGCAAGTAAAAAGTACAAAGGATGGGAAATCATAAATTAACGGTATTATTAACATACTATTGCTGATATCTTCAATATTTTGCAGATGACTTCTAACTCTGTTTTTATATCGCCGTGTACAACGCACAGGTGATGCCCAAATCCATTTTCAGCCATCACCCGCAAAACTTCAACTAGGTCGGAGTCAAGTTTAATTTCCGAGTATGCGCCTGACCCTTTATTCTTTTCGACCTTTAAGGCTTCACCCGTTGTTATAAGCATTCGGTCTCCTTTAGCGTTCAAGCTTGCAATAGTGACCCTTCCAGGCTTGATTGGAAAGAATAGAACAGCTCCGGGTCCCATGACTTCGCCTTCGTAAAGAGGAGGTGTTATGGCGATATTCATAGGGCTTTCAGCCAGCGATGTTGCCAGATGACCGCAATGCCATAAAATTAAAATATTTCTTTCAATATTCCCTGAATCTATGTCGAGTACGGCAGGAGGATTTCCGGTTAGTTGGTACATTATAATTAACATGATTGCGGATGGTAAATCACCTTCGCAGGAACCGGGAACGCCTTTTTCAGTAGACTCTGACACCGCGATACAGGGGTGACATATTTCAAAGTTCAGTGGACTGCAACATAAAGAGTATCCATCAAGTTTGTACTTGTTAATAATGTTTCGTAAAGCAACGCAAATCTTCGCTGATACGACCAGTTCCTCATCAGAAACCTTAACCTCGCCAACTTTATTTTTAAATTCAGAAACTACTTCTTCAACTTCCTTATCTGTTACCTTGTTCATTGTTAAAATGAGCTCTGAGGTGTCTAAATGCGCTATTTCCACCCCGAATTTGGACCTTAGGTCAACCTCGCTGGCTGTAACGTCTATGAAGGCTTGAGGAGTGTACCCGATCTGACCAATTCTCAATTTGCTTAGCTTTTTCAATACCGTAGCCACCCTCATATAGCTTTTGATTTGTTCTTTAGCTTCTGGAGTCTTTCCAAAAACAGCCTCAAACTGTATACCAAGAGATTTTAAATCACTGGCAACTTCAAAAAAGCCACATAAATGCCCCATTGGAGTTACTGGCGTCCAAAGAACAATGGGCACATTAGAAATGGCTTTGGCCAGCTCAATCACTGAATCGCCGCCAGGCCAGATTGGCACAGTAATTATTAAAAGGTCAAAATCCGTTTCCTTAATTCTTGAGGCAATCCTTCTTGCGCTTTCAACGTCGTAAACCCATTCGTATAAAACAATTTGCGCTCCCAAACTTGATAGAAAATCCATAGTGTCCTTCTTTACGTTGTCAATATATGCCTGCCTCTTTTCCTTCATTGAAACATTGTAGGGCGCAAAAGAAGGGATAAACGCATGGTCAGATATTACCACTAAAGCAATTTTCGCCCGCATTTTTTCACCCGTTTTATTTGTTTACTTTATTTAGTTTTCGCTTCGTAAAAGTCTTGCCGATTTCCATTTTCCTTTTATCATTTCGTCTAACGTTGTAGCTAACAGTTTTGCAAACTCAGGGTCATTTATATGCTTATCCACTTTCAATAGGTCAATGTTTGGTTTTGACAAGTCTAAATGCTTTTCTAGCGATTCAACAAACGCGGCGTCTGCCTCAGGGTCATACCATTCCTTTCCCGTTGGTTGACCTTGATAGTTCACGGTTTTCACTCCCCCTTTTATGTCATACGAGGACCACCCCTTTAGAGGTATGAAGATGGCAGTAGGTCCTTTCGACAGGTTCAACTTTTCAGCTATAATCTTCCCAAGCTCAATACTCTCTTCTTTATTCACCCTCATGAGTGTGACCATGGGATTGTGATAATAAAACAGTCTATCCTTGAACTTTTCAGGGACATTTATTGTTTTAGGACCCCAAAAGTTCACCATGTCTAATGCACCGGGACATATGATTTGTGGAACACCCTTCTTACATGCAGCCGTAAGTCTCTCCGGTCCAGCTGTACAGATGCCACCAACTAGTTCGTTAGAAATTTCTGCCAACGTGATATCTAAGACACCCACTGCAAGGCCTTCATCTATCAAGGCTTCGACTGTTCGTCCTCCGCTACCTATTGCATGGAACGTGACCACTTCGTATTCTTCCTCTAAAATTGATTTGCACTGCAGAATGCATGGTGTTGTGACGCCCATCTGCGTTGCAACGACAGTAGGTTTATCAACGATTTTTGGCGGTTTGGCTTTAACCATACCTGTGATTGCAGCGGCTGCTTGGGTCAAGATTTTTGCTTCAAGTTTATTTATCGTCTTTCCGCCTGTTAAGTCAGTAATAGATGAAATAATTCCTACGTCTTTAATACCTATAGACCTCGCCGCCCCCTCCACGCTGGTTGTGACAATGAATTTTGGGAAGCCTATGGGAAGCGCTTTTAGAGCTTGAGAAACCACGGTGACTCCAAAACTCCCGCCGTAGCCTATTGCGCCATGTATTTTGCCAGAACTGTACAATTCTTTAATTATATTTGCTGCCCCCCTGCCCATAGTTTCCGAGGCCTCGCCCCTTTCCATTTTATAAACCTCTTGAATTGATGTTCCTGCAGCCAGTGCAACTTTTTCTTGTGTAACGTCGATTTCTCCTAAAGTTGGACAAGACGGACCACTGCTTACGTCAATAATTAATACTTCACACCCTTCCTGTCTAATCCTATCGCGAAGGAAAAATGCTTCAGCTTCCTTCGTGTCTAACGTTCCTAAAATCGCAATGACCTTCTTTTTCACTCTTCTCCCTTTGGTTTATTGTTCACCCTTTATTAACTTGAATAATTTTTTTAATTTAAGAAAGCATTTAAATATTACTATATCGACAAAAGAAATTGCTATTCACTTGGGGTGGAAAGTTTGGCAAAAAAGTATACAAGAAAACAAGTTTTAGAGAGGCTTAGAAAAGTCATTGCGGAAGGAAAGCCTATTATCGGTGCGGGCGCCGGCGCTGGAATAGTGGCGAAATGCATAGAAATAGGTGGGGTTGATTTAATAATTGTTTACTGCACAGGGAAATCTAGGATGATGGGGCTCCCAACATGGATACTTGGTGATCCAAACACACTAACATTAGAGTTAGCCCCTGAGATATTATTTGTTGTAAAGGAAACACCCGTGATTGCGGGTATAGACCTCAACGATCCCTCTCGGAACAAGGAAGAGCTTGTTAAAAAATTCATAGACATGGGGTTCTCCGGGATCATAAATTACCCTTCCATTGCTATGTATGGTCCCGAATGTATTTATGACTATGATGCGTGTATGAAGAATGAAGTTAAGCTATTAAAGAATATTCGAGATGAAATGGGCATCTTTACGATGAGTTACGCTTATAGACCATCGGAAGCAAAGCTCTTTGCCGAAGTTGTTGATGTTCTGATAGCTCATGTTGGATGGACTGGAGGAGGTTTAGTTGGAGCACCATCTATCATTACACTTCCTGAGGCCGCTAAACGAGTGCAAAAAATGGCTGAATTGGCCAGAAAAGTAAACCCAGATATAATAGTCTTGTGCCATGGTGGACCCATAATTAGTCCAAAGGATACAGAATACATTTATGAACACGCAAATATAGACGGTTTTATTGGAGGCTCTAGCGTAGAAAGAATTCCGTTAGAAAACGCACTAATAAGCATAATCAAAGATTTCAAAAATGTCAAATTTAAAAAGCGAAAATGACTTCCATGTTCATTGAACACTCATTTCTCCCATTGCTTCTTCAAAATGCCAGAAATGGCAAACGCACAATCTTTAAATAACAAATAACTTATTAAGTTATGTTTCTACGACCTAAACATTTTGAGGTGAGGAAGCATTGAGAGTGCTTATAACTGGGGGGTCAGGCAAAATAGGAACACGATTAATTGAGCGTCTAGAAAAGTCAAATTATCAAACCGTTAACTTCGATGTACGCCCACCTAAAAGTGGCAAATACGAATTTATTGAAGGAAGCATATTGGATCGAGAAGCAGTGCAGAAAGCAACGAAAAACGTTGACGTTGTAATTCACTTAGCCGCTTACCCAATGGAAGAGGTTATACCGAGTTATCCTCAAGGCTGGGACGTAAACTGTACAGGTACCTTTAACGTTTTCGAATATTCCGTCAAAAACAAGGTTAAAAAAGTTATCTACGCAAGTAGCATATGCGCTGTGGGATTTATAACATGGAATACACCAAACCACTCGATAATTTATTTCCCTGTCGACGAGAAACATCCGTGTAGACCTGAAAACATTTACGGTGCGTCAAAACTTCTAGCAGAAAAATTAGCCTACATGTATTCACGTAGATCTAACACATCCTTTATTGGCTTCCGCATTGCAACAGTATGGTTTGATGGACCAAATGGAGGCCCAGACGAAGACACTAAAACTCTAATAGATGATTTTGTAAAAGATCCTGCAAACATTCTGAACAGATCTTTTCCATATCCAAACGTTACTGTTCACGCACTAAAAGACTTGTCTTGGCAATACGTAGGTGTTTGGGATGTTGCCGAAGCATTTAAACTAGCTATCGAAAATGCGAATACAAAATTTGACATATATAATTTGGGTGCTGAAGATTCTTGTTCAGATTGGGACTCGCTAAAGATAGCCCAATATTTTTATCCAGGCGTTTCAATACGCAATCCAACGATTTTCTTGCTGGATCGAAAGAGAACTTTATGGGATATATCTAAAGCAAAACGTAAACTTGGCTTTAAACCTAAATTCCGTTGGACTGAATATGTAAAATAGTTAATCCCAAGATGGTGAATTCCATTTATTAACGGATTATTTCCTCTACATCATTATACCATTTCTTGCGGGGACCAATTTTGGCCCGTAGCTTCCACGCAACGGTTTTTTCGGTTCTGTCAATTTCGGATAGCAACTTATTTATTTTGCTTGAAACATCTTCGCGGTCTTTCTCATTCAAAGCAGCGTAGAGGGGTAAGCGACTCTTAATCTTATTTAAGTTAGTTGTTACAGTATAATAGAACCCCCAGTCCTTTGAGAGAATATCTGAAATGTATTTCACGTTGATTACATTTTTATCGTGTTCGCCTAGTTCATGTGCTCTTAGCAACAGTATCACATCTTTGATGTCCTTTTCATTTATCTGAACTATTTGGAGTTTCTCCAGCAACAAATCAGCAAGGGGAATTGTAGGATAATCAACTTCAAGGCGCCCTTTCAAATCTATTGTGTGACACATTTCAAGGCGATCAAAGAAAACCTCAACCATAGGTACAACACCTCCGTAGAAGATGCATCGGTTTTTCCCATAAATCGCAATAAATATTCTGTCGTATGTATAACCTCTTTTTTCAAAAAAATCCAGAATCTTCTGCTGCAGATTCTTGTAACTCATTAAGTCGATGTCAGTGAAAACCTTTCCCTCTAATCTCGAAAGCGAATTGAAAAGTTGCTCATATTCTTTACTGTGTAAATATATTGCCATTCCCCCCATGATTCGAAGAGTGATTCCCTCATTCCGGCTTTTCTCAACACAGTCCAAAGCTTCATGAATAAAGACTTCAGGAGGAGGATATTTTTCATGAGGGATGTTGCTTGGCAACTTAAAGTTTTTCATAGTGATAAAAATTAAAGTTCTTTAAGTTATAAAGATTTTGATAATGAGAAAGACAAAAGACTTTTAAACAGATGCGCTCATATATCATAAACTAAAAATAGTATAAAGGGATGAAAATGGGCACCGAGGTATATGTGCGCAAAGCATCAGGTCTCGTAAGAACAGTATCGACACTTGATGTGCTGCTGTTTAACCTGATAGTTGTGAACTTTGGCTATCTATTTGTACTTACCGTTGGTTGGAGCGCATGGCAAGCTCCTGGAGCTAATCTGCCTATCGCCGCTCTACTTCTAACATTGTTGATGATTCCTCAAAGCATAGTATTTGTAATCCTGTCGACGGTTATGCCTCGGTCTGGGGGTGACTACGTGTATGTGTCCAGAATACTTCATCCAGCCTTGGGGTTCTTAAGCAACTGGATCATGGTCCTTACGGGCATGGGAATAATGTGCATTGGTTTCATAGCTAATTGGGCTTTTAGCATACTAGGGTATGCTGGTTTACTTGGAGTTGGAGTAGCGACGAATAATACATCCCTAATGCACATCGCCGAATTAATGGGAACCGATCCAAATTGGATATTTGTAGGCAGTCTATTACTAATCCTTTTCTTCACAATAGTTCATATTCTTGGAACAAAAGCATACTTTTACGTACAAAGGATACTCTTTATTCTTGGAATGATAGGCATAGTGATTGCATTAGGTGTATTGGCTGCCGCAACTCATGAGCAGTTCGTGTCAAGTTTTAACAGTTTCATGATAACTCGTGGATTTAGTACGGCTGCGAATCCATATCAGGCTATTATAGATCAGGCTGCTAAGGAGGGACTAAGTTATATTGATTGGTTACCAGCTACCTTCCTAGCGATGCTTGCAACCTACTGGTCTATGATAACTTCAATGAGCTCAGTCTGGTTTGCTGGAGAAATTAAACGAGTGGAGAGGAGTCAACTGATTGGCGTATTAGGGTCGGTGATAATTTGTGGACTTTTCACGGTTATTTCAGCTCTCCTGTTAACAAATATTTGTGGGTACGATTTTCTATGTGCTAGTGGTTACTTGTTTTTTAGAGGGACATCGCCATTTCCATACCCAACCTATCCCACTACGTGGTTGGCTTTCCTAACCGACAATGTTGTCCTTCAAAGCTTAATGGCTATTGGCTGGTTTGCTTGGGGAATAGCTTGCCTCGGTGTATGGTGGCTCATTATTACCAGATCTTGGTTTGCTTGGGGATTTGACCGGATCGCGCCCAGCTGGTTTGCTGATGTGAATCCAAGATTTCACACTCCTACAAAAGCAATAGTTTTAGCCAGCGTTGTCGGCATAATATTCTTGGCTCAATACACCTATCCGCCGACTAATACGTTCTGGGCAACGACTCCGCTCTTCGCCCTTCTCTTAGTTCCATATGTACTTGTAGGCATATCTGCCATTATTCTTCCATGGAAGAAGAAAGATCTTTACGAGGCTTCGCCGATTAAGAAATACCATGTCGGACCGATACCCTTGATTAGCATATTGGGTGCCATTATGGTAGGGTTCAATCTAGCCGTGATGTATATGCATTTAACATGGCCTTGGTTTGGCTGGACTGATGCTGCCACTTACTTTTCTATAGGCGTAATAATAACTGCTTTCATATGGTTTTACGCATTCAGATACTACCGCAAGAAACAGGGAATTGACGTGGGTCTCGCTTACCGTGAAATTCCACCCGACTAAAACCCTACTTTTTATCCTTGAATTAGTGAGAAATTTTTAATCTTTCCTTTGTCCAAATCAATTAGTGCTGCTCTCAGAATCCCTTCCCCATATTCGCTGCCAGGGTTTATACATAATGTTCTACCAATTTTGTAGAAGCCTCTAGACTCATGGATATGCCCATGTAAACCTAATAGCGGCTGATATTTTTCTATAGCTTTGCGAACTGCTGTGCTACCAGCGGCAATTGTTGAACCTGGAATTGGCTTTAAGTCAACTAATTTTGTTGCTACATCGAGATTCGTGCCATGTGGAGGACAATGGAATTGAAAGATGGCATTTTTCATGTTTTTAACGTGTGACACAATGCTTTCAATTTTACGTTCTAAATCATTTTCTGACACATCTCGGGGGCAGTTCCATGGAGTAATGTTGGCATATCCAGTGTTAGCTACTTCATATACATCGTTCTTGTCAAATATTTCTATGATTTTTCCCTCCGCATTTATTATTTTTTTCGATTTTTCGAATAGATTATCTATATAAAAGCCGTCATCGTTACCTGGACATACAATCATTTTCGTAGCCATGTCTTTAAGCCTTTCATCGGCTAGTTTTATCCATTCCTCAATTCTTTCAATTGCCAGTTGTTTGAATATTTCAACCATCTTATTTTCGTCTTTCAACATCTGAAGCTGTGTTTCAGTTGTAATATAAGGATAAAAACCCATATTCGAGAGCTTCTTTTTTAAATTTTCCAATTCACTTTGGCTCTTAATGATGTATTTTGTTCCAAAATAGTCTGTATGAAATGTCCCGTCTTTTCCTTTGACGATTGGTATTACCGCTTTACCTGTAAGATCGCCCCCAAGAATTAGGACATCGGCTTTATAGAAAGCATGGGCATTGATAAACTTTCTGAAGCACACATCTGACCCGTGCACGTCGGTTGCAAAGAATATCCGTATCGTCAACTCTTGCACCCTCTCATTCATTGATGGATTTGCTTTTGGCATATGTTTTTACTTAAATATTATTATAGCTTTCGCTTTAAACTTCAAATTAAATCAACACCTTGAAGTATGTTGCAAATTTGACTAAAACAATTACAGAAGAGAGAAGAAAGCGAGCGATAGGTTTATATTTCGAATGAGCGCCTCCCCTTTTCAGAATATATATTGCCGTGAGCTATAATGAATAAAATGAGAATCATCTTGGAGAAAGTTGTTGGTCCCGAGAATGTATCGGACGATGAATATGAGCTTATCGGTTACTCAAAGGATGCGAGTGCTGACATTCGCAGGGTGCCATCAGTGATCGTCAGACCTAGAACAACAGAACAAGTTTCGATGTTAGTGCGTCTTGCAAACAGAACAAAGATGCCGGTGATGCCTCGAGGAGGCGGATCCAATGTGGTTGGGTGCCTCATAGAAGGTGCTATGGTTCTTGACCTTACGGGCATGAATAAAATCATAAAAATTGATGAAGAGAGTTGCACAGTAACAGCCCAAGCAGGAATCACTTGGCAAGAGCTAATCATGTCATTAAATAGGGTAGGATGGACGACAGGACCACGTCCTCATTCAGCTCCTACTGCAACTTTGGGTGGAAGTGTTGCATTATGTGCAAACGGTGTTACAAGCGCAAAATACGGTTTGATAGGAGAGCAAGTGGTTGGGCTCGAGGTTGTTTTGCCTACGGGAGAAATTTTGAGAACCGGAGCTGGAGCCAACCCATCCGCTTCAAATTTTATAAGATACGCCTTTGCAAGTGACTTGACAGGCTTATTTATTGGTTCACATGGTCTTTTCGGAGTTATTACGGAAGTAACAATGAAAATTTATCCGCTCCCAGAAACAAAGAAATGCCTTGGTTATACATTTGACACCATAGAAGACGCTACACGAGCAATGCGTGACATCCAACTGAAACATTTGCCATTAGAAAGGATGTACTTAGAAACGCCAAGTTCTTTGAAATATTTTTATCCAAACCTGAAGGCAAACGCTGCGCTCGTACCTATAGTGGTTGAAGGAACAGAAGATGAGACCAGAATATCAAAGCATATTGTAGAGGAAGTTTGCTTAGGTCGCGGTGGCAAGGTCATTGAAACTAACATTCTTGAAGAAGTCTCTCGAAACCTTGATCTTATATACTTTAACGTTGCGGACTACCGTGCGTTTGGGATAGGTGTGAATGAAGTACCATTGTGTTCTTGTGTTCCAACGCCATACATTCCGAAGATTGTCAAAATGTTCGAACAGATTTGCGAAAGAGAAGATATTGAAGGATATGGCATTATAGGAGCAATTGATGCCTTTGCCTGTAAAGAGCATGCTGTTGTTTCGCCATTATTACATTATGAAATGAAAAATAATGAATCAGCTAACAAGTGTAGAGAAGTCGTAAAGAAATTGGTTATTGCCTTGATGGATGTGGGCTTTACTCCCCATTACCTAGGACGCCTAAAAGGACCACCTGAATTACTGTGGAAACTTGGAGCATACTATGAAACACTTAGAACTCTTAAGAAAACCTTGGATCCCAACAATGTTATGAATCCGGGTTTATTAGGGATGCCTGAATTCTAAAGGTGGAAAGCATGCATTTGACTAAATACACCGACCTAATATACCAATGCAATAACTGTGGTTATTGCCGGGAAATGGTTTATCCGGAGAAAGGAACTTACAAAATCTGTCCAGCACGTGAGGTTTTAGGTTTTGAATCTAGCACAGCTAGAGGTAAGGTGAACATAGCAAGGGCAATTCTTGAAGGATTCCTCAAATATTCCTCAAACGGGCTCCCTGATCAAATTTTCAAAAGTTGTCTTCTATGTGCCAATTGCCTTACTCACTGTCCAGTGCAGGTAGATTTACCAAAGATAGTCTTATCTATGCGACAAGATATAGTTGACTTGAAATTAGGTGTCCCTTCACAGCTGGAAAAAATTAACTCCGCGGTCGAGAAGAAACATAATGTGTTTAATGAGGATGAAATTAAGAAATCGATCTTCGCTAATGAACTTGGCCTTCCTCGCACAGGCGACCTATTACTGTTTGCTGGTTGTTACTTTTTGTATGCCTATCAAGAAATAGCAAAATCGATGGTTAAGGTGCTACACCAAGCGGGAATAAATGTTTCATACTTGGCTGAAGAAGAATGGTGTTGCGGCGCTCCACAGATTTTTAACGGTTCTCTGGCGACTGCAACTGAAATTGCAAAACACAATGTAAGTGCGATCCTAAAATCTGGAGCGAAGCAAGTTGTTGCACCTTGTGCAGGTTGTTATCACGCGCTGAAAACAGTGTATCCTGAGCTTTTAGGCGAAACTCCATTCAAAGTGATTCATAGCAGCGAGCTTATTTATCGCCTTCTCAAGGAACATAAGATTGAACTTCAAGAATGGGTTGAAGACACGAAAATAACATATCATGATCCTTGTCACCTTGGACGGTATGAGGGAGTTTATGATTATCCAAGGGAGATAATAAAAACAATAGCCAAAACGAACTTCGTTGAAATGCAAAGAAATAGGGAAAATGCGTGGTGTTGTGGCGGGGGAGCAGGTGGAGTTACATACATCGCATACAGAGACATGGCAAGAAAAATTGCAACTGAAAGAGTCAAAGAAGCCTCAACTGCTGGTGCGAAAATCATCGTGTCTGCATGCCCCCTGTGTGAAACCGCCCTCAGGTCTTCAGCAACGAGGCATGGAATCAAAGTCTATGACCTGGTTGTTTTCGTGGCGCAGAACTTGAGAAATGATGCTTAACACTTACATTTATTGTATCGTTGGGGAAAGAGGTACTTGCCTATTGTTTTATCCGCGTCCAAGAAGAATTGGCAAAATGAAAAAAGGATGAGAATGAATATTATGGAAAAGCTGACGCAAGTAAAAGCAAATATTTGCGTCTATTTCGTAGTTTTTCATATTCTTTTTGACATTCTTCACTGCAAAATGTTTCATCCTTCCCCACATTGATGCCGCAAACTGGACAGTGTTTATGCGCGCTAGGATGTTGCTGAATCCTTCGGGCATTTTGAAGGCTTTGGTTGTTAAGCGTTTTAGGAATATTCAAAGCGACAGTTGTATAGGCGCTTGTGGAGTGATCCTGAACTGAGGAGTTATGCGATATAGAGGAGCATGAGAAGCCTTATCATCCATCTCAGCTTACACGTTTTAGACAGCGTGTAGGCCCTAAAAGGCTTGAAAGGATAATGGAAGCTATTGTTGACAAGCTTAGGGATGCAGGGGTTGTTAAGGCGAGATAGTGGTTTGCGACGCAACATTCATCAAAGCCTATAGTAAGCGAGATCCAAAAGATGACTCTAGAGGCTATAGCGATCCTGATGCTAGGGTTGGAAGGATTGAGAAGGGTTATAGGCTCGGCTACAAGCTTCACTTAGCTGTAGATGCCAATTCAGACCTTCCATTGGCGGTTATAGCTGCATCAGCAAACGAGGACGAGGAAAAGCATGCCCCAAAGCTTATCGAGAAAGCCATACATGCAACGGATAGGAAGGTTAGGGTTTTAGTGGCTGATTCGCAATATTCAAGCGGAAAGCTTAGAAAACACATATACTCCCTGGAATGAAGCCAGTAATACCTTACCCATCAAACCAGAGGCCAGCCGAAGCTGAGTTTCTACGCGTAGACAAACGCTTCAAAGCCCAGGGACCTGAAGGGCTGAAAAGGCTTTATAGGCATAAGGCTTCAGCTGAAAGGGTTGTTTCAAGGCTTAAGATGCACCTAAGCCTAGAAAACCATAAGGTTAAACGACTAAGAAACATCCTCACCCACGCACTACTATGCATCATAGCCATGCTACTCACAGCCTTAACAGCCATAAAACATGGAAAACCGGAACAAATTAGAGCAATAACAAGGCTGACATAAAATTAACAAGAAAACATTAATTTAGAAACATCCTAGCGCCGCTGTGGCACAGTTGCTGCTTTATTGATTCGACGATTTGACAATTACCCTGCCTTCTCCATGCATGACTTAGTTGTTATTATACTTTTCCTCTCCTTTAGGATTAGCTTGAATTTGTACGAAATGTTAAAAAGATTTGATTAACAATTAATGGAGCATGCTAGAATATGAAAGCTTCTCTATTTACGGATTCCGAATTGATTACCCTTCTTCTTGGAAAATTGAGCTTGATCCAAAGTCGGAAAGAAACACCGGAAATGTTGTCGTAAAATCTCCCCAGAAAGCTCACATCTTTGTCAGTTGGGGGCTGCTCGAAAAAGTGAAAAGAAAATATTCTTCACTAGACGAACAAGCTCAAGAATCGTTGAAGAGAATGACGAAAAGTTGCCAGGTTGAAGAAGTGAGGGTAGTCCAATCGAACCTTATTAAGGTAAGCTCGCATAAAGCGAAGTTTATGCACGTTAAAATAATTACAGTAAAGCCTAGACTATTCCCCATCGCTAAGCCTGAAAAAAGCGAGCAAGAAGCTTATTCCTTGTTTCTTCACTGCAGCAACACAAAGCGATACTTTGTAATCTACGGCATAATAGCTCATGATAAATCAAGGGAATATGAAGAGATATTCATGAACATGATAAAATCTTTCCAATGCCATATGCGCCTATGAGAAGGCACCGCTTAAATAACGGGTTGGTTCTCCATAATCCTTGCTACCGAAATCTTTTTCGCCAAAAACAACAATAAACATGAAGGAAACAACGGTCGCAAGGCTGCATTGGGAAGACACTTCGCAGTCGCAAAGCTTTTAAATTGCAAATCCGATTTGTTGGAGGGAGTGAAATGAGGTTTTCAAAGCTGTTTGAACCGATCAGAATTGGGAAAATGTTCATTAAGAATAGGATCGCGATGGCCCCAATTCACTTAATAAACCTCTTCGACCGGGATGGAGTCTTAAATCAGCGGTGCATAGATTTTTATGTTGAAAGAGCTAAAGGTGGAGTAGGTCTAATAATAACAGGCGTTATGCACGTAGCAAACGACATAGAAAACTTATCTGTAAACGGTGTTCCTTTATGGCCATTGTGTGTTCCAAAAAACATTCCACCTCTGGCTGAGCTAGTTGATTATGTGCATTCTTACGATGTAAGAATCTTTGCCCAGTTATCGCCTGGTTCTGGTCGTAACGCTGATGGACCTGCAATTGACGAAGGAATGAAACCCATTTCGGCATCTGCCCTTCCATCTTTTTACAGACCAAATGTTTCGACAAGGCCACTAGCAACTGATGAAGTTGAAAAAATGGTGGAGCTTTTTGGTCAAGCTGCCCAGATGGTTGCATCTTTGGGATTTGATGGTATAGAGATTCACGGCCATGAGGGATACCTCATCGATCAGTTCACCACGGCTCTGTGGAATAGGAGAACAGACAAATACGGCGGCGACCTCGAAGGGAGGCTCAGATTCCCAGTTGAGATAGTAGAAGAAGTCAAAGACAAAGCTGGGAAGGATTTTCCAGTAATTTACAGATACGGGCTCAAACACTTTTTGAAGGATTTCTCAACCCCAGCACTTAGACGCGAGGGATACGCTGAAGCTGGACGCGATCTTGGAGAAGGACTTGAAATGGCGAAGTATTTGGAAAAGGCTGGCATCGATGCATTACATGTTGATGCTGGATGCTATGAGAGTTCGTATTGGGCTCATCCACCGATTTACCAGCCTCACGGTTGCATGATAGACTTAGCTGCTGAAGTTAAAAAAGTCGTTAATATTCCAGTAATCGCGGTTGGCAGACTTGATATCCCGGAGTTGGCTGAGAAAATTCTGGTAGAAGGAAAAGCTGACATGGTCGCTTTGGGAAGGGCACTTTTGGCTGATCCGTATTGGCCAATGAAGGTGAGAGAGGGAAGAGTTGAGGATATTCGACCCTGTATAGGATGTCATGATGGATGTATGCCAGTTAAAGGACCTTTGAGTTGCACAGTAAACCCGGCTTGTGGAAGAGAGAGGCTTTACTCTATAGAGCCAACTGATAGGCCAAAGAAAATCTTAATTGCGGGCGGTGGAGTGGCTGGAATGGAATTTGCAAGAGTTGCTACCCTTAGAGGCCATAAAGTAATCTTGTGCGAGAAAACTGACAAATTAGGCGGGCACATGATAGAAGCGGCGATTCCCGAGTTTAAATTGGACATCAAAAGGCTACTAGAATGGTATATTAGACAGATGGAGAAACTCAAAGTAGAAGTTAGATTAAACACCGAAGTCACTCTTGACCTAGTCAGAAAGGAAAAGCCTGATGTGGTAATAGTTGCAACTGGTTCAAAGCATATTACTCCTGAAATTCCGGGGGCAAATGGTGGCCTTAACATTGTCAACTCATGCGACTTGCTTGCAGGGAAAGTAAAGGCAGGCGACAACGTTGTTGTTTATGGAGGGGGACTTGAGGGTTGCGAGATTGCGCTTTGGCTTGCGAATCAAGGTAAAACCGTGACCATTATAGCACGCCATGAAGTCATGGCTAGAGGGGTCTTCGAAGCGAACAAGCGCATGCTATTAGATATGCTTGCTGAAAAAAAAGTGACCATTTTGACAAATACCCTCGTACTGGAGGCGAGAAAAGATGGCATCGTAGTTATTAACAGAGAGTTTGAGAGGAAAAAGGTTAATTGTGACACGGTAGTGCTAGCAATAGGTCGAAGACCGGAAAACGAACTTTATAAGTCTTTAAGTGGTGAGATTCCTTCGCTTTACCAAATTGGAGACTGTAAAGAACCTCGTAAAATAATTAATGCCATCTGGGATGCTTACACGATAGCCCGCGCAATTTAGTCTCTCAGGATTATACAAAATTAAGGCGATATTTTATGTGCGTTAAACATATAAATATTCCTAATTTTAGAAATAATGACAATTGGTGTACCAAAATGACAGAGCTGAGGCCTAGGATTGTTGTTTCTCCCCCTGGACCTGAAGCAGAAAAGATAATCGAAAGAGATGGGAAAATTCTTTCTCCATCGTTAACGAGAACGGCACCATTAGTTGGTGTAGAGGCTGAGGGAGTATGGGTTAAGGACATAGATGGTAATGTCTACTTAGATTTCGGTTCAGGAATAGCTGTTGTGAATGTAGGTCATAGGCATCCAGAGGTAGTTAATGCAATAATTGATCAAGTCAATAGATGCATTCATATTAACAGCTGTGACTATTACACCATCCCACAAGTGGAATTGGCAGAGAAATTAGCTGAAATAACTCCAGGCAATTTCAAAAAAAGAGTCTTCTTTTCGAATAGTGGCACAGAGGCTATTGAATGCGGAATAAAGGTTGCCAAGTGGCACACTAGAAGATATTATTTCTTAGGATTTATTGGTGCATTTCATGGAAGAACAATGGGTTCACTATCCTTTACGACAACTTCCGTTTCAGCTAGAAGATACTATGCCCCAATGATGCCTGGTGTTATCCATGTCCCCTACGCGTATTGTTACCGATGTTTATTTAAACAGATTTATCCTGAATGTGGCTTGTGGTGTATTAATTATATTGAGGATGTCGTTTTCAAGAAGATAGTTAGCCCGGAAGAGGTCGCGGGGATTCTTGTTGAGCCCATTCTGGGAGCAAGCGGTTATGTTGTTCCACCAGATGAATTTCTTCCCAGATTAAAAAGAATCTGTGAAGAGAATGATATTATGTTTATAGCTGACGAGGTTCAGACAGGGTTTGCAAGAACAGGAAAGATGTGGGCATGTGAACATTGGAATGTTGTACCTGACATTATGTGTATAGCCAAGGCTATGGCTGGTGGTTTACCGGCAGGTGCCTGCATAACTAGGAGAGAGATAATGGACTGGAGCCCATCATCCCACGAAAATACATTAGGTGGGAATCCGATAGTAATGTCAGCAGCGTTAGCTGTGTTAAGGATTATATTTAAAGAAAGACTTGCAGAAAATGCAAAAAAAATGGGCGAATACATGATGAAAAGGCTCAAGGAGATGCAAGAAGATTATGAAATGATTGGCGATGTCAGAGGTAAAGGATTAATGATAGGTGTAGAACTAGTTAAAGATAGAAAAACAAAAACACTGGCAAAAGCGGAGCGTGACCGCTTAATTATGGAGGCTTTCAAAAGAGGACTTCTACTCTTGGGCGCTGGAGAATCCAGTCTAAGACTCGCCCCACCACTAATCATAAACAAGGAACAGATAGATATTGGTCTTGAAATAATTGAACAATCGCTAAAAGCAATAGAGAAACCAAGCCAAGGAAGGTAACATATGAGCGGAGTGAAAGCATTTCCCGTCATACTATGTGCTGACCGTTTTTATATGACTGAAGAAGCGATGAACATTCTCAGAAAAGCGGGAAAAGTTATATGGGCTGAGTGTAAAAGCGAAAGCGATCTGATACAGAAAGTTCGTGAAACAAAGCCTGAAGTAATTATATCCGAATACTTTAGGGTTACAAGTCAAGTAATGGATGCATCGCCAAACCTTAAGGCAATAGTGGTTTGGGGGGTTGGATACAACCATATAGATGTCGAGGCTGCTTCCAAAAGAGGAATTTATGTCGTCAATACCCGCGGTTCGAATGCTGAATCAGTCGCAGAGCACGTTTTTGGGCTTATACTTTGTCTAGCAAGAAAAATACTTAAATCAGACAATTTTGTTAGAGTCGGTAAGTGGATAACTCCAGAAGAAAGCAGGTTACCTAGCGAGCTTGTAGCCAATGACCTCTACGGAAAAACAATAGGAATAATTGGGTTAGGTGCCGTAGGTTCTTGTGTTGCTAGAATAGCTCGTGGTTTCAACATGCGAATTCTTGCCTATGATCCGTATATAAGTGTAGAAGTGGCAAAGGAACGGGGAGCTGAGTTGGTCGGTTTAGAGGAATTACTAAGAGAATCTGACTTTGTTACATTACATGTAGCTTTAACAAAAGAGACAAATGGTATGATTAGCACTAGAGAGCTAAATTTGATGAAACCTACTGCGTACCTAATTAATACATCAAGAGGCCCAGTTATTGATGAGGAGGCTTTGATTAAAGCATTAAAGGAAAAGAAGATAGCTGGAGCTGGATTAGATGTTTTTGCAAAGGAACCGATTAACCTAGACAACCCGCTTCTAAAATTTGACAATGTAATTGTTACTCCTCATTGTGCAGGCAATTCAAAAGAGGCGCTTGAAGCAACTTCCTTGGCTGTTGGTGAAGAAGTGGCAAGAATACTGAAAGGACAAGTTCCTAGGAACCTAGTAAACAGAAAGCAGCTTGAAGAAGTAGGATCTTTAAGGCATTAAAATTTTATTGTTAAAAAGAGGAACTAGAAAGGTTGCCTAAAGTTCCTTCCAGCATATTTTGCTTTACTACCCAATTCCTCCTCTATTCTAAACAGTTGATTGTATTGAGCAATCCTTTCACCTCTGGTTACACCTGTTTTTATTTGTCCAGCAGATAGTGCAACAGCTAAATCTGCTAGCCATGTGTCCTCAGTTTGCCCAGATCTTTCAGATACTTGAACGCCGTAGCCATTCCTAAAAGCTAGTTCAGCCACATCTAAAGCCTCGCTGAGAGTTCCTATTTGGTTGACCTTTAACAGAAGAGCGTTTGCAGCTTTCATTTCAATTCCCTTTCTTAACCGTTTAATATTTGTAACGAAGAGGTCGTCCCCCACTATTTGAATGTTCAAAGTTTTAGTCAATTCTTTAAAGCCTTCGAAATCTTCTTCCTCCAGTGGATCCTCGATTGACTGAATCGGATAGGATGAGACTAGATCCTCATAAAAATCCATAAGCTCCTCTCGAGTGATTTCTTTTCCCATTAAAGTGTATTTTCCTGTATTTCTATTATATAAGTGAGTAGCGGCACAATCCAAGCCGAGTACAAACGAGTTTGTATACCCGAGCTCTTCTATTGCCTTCAATTCTGAATCTAATGCTTCTCTAGGATCCTTCATACCGGGGGGAGTATATCCTCCTTCTACTCCAACATTTAAAGAATGTTTGCCATATTTTTTGGCCAAAATTTTTCCCAGCTCATAATAAACCTCTAACCCTATCCTTATCGCCTCTGAAAAGCTTTTAGCACCAACAGGAATTACTTGATGTTCCTGGAAGTCGAGACTAGTGGCGGCAAGTTTTCCACCTTCTATAAGATCCAAAACTGGAACAGGCAAAATATGAGCATTCAATCCGCCTATATACCGATAAAGAGGAATTCCTAAAGCATTGGCAGCTGTTTTTGCTACAGCAAGGGAAACTCCAACAATTGCGTTAGATCCGATTTTTGACTTATTTTCAGTTCCGTCAAGTTCAATCATTAACTCGTCGATTTCTCTCTGTTTTGTCACATCTTTTCCCTTTAATGCAGGACCCACGATTTCATTTACATTCTTAACTGCCTTAAGAACACCTTTTCCATGATACCTCTTTTCTCCATCCCTCAGCTCAAAAGCTTCATACTTCCCTTTAGATCGTCCACTTGGAACGCTTGCACTGCCTAAGACGCCGCCTATGGTTATAACTTCAACCTCAACTGTTGGGTCCCCTCTGCAATCAAGCACCTCTCTCGCCCTAACTTCTTTTATTTCGAACCTTTCCATATTTGATTTCACCTTTTTAAGTATTTTTGTCTTTAAAATTGATGTATATGAAAGTTTCGATGAAGATTAAAAATTAAAAGTAGAAAGTAAAAATCAGTTTGTAACCACTATAACATTCAAATCCATGACATTTGTTCCCGTCGACCCAGTAATAATAGCATCCTGAAGTTTCATTAGTGCTTCAGAAGTATTATGTCTCCTTAAACTTTCAAATATATCTATGCCCTTTTCTTCCGCTCTCTTCAACGTGTAACCATCCACTATGCCTCCAGCTATTTCTGTAGGACCATCCGTCCCATCGGTATCTATGGAGGCAATAACTATTCTCTCACTCCCAGCAATTTTTAAGGCAGCCCCCAAAACAAGTTCTTGACTTGGTCCACCTTTACCACACGATCCACCAATAGTAACTGTTGTTTCTCCGCCCAATATCAAAACACAAGGCGGCTCAATGGGTCGACCTTTCTCCTCCACTTCCTTCGCAATACTCGCCAAAACAATCCCCGCTTCCCTACTCTCCCCTTCCAACTTGGTAGTCAAAATTAGCGATTTAAATCCCAATTCCTCAGCTCTTTTTTTAGCCGCTTCGCACATAATCTCGTTATCTGCTAATATCACGTTATGAACATTTATATCTTTGAAATCTTCAGGCTTAGGGTTTTCTAAGCTTGGGTCACTCATCCCCCTCTTGAGGTGTTCCCTTACCGTTTCTGGAACCTTTCCCCATAAATCATACTTCTCGAGAACGTTTACAGCATCCTTGAACGTGGTCATGTCCGGAACTGTTGGACCCCAAGGATGCCCCGCAATCTCATCTATAACTATTAAATTAACTATTTCAGCAGGGTGAATATACTTTGCAAGTTTTCCACCCTTTATTGCTGAAATGTGGTTTCGAACAGTATTTATCTCACCTATCGTAGCCCCGCATTTCAGTAGCAAATCTGTAACTTTCTTTTTATCTTCTAAGCTTATATTTCCAGCGGGTAACGGCATTAAAGCTGAAGCCCCGCCTGTTATAGCGCAAAATACAATATCTCCCCTTTTCGCCTCTTTAGCTATGTTGACCATTTCTTTCGCTCCTTCTACCCCCATTTCATCTGGTATGGGGTGACCTGCCTCAACAACCTCTATATGTTTCAGCCTTCGTTTCTCGCCTTTTTTAACATTTACAACTCCTCTCTTAATTCTCTCTCCCAAAATTTCGTCTAATGCCTTAGCTATAGAAAAAGTAGCCTTCCCTCCCCCAATCACATATATGTCCCCCATTTCTGATAAGTCGTATTTCAAAGCTCCGATGATCAACCTACCATTTTTAATGCGAACCATTTTCTTCGTTGCCTCATAGGCATCCACAGCCTTAATAGCATATTCAACCACATCTAAAGCAACATCCCTCTTCCTATTCCCATGAGAACATAATTCGTTCTTGTTTTTAACAATCATAGATGAATCCTTATTTTAATAATGTTAGTCAACCTATAAAAGATATTCGCCGAATAGATTAATCACCAGGAAACCCAATTTCGCCTAGGTTTGGACGAATTTTTGTATGGTTTCTATGATAAGTCTTTTTATGTGTCCGTTCGACGCTATCCTATGTAGTGCCTAGCAGTTTTTGGCTGAGTACAAGACACCAGCCGCCTTGTGCACACTTCAATTTTGCCCAAAACTTTAAAGTTAAGGGTTCCATACGTTACGGGTGTTTCAATCGGAGGATTAGATAAAAGCACAAAAATCTGGCAATTTAATTTTAGCAAGTGTGGACGATGAAGATAAATGACGGTTAAGTGAGGGTTAACATGAAAGGGTATGCTGGAAAAAATATTATATGTAGATTTATTTAGGAAGAAAGTGAATCTAAGAAATTTACCAGAAGAAATGTGTGGGAAGTATATTGGTGGCAAGGGATATGGTGCCAAAATACTTTTCAAAGAACTTGAGCCCAAGATAGATGCCTATCATCCTGCGAATTTATTGATTTTTGCAACGGGTTATACACAGGTTAGCGTTGTCTGGAGCTGCAAAGTTTTGCGCCGTCTTTAAGTCGCCTCTAACTGGAATTTGGGGTGAGTCACAATGCGGTGGGCACTTTGCCCCACAGCCGAAACGTGCGAGGTATGACATTGTAATAATTCAGGGAAGATCGAATACGCCAGTTTACATTATCATAGAGGATGAAAATGTCGAAATAAGGGATGCCGCCCATCTATGGGGTAAAGACACTTTTGAAACAGAGGATTATCAAAAAGGATCACGGCGAAAATTTTCAGGTTCTTTCCATAGGGCCTGCAGGGGGAATTTGGTAAGATATGCTTGTATAACCCATGCTAGGGGAAGGCAGTTTGGAAGATGCGGTGCCGGCGCAGTAATGGTCTCAAAGGGCTGAGAGCAGTGGCGGTTCGGGGTAGCGGAAGCATAGAAATCTCAAGACCGCAAGAGCTTGAAGATTTTAGAAGGGAATTAAATGAGAAGATAATAGAGACTTAAAAATCGCTTATATAGTATGGAACGCCCACGATAATGGCGTCAACCAACACCACAGGAACCTTGCCCACGAGGAACTGGACGCAAGGCGAATTAGAGGGTTTTAAGAAGATTAATGCCGAAGCCGTGAAAAAGAAGCTCGTTGAACGTAGCAAAGCCTGCTTTGCATGCAAGTTGTCTGCGGAAAAATGCGCGCGCCACCTTGTGATGAGCCTCTAAGCCAAAAGCGCAACTGCGCCTATAACTGCAAGCCAAAAGGCAAAAGCCAAATAGTCCTCTGCCATAACAGACACTTTCAAACCGCGTTTAGATAAGGCTTACTCCAACCGCAGTGGGGTTAACTCGCAGAAAAATGCAAAACTCATGTGGAGCAGCACCACTTCAGAAAACATAGCTAATGTTTAAGGGATATTTTATTCCTCAGACATTACCGTTATTTTCAAGCCTTGATGTTAGCCTTTTTTCGGAGCTATTTTTGGCTTATCCCTCCCCTCTATTTTAACGACGAGCAAAAATAATGCTCGTAAACTTCTATTAGGGCTCTATTTTCCAATGCGTAGTCTGAAGGTGTTTGCTTCGCCTCAATCTTAACGATGTCAAGTCTAAACGGCAAGTACTCCCTTAACTCGTCAAGTTTCCACTTTCCATTATCGTCTTCGTCTCGTCCAAAGATTCACAAAAATACGGAGGAAAGGTGCACATAAACGCTCATTTTTGCTAGCAAACCAACAGACTCGAGTGAACGCGGTGGCGGGTTAAACTATTGAAAAATAATCCTAATCTTTCAGAAAAAGGGTTTATTTTATTCTTTGATTTTCAATGAGGAGGCAGCTCAGCCAATTATTAAGAGACGCTAACAGAAAGAAGAGTAATTGATGCCTTGTTAGTGCGTTTTTCTTGGTGGGTTATGAGTTTTCCGTTTTCTGCGTTTATTTCAAGTTTAAACTTTCTTTTTATGGTGAAAAGTTTTAGGCGTTTGTAGTATATCTCGCCTTGGATGAGCCATGAATTGTTTGTTCGGTCTACTTTGTTGATAATTATGCGAAACACGTTTGGGTGTTTTTTTCTTTAAGGATTTCCTTCGCCTTTTCTTCGGCTTCCGATGCTCCTTTAATTGCCAATTTAGGTTCTCCTTAACATTTTTTCCATTTTAAGATGGTTTGTTAGGGCTTTTAGGGCTGACTTTATGAATGTGAGTTGTCTGTTTTTGAGCCAATTGTAGATGTTTTTGGGTGTTAGGTAGAAGGTTAGGTATGCCCTTTGCAGTAGCGATTTCAGCTTTGAACTGCTTACCCCTTCTATCTTCATTGTTGGTTCCAGGCCTGTGTATTTGCTCCAGTCCTCTGTTAATAGAAGATCGTTCTTTTTTGCGTGTTCATATATGGGTGTTCCCGGATAAGGCGTCAGTATGGAGAACTCCGCATAATCCAAGTTTAGGGTTTTGGCAAACCTTATCGTCTCATTGATTGTTTCAATCGTGTCTTGTAGGAAGCCTATTATAAATGAGCCTAAAACCTGAATGCCAGCCTCCTTAACGATTTTTACGGCTTTTCTAGCCTGTTCAATAGTTATTCTTCTGCCAACGGCGTCAAGTATTTTTTGGCATCCTGACTCAATGCCTAAGAATAGGATCCAACATCCAGCCTTCTTCATCTTTTCAACAAGCCTTCTTGACAGGGTGTCAACCCTTGAGGAGGCACCCCAGCTTATGTCTAAGCCTTCCCTAACAATTTCATCACAGATTCTTTCGGCTCTCTTCTGGTTAAGCGTGAAGGTGTCGTCAACAAACTCTATGTTTTTGATGCCGAACTTATCATGGAGAAGTCTAATTTCTTCAACAACGTTTTTTGGGCTTCTACCCCTCCAAAAACCGCCAAAAAGGCGGGATGAAGCACAAAAAGAGCAGTTGAAAGGGCACCCCCTACTTGTAAGCATGGACGCATACCTTTGTCCACAAAACTGATACTTATCCATTGGAAGTAGATCCCAGCTCGGAAACGGAATTTCATCAATATTTTTTATGAATGGCCTCGACTCGTTGCTTATGATGCGGTCTCCTTTCCTAAAAGTTATACCTTTAACCGCTTCCCATCCGCCTTTCTCGAGGGCTTCAACCAGTTGCCTTATGGTTTCTTCCCCCTCGCCGCGCACTATTACATCGATGAACCTACACTCTTTAAGCGTCTGATCCGGCAGGAATGTTGCGTGGGGGCCGCCAACTATCACCTTGCAGTCTTCCCTAACTTCCTTTGCAATTTTAGCCACCCGATACGCTTGGTAAATGGACGGTGTAACAGAAGTTATCCCCACAACATCCGGATAGAACTTTTTAAACTCCCTCCTAACATCATCGAGGCCGTAGCCCAAACCATTAGCGTCTAAAACCTCAACATCATGCCCATCACTCAAAACCGACGCCAGGTAAGCCAAGCCAATGGGCGGTGGCGAAACACCAACAACAGACTTAACATCCGACTCGTATGGAGGAGAAACCAAACAAACCCTCAAAATCCTTCACCCTCACTTAACACCCCCGCTTTAATAACGCCTACAAAAGTTAAAATTTGCGGAATTGAGGCTAAGCCATCCCTCTATACAGAAGCCTTCAACCTTTGAAATGTATGCGATCCTCACAGCTTTCTGAATAAGGCCTTATATGATTATAGTTTCTCTCAAAAGCCAAACAAGGTTAAGCCTATGCAACACGTATTTGCAAACTGGCTCCGAAACCCATTTCACAATTCTTCTCGCCTAAAACTTCTTTAATAATGTTTAATGTCTGGATCCTTGTTTTAGTCTTATTTCGTCTAGTTTTCTTTCTATGGCTTTTTTGTGTTTTGATGTTTCTATTAGGGTTATGAATATGTGGAGGGCTGTTTTGTCTTCTTGCCACTTTTGTAGGAGTTTGGCTATGACTTCTTCTGCGT
>Ga0315298_1002294_pt1 | contig 32770 bp, 38 predicted proteins | sample WHS_1_MG_FD_203077 | JGI IMG/M metagenome (GOLD analysis project Ga0315298, IMG submission 203077) | Extremophilic microbial mat communities from Washburn Hot Springs, YNP, Wyoming, USA - WHS_1_MG | ecosystem: Environmental > Aquatic > Thermal springs > Hot (42-90C) | place: USA: Wyoming... | reverse complement strand
GCAAGGTGATTGCTGGCATTTTGGGCATCTCCAGTTGTACTTTTTAATGGTTGCACATTCAAGGCTTATGCCTACCACATTTGCAAGTGAGGCTAACCATGCAATTACATCCGCAAACTCGTTTTCAATAGCCTCTTTATCGTTTGAGTTTAGCGCTTCACCTAGCTCTTCGACTTCGCCTAAAAGCCACTCATATGTTCCAATTGCCCCGCGCTTCGAATCCTTATGATAATATAGTTGCCGCATCATATCCTGAAATTCTTGGATATGCATAAGTTTCCTTCTCCAGGCAAATATCTTTGTGAGATTTTGACTTAAAGTGTTTGCTGCCCCTTTTTAGTTATATGCACCACTTCTACACTTCGCCTTTCAAGATATTCTGCAATAAACCTTCTATGGCAATATTTTGGGTTCACCTCTTTACACATTAGGCAAACGCGCCTAGATCTAGCAAGCTTTATGAGGCGACTTATTCCTTCTCTGAAAAGTTTAGTGCGCATATGTCTCCTATATCCGCCTTGACGGTAACCTCCAAACTCATCGCCAAGCCAAACATATTCTATTCCCTGCTTGCAAAGCCACTCTTTCAAGTTTTCCTTTTTGAAGTGCTCAACCTTTGACGTTGGAAACCGTCGAACATCCGCAAGAACTTGAATCTCATGCTCTTTTAGCAGCTCTAGGGTTTCTTCTATGGAGCGGTTACCATGCCCAATAGTCCAGACCTTGCAGTGCTTTTTCATTTATAACCTTGCTTTGGAGCTGCTTAGCGAATTTTTATGTATCTGTAGGCGTCAGTTGCGTTTTCGAAGCAATAATGTACTTTTTGATAGTCTCTTCGGAACTCTGCTACGTCCGACTTGACTTTCTCTAAAGGTTCCTTGTCAATTATTACACGTTTGATGAATTCTGCTATTTCAACCATTTCAGATTCTTTCATCCCAAGCCTTGTAACTTCTGAAACACCCAGCCTTATACCGCCGGGATGCATAAAATGTCTCCCCTCCTTAATGTCCCATGGCAGCAAGTTTCTGTTGAGTATTATGTTTGCCTTTTCAAGAGTCTCCTCAATAGTGCCTCCGTCGCCATACTTTGTTATATCCATCAAAATTACATGTGATTGTGTAAAACCTTTATGTTCTGCTAGGACGTTGAATCCTCTTTCATAAAGTGCTTGGGCTAGGGCTTTAGCATTCTTCACTATTTGACTTGTATATTCTCTTCCAAACTCAAGCATCTCTGTACATGCAATCGTGACGCCTGCAACTGCATGCAAGTGATGGTTGCTCACCATTCCCGGAAAAGTTGCGCGCTTTATCTTGTCTGCGTGCTTTTCCCAAGACAAAACGCCACCGTGTTGGGGTCCAAAAAATGTTTTATGTGTGCTTAAGCTAACAACGTCTGCGCCCTCCTTCAAAGGATCTTGAAATTGCCCTCCAGCAATTAGTCCCGCTACGTGCGCAGCATCGTAACCGACGGTTCCGCCCGCCGCCCTTATGGTGTCAGCTAGCTCTTTAACTGGATGTGGAAATGGAAAGACACTTGCACCAAACATCACGAGTTTTGGTGATTTTCCCTCTGCTGCGAGTTTTTCAATTCTGTTTTTCGCTTTGTCGACATCTATGTTCAACTCCCTATAGTCTAATGGTAGATATTCCACATTTAAGCCGTGAACGGCGCCGGCTGTTCCCCCTAACTCCTTCTTGCCCATGGTTATGTGCCCACCGCATGGTATTGATAAAGCCATAATAGTATCACCAGGTTCTGTAAACGCCGTATAAGTAACCAAGTTTGCGACAACGCCAGAAATTGGGCGCACATCAACAAACTCTGCCTTGAAAAGCTTCCTCATAAGTTCAATACATTTGAACTCCACTTGATCTATGAAGCGGCATCCAGCATAGACGCGTTCTCCAGGCCAGCCTTCAGCATAACGGTTCCCGAAGTCTGTTGTTAAGGCTTCTCTGACTGCTGGACTTGGAATGTTTTCACTTGCTATTAGTGGGATACACTCCTGAAACCATTTATGATGTTTCTGGAGCAAGTCAAACACGTAATCATATTCTTCACGGAACTTCGACATCGACGCCACCTTGCACCACACTATCAAGCTTCAAAATAAAAACTCTTTTGGAATATGCGTAACATTAATAATGGCGAGTATTGTAAATTAAATACCAAAATTGGAGGCTAACTTAGTGAGTAAGAAGAAGAAAGAGCGGTCGGCACCCATGCCAGCAGCAAGCGCGGGACTATTGCGATTCTTTGAAGAGGAAACTGAGGGCGTAAAGGTTAGACCTGAGCTTCTTGTTGGTTTAGCAATAGCCCTAATCGTTATCTGCATTTTGGCGCATACCTTCTTCCATTAAAAAAGCTTAGCGCCTTGAAGGCACGTGCAAAACCTCTATTCTCTGAACAGAATTTAAGTGGACGAATATCTCGCTTCTCTCTTCCCTTCCAGCTACTTGTGGTATTGGCTGGGCAATTGTCGAACGCAATATGACTGCTTCAGCGTCTGAAAGCCATATCCCAGAAGGTTCACGAGTGACGGCCGCGAGGACTCCCTCAAAACCATAGGATGGGTCTAAAATAACGCGTATTTTCTTGCCCAGGTTCCTTTCTAGCATATGGAATATTGTTGGTGGGATTTCCTGTTCTGGCATCTGACTCGCAAAATGTTATAGTGATCAGTTTGAGAATAAAACGGTTGCCCTTCTGCTGGTTATGGTTTCGCGCTGTTAACGAACATTAAAGTGTTTTGTTATATTTTCTCCATATTTCGATTTTTATGTAAAACTGACCGTTGCCATCTTCACTAATTATTTAAGAGGTTGTCTCAAATCCCATAATGCTTCTAACTGGAACTCGCGACATTTTAATATGTAAGCGAGTCTTCATTGAGCATTTACTTGAGATGGTGCATGTGGCAAGCAACTCCCTCAATGATTTCATGGAAAGCGCTGTTAAGCATTATTCCTCGTTGTTTAGGCTTCCGTCTTACAGCAAAATGGTACTTATGTTGACTTTGCTCTGCATTGTCGGAGGAACACTTTTCACGCTGATTGTTTTCCCTTTTCCTGAAAACTTGACTTTTGGTCTTCTTTTAGGCTCTGTATTGCTTTTTGTGACTTTGTTTTCCGATTATGCTACAGGTGGTTTAATTTTGAAACATGACATAATCTATGACATAAGAAGAACAACAGGGCTATCAATATTTAGTTGGACTATATGGATTTGCTTCATTTTTTTCGGCATTGCCACATCGCTCTTTTTCGGGTCTTCGTGGGGAGTTAAGCTTTGTTTCCTTGGTTTTTCCGCAGTGATGATTTTTCGTTTGATAGTGTTACTTTCAACATCAACAGCTAACAGTAGAAAACTTTTCATTGCAGCTGTAATTAGCCCAGTTTTATGTTACTTTATTTTCATGGCAACATGGATATTGGCTGGTTTTTACTCGCTTTTTCTTTTTGCCTTTTTAGTTCCCGCGATGGTGATAAGTGTTGTCTCAAGCGCGCTTTTTACCTACATAATAAGTCAGGTCGGAGTCGATATGCTTGGAGTTTCTGGGTTGGCAATTTTTAAGTCCTTTCTCCTTAATTGGATTGCAAACCTGAACGAACCATTCGAGGAAATCTTAGAGGAACTTGGCGAAAGCCACGATGTTGAAGTTGACCTAATAAAATTCGGCTCTGAAAAACCAAAGCCAAAGGCAATAATAGTTGTGCCTTCTGTTCACCCGGGGCCATTCAAAAATGTCGGCAGCAGCCTTTTACCATTTATGATTAAAAAATCCTTAGAGGATGAGTTTCAATGCACAGCATGTGTGCCCCATGGTTTACTCGGTCATGAGTTTGACTTGGCTTCCCAACTTCAAAATGAAAAAATGATAAGGAGCATTACTGAAAATATTCATTTCGAGGTTTCCGAGGATAAAGCGTCTCCCTTTGTAACCGTTAGTGATGGCAAGGCAACTGCGTGTTGCCAAATTTTCGGCAAAAACGCGTTCATTTCCTTTACTCTTGCTCCAAAGACAACTGAAGATTTGCCCCAAGAACTAGGGTTATTTGTGCGCCAGGAAGCCGAAAAACTAGGGTTAGAACGTTGCATTATCGTTAACGCGCACAATAGCATCAATGGAGCAATAATTACTGATAAAGCCTTAACTTCATTAAGGAGTGTCGCCGTTTCTTGTTTGGAAAAAGCCGTTTCTTCGAAGCGTTTACCCTTTGAGGTTGGTGCTGCTACGGTTTTTCCAAGGGAGTTTAGTCTTAGGGATGGTATGGGACAAGGCGGCATCACTGCCATTGTTGTTAAGGTTGGCGATCAAAAAACCGCATACGTAATAATCGACGGCAACAACATGGTTTCTGGATTACGCAAAAAGATACTTTCAGCGCTTGATTCTATTGGCGTTGACGGAGGCGAAGTGTTCACAACTGACACACATTCTGTGAACGCCCTTGTATTAGGCGAACGAGGGTATCACCCAATAGGTGAGGTTATAGACCATGAAAAATTGATCACTTACGTAAAGGAAGCAGCAATAAGCGCCTTAGGCAACATTGAACGTGTTGCTGCTGCTTCTCGCACAATTACTGTTCCAAATGTTAAGGTTATTGGAGAAAGTCTTCTTGGAAAATTATGCCTTTTAATAGACAAGACACTTAAGAAAGCGAAGGTTGCAGCGGTTCCAATTTTTACAGTTAGTGGCTTACTTTTAATGTTAATTTTGGCTTTGACTTGAGCTAACACTAATAAGAGTGAACCTGTCCATTTTCACTTCCCAATTAGAAGGGGGATGTATTGCTTAAGGAAATTAGGATTCATGGACGCGGCGGACAAGGAGGTGTCACCGCGGCGGAATTATTGGCACACGCGGCTTTCGTTGAAGGGAAATGGGTTCAAGCCTTTCCATACTTCGGCGCCGAACGTCGAGGCGCTCCAGTTAAAGCCTTTGCCAGAATAAGCGACAAGCCAATACTTGTGCATAGCCAAATTTACAACCCCGACTATGTGATTGTGCTCGATCCGATAATTTACAAGTTTGTAGATGTCGCTGAAGGATTGAAAAAAGATGGTATAATAATCGTGAATACAACAAAGAAGCCTGAAGAAATAGAGCTTAAGAGTTGTCGAATAGCAACTATTGATGCTACCGGCATCGCGCTTGAACTGAACCTTCTGGTGGCAGGTTCACCTGTCGTTAACACCGCAATTGTAGGAGCATTCGCAAAAGCGACAGATGAGGTTAAACTGGAAAGCGTTTTAAAGGTTATTAAAGAGGCGTGGTCAGGTGCTGCTGGCGAGAAAAATGCGCGGGCAGCAGAATCGGCTTATGAACGCCTGATAAAAGGATGGTGAAAATACATGCATAAAATTCCAAAAACAAGAAAGGAACTGCCTCTAACACCTTTATCAATACCCACTATTGGTAGTATGGGAAAAACAGGGTCTTGGAGAACATTTTGCCCGCAAATCAACTATGCCAAATGTACTAGATGTACGCTTTGCTGGGTTTATTGTCCAGACGCAGCCATAACAAGGCAAGATGATGATACTCCAGTAATAGATTATGACTATTGCAAGGGCTGCGGCATATGCGCTAACGAATGTCCAGTTAAGGCAATAACAATGCATAGAGAGGGAGAATAAAAATGGCGCAGGTGTTAATTGACACGGCAAATCACATTGCTGGTTACGCCGCAAAGGCGGCAAGGGTTAAAGTGGTTGCCGCATACCCCATAACGCCTCAGACGACTATTGTTGAAAAAATCGCAGAATTTGTTGAAAGCGGAGAAATGAGCGCGGAGTACATTCGTGTTGAATCCGAACACAGCGCTATGGTGGCTTGCATAGCAGCAGCCGCAACTGGCGTTAGAACCTTTACAGCGACGTCCGCCCATGGATTAGCGCTCATGCATGAAGCCTTGCATTGGGCTTCCGGTTCACGATTACCCATAGTAATGGCTGTTGTTAACCGTGCTATGGGTGCGCCATGGAGCATATGGCCAGACTTCAGTGACTCCCTTTCCCAGCGTGATACTGGTTGGATTCAGTTTTATTGCGCTGACAACCAAGAGGTCTTCGACACTATAATCCAAGCCTACAGGCTCTGCGAAGATGAGGGTGTTTTCCTGCCTGCTATGATTTGCCTCGAAGGATTCATTCTTTCACACACTTACATGCCTGTAAAAATTCCAGATCAAAAAGAGATTGACGATTTTCTGCCACCTTATAGGACCGGTTGGATTCTAGACGTCAACAATCCTCTTTCGCATGCAAACCTTGTTTCGCCTGAATGGTACATGGAGTTCCGTTACATGATTCAAGAAGCAATGGAAAACGCGAAGCGACTTATTCCTAAAATCGACGAAGAATATGGTGAGCGCTTCGGCTTTGGACACGGCGGACTTGTTGAAAAATACTTGTGCGAAGACGCTGACCTCATCCTTTTCACCATGGGAACGATGGGAAGCGAGGCGAAAATAGCCGTAGACAACCTGCGCAAAGAAGGACTTAAGGTGGGTACAGCGAGAATTCGCGTTTACCGTCCATTCCCAGTTGAAGAAATTGTAAAGCTTGCAAAACAAGCGCAAATGTTCGCGGCAATAGATCGCCATATCTCCTTTGGAATGGAAGGCTTCCTAGCCACAGAAATTAAAGCATCAGTTCTAAACCAGAAAGACCCACCGCCAGTTGCTGGTTTTCTTGCCGGCTTAGGGGGAAGAGACGTAACCTACGCGACTATTGAAAAAATTGCCAAAAAAGCGTTTAGATGGATGCGTGAGGGCGAAGTGGAAAAAGAAACTGAATGGGTTGATTTAAGAGGGTGAAAATTATGGTTACAATTAAAGAACTTCCAAAAGAGGAATACCTGCTTAAAGGGCACGCAGCTTGTGCGGGGTGCGGTCCATCAATTTCGCTTCGCTTACTCTTTAAAGCATTAGGAAACAAGGTCATCCTAGTGGTTCCAGCATGCTGCACAACCGTGATTCAAGGGCAATATCCTTATACTTCTGTTAATGTTCCTCTCCAAAACATTTTATTTGAGTCTACTGCAGCTGCAGCGTCGGGAATAGTCGCAGCTCTGCGTCAAAGAAATCTTGAAGATATAACGGTTGTCGGCTGGGCTGGAGATGGCGGAACTGTTGACATAGGGATTCAAGCGTTATCCGGTGCAGCGGAAAGAGAAACAAACTTCATTTACATCTGCTATGACAATGAAGCGTATGGCAACACTGGAATGCAGCGTAGTGGAGCAACCCCGTACGGCGCTTGGACGACAACAACACCTTCTGGGAAAAGAGAACGGAAAAAGGATATGGCATTAATCATGGCTGCTCATAGAATACCTTACGTTGCAACCGCATGCCCATCCTATCCATTAGACTTTGTAAACAAACTTAAGAAAGCTAAGGAAATCAAGGGTACAAAGTATATTCACATTCTCGCACCGTGCCCAACTGGTTGGCGCTATGACTCAAGCAAAACAGTTGAAATGGGCAGACTTGCTGTGCTTACAGGATTATGGGCACTTTTTGAAATTGAGTATGGACACTTTAAGCTTAATCCTCCAAGCGACAGATTACTTGACAAGTCTAAACGTAAGCCAGTCAAGGAATATTTGTCATTGCAGGGTAGATTCCGCAACTTGAGAGAAGATGATCTCGAGAGGATTCAGAAATGGGTTGATGAAGACTGGGAGTACTATAGCAAATTAACATCAAGCAGTGCGTCTGATTCTGCGCCATACGGAAAAATATAAGAGTCTCAATGGTTATGATATATCCCACTATTGCCAAACACCAACAATCTAAACGCTATTTGGAAGGAAGATGTAAAATGGCGGAAGAGAAGCAGAAGAAGCAGACTGCAGAAAAAACCGCAAAAAACGTTAAGGCTGTGCAAACCGACGAGAACGTTGTGTTAATAGGCAAAAAACCAATAATGAACTACGTAGTTGCCTGTCTCACATTCTTCAACTCTGGCGCCAAGAAACTAACAGTCAAAGCTAGGGGGCGGGCGATCAGTAGAGCCGTCGACACCGTTGAGCTGCTAAGAAGGGCATTTGTTAAAGACCTGCAACTTCAGGGCGTCAGCATAACAACCGAAGAGGTCACTAGGAGCGAAGGACAAAGGGCGAACGTTTCAGCCATCGAAATTACGGTGGCCAAACAATAAAGCACAGCATAGCAAACGCTTCGGGGCAACTTGTCGGTGCTGGCTAGGGTATAATCCGTTTTTTGAAACTTTTACCATGTTGTCTAATGGCTCTTCAGAGGTAATTATATATAAAAGTTGACTTTTCTAATCGTAATCTTGCGAGGAATTAAAATGAACGCCTATCCAAAAATTGTTGTTACTCCACCTGGACCAAAAGCCAGAGAACTTATAAAGAAAGACGAACGCTTGATTTCACCTTCATATGTGCGGTTCTATCCGCTTGTTGTTGAGTCTGGAAGGGGCTGCATAGTGAGGGATGTTGATGGGAACGAATACATAGACTTTAACTCTGGGCTGGTTTGCCTCAACGTTGGTCACAATCATCCAAAAGTGATTTCAGCCATAAAAAATCAATGTGACCGCTTCCTGCATTACTCCAACACGGACTTCTATTATAACGAAGTTGTTGACCTTGCAGAAAAGCTTGCTAACATTGTTCCTGGCAACTTTAATAAAAAGGTCTATTTTGGTAACAGCGGGACCGAAGCGATTGAGGCAGCCGTCAAACTTGCTAAGTGGCACACGCGCAGGCCGCTATTCATAGGTTTTGTTGGCGCCTTCCACGGACGCACGATAGGTTCCTTATCCTTTACCGCTAGCAAGCCTACGCAGAGGCGCTATTTCTTCCCAATGATGCCTGGTGTCACGCATGTGCCTTATCCGTACTGTTACCGTTGCCCCTTTAAGCTCTCATATCCAGATTGCCATTATTGGTGTGTGGATTTTATTGATGAATTTGGGCTTCAGAAGTATGTGCCTCCGGAAGAAGTTGCTGCAATGCTATTTGAACCAATTCAAGGAGAGGGTGGCTACGTTGTTCCGCCGCCAGAGTACTTCCAGCGGCTAAAGAAACTCGCCGACAAGTATGGTATTCTGCTTATTGATGATGAGGTTCAGTCTGGCATGGGTAGAACTGGCAAGTGGTTTGCAATTGAGCATTGGGGTGTTGAACCAGATGTACTGTGCAGTGCAAAGGCTTTAGCATCAGGTCTTCCCTTAGGTGCAACTATTGCTAAGGAGAAGGTGATGGACTGGGTTGGCGGTTCCCACGCAAGCACTTTCGGCGGTAATCCACTCTCATGCGTTGCAGCAAACGCCGTCATCGATGTCATTAAAGAAGAAAAACTTTTGGAAAACGCTACGAAGCAAGGTGCGCATATCCTGAAGAGGCTTGAAGAGCTTAAAGAGCAAAGCGAAATTGTTGGAGATGTTAGAGGAAAAGGGCTGATGATAGGTGTGGAGATTGTTGAAAACAAGGAAAACAAGAAACCCGCAGCAAAGCAAGCTTCCGAAATCATGATGCGCTCATGGAAACGTGGTGTTGCCGTAATCACGTGCGGTGTCTCCACGATAAGAATTGCCCCGCCACTAAACATAACAATGGAGCTAGTCGACGCAGCGATGGAGATAATTGAAGACACCGTGAGAGAAGTGGAAAAAGAAAGCTGAAGTTAGTGTTTAAATGAAAGTTCGGAGGCTTACAATAGACGATTATGATGAAATAATAGGGCTTTGGTCTAGGGCGAAATTGCCCTTTAAGCCTAAAGGTCGAGACAGCAGAGAAGCCATAGCAGCACAAATGAAGGCTAACCCAGATTTTTTCTTAGGGGCCTTTGAAGGCAATCACCTCGTTGGAGTTTCCATATTAAGCTGTGATTTGCGCAAGGGCTGGATAAACCGCTTGGCTGTTGACCCCTGTTACCAACGCCGTGGAATTGCTAAGGCTTTGGTGGACAGGGCGGAAAAAGTGTTGCGAAGGCATGGCGTAAAAATATTCTGTGCGCTAGTTGAGGATAATAACGTTGCTTCAAAAGAACTTTTCAAAAGGTGCGGTTATGTTGAGCATCGTGACATAATCTATTTTAGTAAACGGGACGGTGGCGAAGTATAAGCTTGCTTTTCTTAGAAGTTTTGTGGTTTTGCTATTACTTCTCTAATTTTTAAGTCAAAGAATCTTGCAGTATTAGCTGGCTTTATCCGCAGCGCTGTGTCTGCACCTCTTCCTGTACCAGCAATCGCAACAACATCTCTATCGACTGATATTAAGCCTGCATCTGCCGCCATCAACGTGATTTCCACGCAAACTTTGGTTCCTTCACCCATCAGCCTAAGCACGTTAGCGATAATCTCTAAAGGTTGGAGAGTTCCGAAATCCCTCCGTATTGCACGTTCCACGCTGCTTAGAGCATGAGTGCCTGTGAAAATTTTTGCACCATTAGAAAGAATTTCCCTCTTATATTCCTCTTGTAGTTCTGTCTGTCCGGGTTCTCTGAAACCGAAATGGTGCGTGACTATTACCACATTGTGGCCCTTGAAGATTTTTGTTGCTTTGGCTCCAGTTGCACCAGTTGTTGAAGCAACAACTATGTCTCTTATGCCTTCGTTCTCAACATAAGACTTGACAGCATTTAATAGAGTTTCTGTGTTTTTTGCGCCAGCTTCCTTAAAATAGGTTGTTTTCCTTTCAATTATGCTCATTTCAAGCTCTCCTTATTGCGAGTGGTTAGTTTATCGATGTAAGTCCTTTTTCCTTAAAGGTTTTCTCTTTAACTCAGTTCCACAAACTTCGCATCTTTTTAGTCTGTAATCTGCTGGATATTTTCTGTGGCATGCTGGGCAGTACCTTTCCCATTCAAGTTGAAAGCGTATGCCAAACGTTGCAAGTGAAGTAAAGTCTATTTCCATGCGGTTTGCAACGTTCTGTATTGAATAGTCATCCGAAGCAATTAGTGGGTGATACCCTTCATTTTTAAGTTCTAGAGCTAAAGCCAAAACTTGCAAGTCAACTTCTGAAAGGAAAAACTCGTCGCCAACCATTGTTGCTGAAGTCTTCACTTTATCCAAAAACGTTTTCTCAGGCTTTCGCATAATTATTTTTCCGCGTTCAATAGCGGTGTTTAATCTAACCCTTGCGAAGGCGTTTCCCTTTAACTCTTCCCTTACAAGCGGCACAGTGTACTGCTTCTCGCTTATTGAGAATGGATCAAAACCAGCAATGAAAGCGGACGTATCCAGAACTATGGCGCGTTTGGTTTCAACAGGACTTGCCATCAACTTCCCTTAAAAAGGAGTCTGCTCTTCAATCGCTGGTAAAAGTTTTCTCTAAACCTCACAAAACGAGTTTCGTTATCGGATCGCGTTATTTTTATGCTTATAGTTTTTCCCTTCACGGTCTTACGGTAATGTCCATCCACAACAACGAGTGTCTTTTTAGGTCTAACCACATCAACCGTAAGATGTGAATCAGCTGGGAAAACAATAGGATAAAATATGCTTAAAGGGCATACGGGCGTCAAAACAAACGCGTCTAAACTTGGATCTAGAACTGGGCCTCCAGCAGATAAGGAATATCCCGTGGAGCCAGTTTGTGTGGCAACCATTACTCCATCCGCTTGTAGGTTGAGTATAGTCTCTTCATCTTTGAAGATCCTAGCGTAAAGTAGCTTTGCTGGTTCGTCGGCTGATATTAGCACTTCATTTAGGGCTTCTGGGAATTTTTCATCGTTTACAGTTATCGACAGCTTCATACATCTTTCTATTGTGAATTCTCCTTTTAGGCACTTGTCTATTGCGTTAAATGCTTGTTTTGGCGTGACTTCTGTTAGAAAGCCTCTTACGCCCATATTTATTGCAAGTATTGGCGGCTCTGGCTTTGAAATTGAAATGCATGTTCTCAGAATTGTTCCATCCCCGCCAATCGTAACTATGAGGTCCGCTTTCATCTTTTCTAACGGAACAGTTTCCACTTGTATGCTTATTCTTTCTGCAAGCGTGTCTTCTATTTGCACCTTCACTCCCTTTTTCGTCAAATACTTTGCCAAATCGTCTGCGAGTTTCACAGCTTTTTTCTTATCAAATCTAGCTACTAATCCTACGCTTTTTAACAAGGGCTTCCACCTTTTAGTATAAGCGGCACCTTAATCTATATATGGGTGTTGTTCAAAATGCTGTAGATGGAAAGTAAAAGTGGTGTTGGTGAGAATGTGAGTAAGCCTGTTGATGTTGGGAGCCTTAGAGTTGGTGGTTACCTAATAGTTGATGGTGAACCATGCCGCATAGTGGACATAACCAAATCGAAACCTGGAAAGCACGGTTCAGCCAAAGCGCGAATAGTCGCTGTTGGAATTTTTGACGGCGTTAAGAGAAGCCTAGTTAAACCAGTTGACGCAAATGCTGAGGTGCCAATAATTGAGAAAAGAAGCGGACAAGTGTTTGCTATTGCACCATCAAGCGTTCAAATAATGGACTTAGAAACTTACGAGTATTTGGATGCACCTTACCCTGAGGAAGAAGACTTGAAGACGAAAATCGCCCCAGGTGTTGAGGTGGAATTTTGGCGTATACTTGGCAAAATTAAAATTGTTAGGACAAAATAGATGCTAACCGCAATAGAAGCTTTTCAGCTCCACCAGTCCCATTCGAGCTTTTTAAAGCCTAAATAGAGGATTAGAAGGATTACTCCCCAGCTTAACGCGATGCTTGCAGCCTCTAATATTAAGTTGGCGCTTAAATAGGTGTGGCTTGCCCATGCGCTTATTCCGCATAAGCCAACGAGTAACAGAACGAAGATTGAAAAGTGAATAGCCTTTTCAGTTGTCAAATTTTTCACCTATTTGCCCTAAATTTGTTTCAGCTTGTTGTTAAAACTTTCCATTAAACCTTATCTTGAAGATACACGTAGAATTCTTTTAAGCCGATGATGCGAGAAGAGCCGTCTGATTTGTGACGACATTTAAAGGCTGAGGCTTACCCTTAATACGCCCCCTATGGTTTTTGATACCCCTATACATTTTATATTCGAGGCGAATTATTCCAACGCGGACATAAACAAGTAGCAGTGAACTAAGAAACAGTTACATGCCGTGTGGCTCTCGGTTTCGGGATGTATTGTAGTTTTTATTTGATGATTGGTTGCATCAAAGTGCCGAATGTGGTGTGTTGCCAGGAATTTCAGTTATTCTATTGGAATTTCATATTCATGTTTGCGTGGCAAGCGAATTTCAAGTATGCCTCTTTTGAAGCGCACTTCCATCTTGTCCATGTAGACTGGCACGGGTATGCGCGTTTGGCAGTGGAATGTTTGGAACTCACCCTTATAATGGGTTATGCCAAAATCGTTAAAACTTATTTTCCGCTTCATTTTAGCCGAAATTTCAATGGCGTCTCTGCCTACTGGCTTAACGCGAATTGTATTCTCTTCTGTGTAGGGCAAATCAACAGTCACGATGACCTCTGTTGGAGACACAGATATGTCGCGGAGCGGTTCTATTGTGCATGCTTTTCTGTCCCAGCTTGGTTTCTCAAGCAGCGATTCTCTTAAGCGTCTAACAGATTCCTCTAGGTTCTCAAAGTATTCATCAATCAGATCGAAGATTGAGCGTCTCTTTCTTTCTGACATTTTGCTTGCCCTCCTAGGTTATGTATAGTGGCATGTCGTACTCCTGCGTCTTCTTCATCTTAGAGAGTTCTTGCTGGGTGCGCCGCATAACATCTCTAGCCTTCAATCGAATTTCCTCGCCCTTCTCAAGAAGCTTTGAAACATCCACCTTTAACCCAGTTATCTTTGTCAGCCCCTTCAATACTTCTGCCGCGGCCTCCGGGTCTGGATAATTAAAGAAGCATTGGGCAAGTAATGTTATGGCTGGCAAGCCTATGTTCGCGCAACGTTGTAGCATTATTGCTTGTGGACCAACCATGTATCCTTCTTTCAGTATCTCTATGCCTAAATCTTGGACTGTTTTTAGCACTGCTGGGTTTGATGCGGCTGCAAAAATTTTTAGTTCTTCAACATCTTGCCTTTCCTGTATGGGAATGCCGCTTAATGAAATCATCATTTTGACGTTTTTGCTCTTTCCCCAATCAATCAAGGCGTACATTATTGGGTAAATGACATCCGCTGGTATTGCAGTTTCGGAAACTGCTAAAAGAATGTCGTGGTTTCCAAAAATTCTTATTGGTGAATGTGGCAGTCCCTCATGCAAAACTATCAATGGCGGCAAAAGTTTTGAATCAACGTATGCAACTTCCTCCAAATTGTTAAGCTCCGAAATTAGGTGAGAAGCAGCTATAACGCCTACTAGCCCCACATCTGGAAAGCCGAAAAGCATTATGCAATCTTCTGGGATTTCCTTCTTTTCGATAATCTTTACCTCATCCAAACTTGTTCTCCTCGATATTTCTTTTAGATGCCCTATGTAAAAGGTTTATGGAATACATATTTAAAGGTGTGAACATTCTTAGTTCTGGAGAAAAACATGGCTTTAGAACGCTTAGGTTCCTCACTCTACGAAGCTTTAAAGAAGGTTTTCAGAGCCTCTGTTGTTGATGAGGCTACCATTAAGGAGCTTGTTCGAGATGTGCAGAGAGCGCTACTTCAAGCAGATGTAAACGTTAAGCTTGTGCTTGATATTTCAAAGCGTATAGAGGAAAGAGCGCTAAAAGAAAAGTTGCCCCCAGGCATTTCTAGGCGTGAGCACATCATAAAGGTTGTTTATGAAGAGTTAACGCGTTTCCTGGGCGAAAAACCTGTTCCAGTTAAAATTGAGCCTGGGAAAAGAAAGGTAATAATGCTTGTTGGCATACAGGGGTCAGGCAAAACAACCGCCGCGGCGAAACTCGCAAAGTATTTCCAAAAAAAAAGCTTAAAACCAGCATTAATTTGTGTGGACACCTACCGCCCGGGCGCTTTTGCGCAACTGCAGCAATTGGCAAACAGAATCAATGTTCCGCTATATGGAAATCCAACCGCCAAAGACCCTGTAAAAATAGCTCTTGAAGGCTTAAAGCAGTTCAATGAAATGGACATCATAATCATCGATACTGCCGGACGACACAAGGAGGAGCAAGAACTAATCAAGGAGATGGTGATGCTTGGAAAAAACATCAAACCAGACGAAATAATGCTTGTGATTGACGGGACAATCGGTCAACAAGCAATGGTGCAAGCGAAAGCCTTCAACGAAGCAACACCCATAGGCTCAATACTGGTTACAAAGCTTGATGGTTCAGCCAGAGGTGGAGGTGCATTATCAGCAGTTGCCGCCACTGGCGCGCCAATAAAATTCATAAGCACAGGCGAAAAGATAGAGGACATAGAGCCTTTTATTCCATCAAGATTTGTTGGAAGACTTTTGGGAATGGGCGACCTTGAAACTCTTCTTGAAAAAGTTAGAGAAGCAGAGGTAAGGGTTCCAGAAAAGAAGGCAAAGGCGATTCTAAGCGGAAAATTCACCTTGACAGACATGTACGAACAGTTTGAAGCAATGAAAGGCATGGGCACTTTCAGAAAGTTGTTAAAGATGCTTCCAGGGATGTCCTACGATATACCGGAGGGCATGCTTAACATGGCTGAAAATCGTCTTGAAAAGTGGCGCGTCATGATCCAATCAATGACGAATGAAGAGAAAGATAACCCGAAGATTTTTAATGCTTCGAGAATTCGACGCGTTGCTAGGGGCTCTGGGACAAGTGAGAGGGAAGTGAAGGAACTGTTGAAGCAGTACTCTTTGATGCGCCGCATGATGAAAACATTGAAACGGAAAAAGAAGCTACCTTTCTTTGGTAAAGGGTTATCTCTCGATTTTAAGTGATTAACCCCGCGTTAAGAAGGCTTTTCGAATGGATGTTTTAGAAAAAGCGTTAGAAATGCTCCAAAAATATCCTTTGTGCGACAACTGTTTAGGAAGACAATTTGCCCTTTTAGGGTATAACATGGAAAACGATGAAAGGGGAAAAGTGATTAAACTGGCTTTAACATTCAAAGCGCACGATTTAGTTCTTTTAAAAGACAAGGAGGGTCTAAGGGTTTTGAAAATCTTGGCAACAAATGGGTTCTGCCAAAAAGCGGAGGAAATTATTCAAAAAATGAAAAGGCGCATTTCTCGTAAAAGTTTGCCTAAAAACTGTTTCCTGTGTGAAGATAAATTCCAAAGCCTTGAACGCATAGTTCAAAAGGCTACTGAAAATTTGAGTGAGTATGAGTACCGTAGCTTTTTGGTGGGTGTTGAACTGCCAGTCCATGTTGAGGAGCGAGAGGACGAGTTTAAAGCAGAGTTTGATGTGAGCTACGGCGAAAATATGAGAAGCGAGTTCGGAAGACTGCTTGGTAAAAAACTTGCAGAGCGTGTTAGAAAAAGCGTCGATTACTCTAAGCCTGAAATTGTTGTCCTCATAAACCCGATAACGGAGGATGTGAGGCTTCAGGTTAACCCGCTTTACATAGCTGGGCACTATAAAAAACTGGTTAGGGGTATTCCGCAATCTAAGTGGTTATGTTCAAATTGCCGTGGGAAGGGATGCGAAAAATGTAATTGGACCGGGAAAATGTATATGGAATCTGTCGAAGAACTTATTGAGAAACCATTTATAGAAGAAACTGGCGGTTCAAAAGCCTCATTCCATGCGTCTGGGAGAGAAGACATTGACGCAAGAATGCTGGGTAAAGGAAGACCATTCGTAATAGAAATTTCGCAACCAAAAAAGCGTTTTATAGACCTTAAAAGGCTGGAAGAAGTTGTGAACTTGCAAGCTGAAAGCAAAGTCCTCATCTCCAATTTGCGTTTCGTGGATAAGTCGGTTATAAGAAAACTTAAGAAGGGTGAAGCTTCGCAAAAGGAGTACCGCGTAATAATCGAATTTGAAAAGGATGTTACTGATGGTGAACTGCGCCTTTTAAAGGAAAAATTAACAAACGCCCTAATAAAGCAGCGCACTCCTCTACGTGTTTTGCATAGGCGGGCTGATTTGACGCGGGAAAAGTACATATACGAGGTTAAAGTAAAGAGGTTGTCACCTAAAAGGGTTGAAATGAAAATAAAATGTCAAGGAGGACTCTATGTTAAGGAACTAGTGACTGGAGATGAGGGAAGAACAACGCCAAGCGTCTCCGAATTTCTCAAAAACAAAGCGAAGCCTATAAAGCTCGATGTTCTAAACGTAATTATGAACCATTGAAGGTGAAAAAATGAGAAAATCAAAAGGCTACCGCGCGGGAACACGGAGGCTTCTCAGGAAAGAGCCTAGAGAAAGAGGAAAAGTCAAAGTCAGCAAACTGTTACACGAATATGCGCCTGGAACTCGTGTAATAATAAAACTAGATCCAAGCGTTCAGAAAGGGATGCCGCATAGGCGTTATCACGGTAAAGTCGGTACAGTCATCGAGAAGCGTGGACGAAGCTACGTCATAAGCGTCACGCAGGGCGACGCTGCCAAAGAAATTATTGCTAGACCTGAACACCTAGAACCATACGAGGGTAATTAGATGTCAAAGAGAGCAGTAACGGAGAAGAATCTTACGATTCCACAGGTCAAGAAGATGTTAGAGTCCATTGGCGAAGAAAACTTCGATCAATTTCAACGGCGCACATATGATTATGCATCCAAATTTTCGAAGATGGGCGCTGAGGCGGCTGCAAAACTAGTGGAAAAGCTTGTTAACGAATTTGGTCTTGACGAGAATGAGGCTGTTCAAGTGGTTAACTGCGCTCCGAAAAGCATAGAGGAGCTCAGAATCTTCTTGGCCGGAGGGCGCAAAATCATTGAGACATCAAAGTTGGAAGCCATAATCGGTCTTTTGAACGAGCATCGAAAATGAAATAGGCATTTTCACCGTAATTTTAAAGAGTTAAGAAAAAGTAAAGGCGGCTATGATGGAAAAGAGATACGAGGAATATGCCTACGTTCTAGATTTTCTGCCACACGGCAGACCCGGCATACGAGTAACTGGACGGGCTGGTTACAGAGCGGGAGCTTTAGTCCAGCTTATTGGAGAAGAGTTCTTCACCCTTTTAGAGGCACTTGCCAAGGAAGGCGTGGCTTTAAAGGCGCATGACCGAGTTTATGTTGGAAAGGACTCAAGGGAAGAAATTACCTACATTATTGGGCGGGTACGTTATGACGAGTTGACGGCTGCTGCGAAGATGGAGCTCCCCTCAGTTGTGAGTAGGATAGTTTTGAACAGGGAGAAATGGTTTGTAAACTTCTTTAATACTGCGCGCGCCATCACGCCTAGAATGCATGCTTTGGAACTTATTCCTGGCATAGGCAAAAAGTATATGTGGCAAGTTATAAATGAGCGTGAAAAGAAGCCCTTTGAAAGTTTTGAGGATTTGCAGAAGCGTACTGAGCTGCCTAACCCCGTAAAGTTGATTACGAAGAGGATTTTAGAGGAACTTGCTGGCGAGACTAAATATCAGTTGTTCACGAGAACACAGTAACATAATATGGCAGATGGCAGTAGTTAATGTTTGACACCAACCTTCTGGAAGAAACGAAGCTTTTGCTCCGAAACTATCGAATTGTTCCGAAGAGACGTTTAGGGCAAAACTTTCTTGTTGATCCTTCAGTTTTTCAGTTGATGGCTGATTACGCTTTTTTGACGAAGGAAGATGTTGCGTTGGATGTTGGGGCTGGTTTAGGCTTTTTGACAAAGTTTTTGGCTGAAAAATGCAAAAACGTGTTGGCTGTTGAATTAGATGCAAGGCTTGTTAAAATTTTACATGAGCAGCTTAAACTATGCTCTAACATAGAAATAATTCAAGGTGACATTTTTATGGTTCAAATTCCCACGTTCAACAAGATTGTTTCAGTTCCACCATACAACATTTCTTCACAATTGCTCATGTGGCTTTTTGGCAAGAATTTTGAGTGCGCCACTCTTGTTTTCCAAAAAGAGTTTGCCCAGCGCTTAACAGCTCCACTTGGAAGCGAGGAGTACGGTTGGTTAACAGTCATCACTTATTATAATGCGGAGGTGGAGCTTTTAGATGAGGTTCCAAACTGGATGTTCCACCCGCAACCAGAAGTGAACTCCCTTATTGTGCGTTTAAAACCTAGAGTGCTTCACCCATTCCCAGTAAGAGATGAAAAACTGTTTCAAAGGCTAACGCAATTTCTTTTTACACGGCGAAACAGAAAAGTTAGGAAAGTTCTCCAATCATTTATTAAAAACGCTGGCATTTCACCCACAAAAAAGATGTTCGACTTGCTAGACTCCTTTGCCCTTCAAAATAAGAGGATTAGAGAGTTGGCACCTGAAGACTTTGGAGCTTTGGCTAATGCTCTCGCAATGTAAAACAGCATTCTTCGCAGATAGAGTCTTTAAAATTTACGAAAATGTTTACGAACCGGCAGAAGACTCGTTTCTATTTGCAGAAAACTTGAGCGTTAAAAACGATGATGTTGTCCTTGATGTGGGCACTGGATGCGGCATATTGGGAATAATCGCCGCAGAAAAAGCTTCAAAAGTTGTTGCTGTTGACATAAACCCATATGCTGTTCACTGTGCAAAGGAAAACGCTAAAATAAACAATGTTGCAAACAAAATGGAGTTTATTCAAGGCGACCTATTCGCGCCTTTAAATGCAAAGAGGATTTTTGATCTAATTCTTTTTAATGCTCCATACTTGCCTACCGAAAAAGTGGAAAAGCCTACATGGATTGAATATGCATGGTCTGGCGGGCTTGACGGGAGACAAGTTATTGACCGCTTTATTTGTGAAGCACCAAAGTACCTTAAGAAATCTGGATATGCACTTTTAATGCAATCCACCCTTTCTGGAGTTAGGGAGACATTGCAAAAATTTGAACATAATGGGTTTAAAGCAAGAGTTATTGCAGAACGCAACTTGCCCTTTTTTGAAAAGATAGTGCTTTTTGAGGCAATTTTGAGGCTTACGTAAATGTTTATTTTGATACGACGTAATGCCCAAGGCCGCCCACAATCAGAACATCATCAAATTCTGTGAATGCGACGAATCCAACAATTTTCTTCCTCAATTTTCGTGATATAAGCTGGGGGTTCGTACACCGTAAAGCTCCTGTCAAATGTTACTTGTTTTCTTCACCCAAAAAAAAGTTTGACAAAATCTTGGGGTACATCCGCGCGCGCATCCTATACTGCCTGCTCCTTTTAACTGTTTTCGTCAAAAAATATATAATATGTAAGTGTTACTAATGCTAGAAAATGCTTGAGGATTTAGAGCATGTGCATATTAGGTAAGGATAGACTGAAAGAACTCATTGAAAACTACAAGTGCATCTACCCATATGATTATAATTTGTTGGATGGAGACAGCTACGTACTAACAGTGAAAGAGGAAACTACGCTTCATTATTTGGAGCATAAAAACTTAATATCATACGAGATAGTGTTCATCCCGCCAAACTATGTTGCGCACTTAACAGCAAAAAGCAAGTATGGAAGAATGGGGTTATCCTTCCTTAACGCCGCAAAGGTTCACAGCGGTTTTGTCGGGAGACTCGCCTTAGAACTTGTAAACTTGAGTAATGACAGATGCCCAATCACCATCAAGCGCGGAGACCCATTCATGCACATAGAATTTGAAACAAGAGAAGGCGAACCTGCACCTTACATGGGAGAATATCAATTTCAATATTTAACTGACGAGGAGATACGAATGTATATTCCAACACTGCGCAAAGTTTTTCCAAATTATGATGAACTTGCAAAAATATGGCTTAAAGACAGGAAACTATAACTGCTGATTTAGAGACATGATTTTAAATTCATAACTTTAATCAAAACGTGTCTTCAGCAAATTGTTTAAATAAGACGGTTATGGTATGCTGAAAGGGAAACCATATGCGCGCAAAGAACTACAGAGAAGTGAAAGGGCAACCCTACACTAGAAGAGAGTTCGTAAAGGGTTTTCCGCAACCTAAAATAAACAAATTTACCATGGGAGACACTAAAGCACAATTTGAATATGAAGCTAAGCTCATAGCGCTTGAAAAAGCCCAAATTCGTCACAATGCTCTTGAGGCAGCGCGTGTAGCAACAAATCGTCTCCTTATGGAGAAACTTTCAAACAATTATCGTTTACAAGTTCATCCTTACCCACATGTAATCTTAAGAGAAAACAAAATGATTTTTGGCGCGCACGCGGATCGCCTTCAAGATGGAATGCGAAGGGCGTTTGGAAAGCCCATAGGTACAGCAGCTCGCGTTGAGCCTAAACAGACAGTTATTACGGTTTGGGTTAACTCGGACGGTGTTGAAGTTGCAAAGGAAGCTTTAAAGCGCGGAAGCGCAAAGCTTCCAATTCCATGTAGGATAATCATCGAAAAAATGCAGAAGGAAGAGGTGAAAACACTTGACTGAAATGAAAAACGATTTAGTAATATGGTTTGAAAACCTAAGGAGAACGGATATCCCATCAGTTGGCGGCAAAAATGCCAATCTAGGCGAAATGATCAGCGCAGGCATACCCGTTCCGCCGGGCTTCGCTGTGACTGCGTATGCCTACAAGAAGTTCATTGAGGAAACTGGGATTTCAGCAAAAATTTATGAAATAATTCGAGAAACCGTTACAAATCCAAGCGATCCGAAACAGTATGAGATAGCCTCAAAAAAGATTCGTAAGTTGATAGAGGCAACGCCTGTACCCAAAGAAATCGAGAAGGCAATCAGACTAGCCTATGAGGAATTGTGTAAGAGACTTAACATAAAGGATGTTTTTGTCGCTGTGCGGTCAAGCGCTACGGCTGAAGACCTGCCTGATGCATCTTTTGCCGGGCAACAAGAAACCTATCTTAATGTTAGGGGCGTTGGCGAGGTTGTTGCGAGTACCCTAAAGTGTTGGTCAAGCCTTTTCACACCGCGTGCAATCTTTTACCGTTCAGAGAAAGGCTTCGCCCACGAGAAAGTCTTCATAAGCGTCGGCATCCAAAAGATGGTGAACTCGAAAGCTGCCGGCGTCATGTTTACCATAAACCCTGTGACTGGAGACTCAAACGAGATAGTGATTGAAGGTAACTACGGGCTTGGCGAGGCTGTTGTTTCTGGTGCAGTAACTCCAGACGACTTTATAGTTGACAAGAAAACATTAAAAGTAATTGAGAAACGCATAGCCAAGAAAACCGTTCAGTATATTCGAGACCTCAAAACTGGAAAAACAGTTCACGCGGAGGTGCCGCCGGAAAAACAGGAGCAGCCATGCATAAGCGATGAGGAAATACTTAAACTTGCGGAACTGGCAAAGCGCATAGAAGAACATTATGGAAAAGCTCAAGACATTGAATGGGCAATTGACAGCGACATTCCATTCCCACAAAACGTCTTCATAGTGCAGTCAAGACCAGAAACCGTCTGGAGCACAAAAGTAACACAACTCCCAGAGAAAGCTGAAGTTGCTGCTGAAAAGCAAGCTGAAATGCTTAAGGTGGTTGTTAGAGGAATAGCCGCTGGCAAAAGGGGATTCGGCGTAGGCGTAGCAAAAATTGTTTTGAACCCGCAGGAAGCAGCAAAGGTCATGCAGAAAGGCGACATTCTAGTAACGGACATGACGAACCCAGATTACGTGCCATTCATGAAACTTGCAGGCGCAATAGTGACAGACAAGGGTGGAGTCACATGTCACGCAGCAATTGTCAGCCGAGAACTCGGCATACCATGCGTTGTCGGTACAGAAAATGCCACTAAACTTATGTTTTCAGGTAAAGAATACACCGTAGACGCGAGAAGCGGCGTCGTTTACGAAGGAGTTTTGCCGACATTAACAGAGCAACTCGCGTCCTCTACTGGAGCTGCTTCACCGACATCTCACGCTGGTGGAGTAGTAGCATATTCGGTGCCTGTGACTGCAACTAAAGTATACATGAATTTGGGTGTTCCAGAAAAAATTGAGGACTACAAAGACCTGCCTTTTGAGGGCATTGGTTTAATGCGCATAGAATTTATCCTAGCTAGTTACATAGGTGAACATCCACTATACCTTATTGAGACTGGGCAATCGCAAAAGTTCGTTGACAAACTTGCTGAGGGAATAGCCACAGTTGCAAGGGCTATACAGCCACGTCCAGTAGTTGTACGCTTCAGCGACTTCAAAACTAATGAGTACAGAGAGCTAAAAGGCGGCGAAAAATACGAGATTGTTGAGGCAAATCCAATGCTTGGATGGAGAGGATGCAGCCGCTACATAAGCCCATGGTATGAAAAGGCCTTCAGACTTGAATGCCAAGCAATAAACAAATGTAGGAAAGAATGGGGACTTAAAAATGTCTGGGTTATGCTTCCTGTTGTTCGCACAGTATGGGAAGCCAAGAAATGCCTCGAGATTATGCGTGAAGAAGGCTTGGAAAGGTCAAGGGACTTCCAAGTTTGGTTTATGGCTGAAACTCCCTCCATAGCGATACTTGCAGATGAATTTTCGAAGCTTTGCGATGGTTTCTCAATAGGCTCAAATGACATGACGCAAGGCATATTGATGATCGATAGAGACTCTGAACGTCTCGGACAAATGGGATACTTCGACGAAAGAGACCCTGCAGTAAAAAGGATAATCGCACACCTAATAAAAGTTGCCCACGCAAATGGATGTACAGTATCAATATGTGGGGAAGGCCCATCAAACCTGCCAGACTTCACGGAATTTCTCGTAAAAGCCGGAATTGACAGTGTCTCAGTGAACGCCGACGCCGTCATAGCGACTAAAAAACTCGTTGCAAGCATAGAACAAAAAATAATTCTGGAGCAGCTTGCCGAACAAAAAGAGCGAGCCCTTGGGCGTTCACAAAGAAGACCAAAACGTGAGTGGGAATGGACGCCCGAATGGGAAGAAGCAACCAGTAAAAATGACCTTTCTCCTTAATCTGACCTTAGCTTTTTTAGAAATTTCGGACTTGATTAAATGAAGCTTTTCGATTTAGAAGAAGAAAGAGTGAAAAGAGAAATACAGAAACTTGGGGCAAAATGCGTTTTAATTCAACTCCCAGAAGGCTTGAAACCAGAAGCACCACGCCTAGTAAAAATGATAGAGAAGACTGGAGCGCTGCCAATAATTTCTGCAGACCCATGCTACGGAGCATGCGATTTAGCAACTGTTGATGCTGAAAGCCTAGGAGCCGACCTTCTAATCCATTATGGACACTCTAAAATGCTAAAACATGAACGGGTTCCAACAATTTACGTCGAAGCTAGAGCAACGGTAAACGTGGAAGAAACTGTTGAAAAGGCTCTGCCTCTGCTTGACAAGTGGCACAAGATAGGGCTAGCAACAACAGTACAGCACGTGCAAACAATTGACAATGTCAAAGATGTTTTGCTTCACGCTGGAAAAGCTGTTGTTGTGGGCGATGCTGGACAACTAAGCTATCCAGGGCAAGTGATCGGGTGCAATTATAGCAATGTAACATCAATAGCGAAGGATGTTGAGGTCTTCCTCTTCGTGGGCGGCGGGCGATTCCACGCGTTAGGTGTTGCACTCTCAACATCCAAACCTACGATAGCTGCAGATCCATATGGGCGAAGCGCATTTTCCATCGATAAGGACGCTGAAAAAATAGTTAAGCAGAGGTGGGCTAGCATAGAAGAGGCGGGAGAAGCAAAAACTTTCGCTATTTTCGTGGGATTGAAACAAGGGCAGAAAAGAATTGAAGAAGCATTAAACTTAAAGAAGAAGTTGGAAGAAAAAGGGAAAAGTGTTTGCATTTTCGCCGTGAGAGAGGTCAATCCAGAAGTACTTATGGAGTTTCCAACAATCGACGCTTACATAAACACAGCGTGCCCACGAATATCGCTTGACGACGCTTCCAAGTTCAAAAAGCCAGTCCTAACAGTTAACGAGGCTATGGTTGTCACCGGCGAATTATCCTGGGAAGAGTTATGCAGAAAAGGTTGGTTCGAAAACTAGATCTGGAAATGCTGCTGTCCAGAATCCCGCGCCACCCTTCTCCAAAAGCAACACTTGAACAGTACACCATCCCAGCAGATGTTGCAGCAACAATGCTTTACATAGCCGCGTACATGCATAACGACATTGTTGAAAAAACAGTTTTAGACATGGGATGCGGCACAGGGAGACTAGCACTAGGAGCAGCATTTTTAGGAGCAAAAAGAGTGGTTGGCGTCGACATCGATAAAGAAGCCGTAAAATCAGCTTTTAAAAGCGCCGTCAAATTGAACCTTAAAAGAAAGGTGCAGTGGGTTGCCGCGGACATAGACGTTATACGGGGAAAATTTGACACAGTGCTGCAAAACCCTCCTTTTGGCGTGCAGAAACGTAATGCAGATCGAAAATTTTTGGAAAAAGCATTAGAAACTGGTAAAAAAGTGTATTCACTCCACAAAAGTCCAGTTAAAGACACTGCTCTTACGAAACGCGTGCCCGCGTCAACATCGGGTTTTATAGTTACGAATTCATCCTCTTTCATTAAAAATTTTGTTGAAGATAAGGGAGGAAGAATAAAAGTAACATACACCATAGTGATGGTCATTCCACACATATTTCCATTTCATACAAAAAGAAAGCACAGTTTTCTAGTGGACTTGCACGTTATTGAGGGGTGTGGATAATCAAAAGGTTTATTGAGATGCACGGTAAACTACAGTTATATCATGTAAATTTACCACCGGCATCCATACTATACATGACTTTAACTTAAGTGTGTTGGAAAAGGGAATTTAAATGAGCTTTGATGGCATGGAAAGAAAAAGCGGTAAGTTTGTATTACCCGGTGAACGTTTGGGCGTTATCGAAGAGTTCACTCCGAATGCTGGAACCTACGTTAAGGATGGAGTAATATACTCAAAAGTTGTTGGACGAGCTTTGCTTGACCTCCTAAACAAACGAGTTTCAGTTTACCCCTTAGCCCATGGAGTAAGAGTTCCTAAAATCGGAAGCATAGTTTTAGGGCAAGTTTCAAACGTCCAAAACGATAGCGCCGCAGTGCGAATTTTTAAAGTTGGAAATAACGCGCTCTCCGGATTCTTCACAGGAATTCTCCACGTGTCTGACGTGCAGTTAAGATATGTTGAGTCAATGTACGATGTTTGCAAGCCGGGAGACATTATGAGGGCTAAGGTGATAAGTGACAAAAACAGAGTTTACCATCTATCCATTAAAGAAAGGAATTTGGGCGTTATATACGCCTTTTGTTCGCAGTGTGGTTTCATGTTGGAATTGTGGCGGCATGCAATGCGCTGTGCAAAATGTGGAAAAATTGAAAAGCGTAAGACAGCCTTAGATTATGGAAAGGGAGTTGTCTAATTGAAGGTTAAAGTGTTAAAGAAGACATCCAGTGAGCTTAAAATAGAAGTTGAAGGCGTCGGGCATACTTTATGTAACATGCTGCAGAAAATACTATCTGAAGACAATAATGTGGATCTGGCTGGTTATGATATTCAGCATCCATTAGCTTCAAACCCCGTAATTTATGTGCGTACAAGAGGCAAAGTGAAACCTGAAGAGGTTTTGTTTAAAGCTATAGAGAGGGCGCGCAGCACAAACACTGAATTCCACGAGGAACTTGAAAAGGCCCTTAAGAAAACTTGATTTTGCCCTTTATTTCAATCAACAACTGGTTAAACCCTTCTACCGGGTCGTCAGGCCCTTCTAGGATGGAGATGCTCCTCTCCAATGTGACAATGTTGTGAAGCCAAGCGTAAACGATTAAGGCTTCAGCAGCGTCCGCAAGCAGGTGCCGACTCATCTTTGCTGGCAAAAACTCTCTTAACGCAGCCTTTTTTATAGCCTCGGCAAGGATGCCTCCCTTAACCTTGGCGCCAGAAGGCATTCGCCTTTTGTTAGACAACGCTAATGCGTAAACGAAGTTTACGTACGTGTCTCCCAAAGATGCTAATTTGTGGTCTGTTAAAACTTCTGTTAGGTTTCTGTAGGCTCTAATAAACGAAAACAGCTTACCTTGCTTTTTCAAGGGAATCATCCCTTACAATGTTGCTAGTTAAACTTATAATGCCTTCTATGATACTCTGTTACTGGCGGGAAGCTGTTTGTTTTACAAGAAATTTCGAGTAATCAAACCAGAAATCCGCGTGCTCGGCGTGGACGACGGCGTATTTGCTCCCCATGAAAGAGGACTTGTGCCAGTTGTAGGAGTTGTCTTTCGCGGTGGATACTGGCTTGACGGGGTTATGCACACAAAAGTTGAGGTAGATGGATTTGACGCCACAGAGAAGATAGCACATATGGTGCTTAACTCCCCTCATTACAAGCAGTTACGTGTCATAATGCTTAATGGAGTGACCTTCGCAGGTTTTAACGTCATAGATATAAAGGAACTTTTCGCAAAAACAAGCCTTCCAATAATAGCCGTCACTAAGGAAAAACCAGATTTTGAAGAAATTCAAGGGGCGCTTAAAAAACTGCCCAGAAGCGAAGAGCGATGGAAAGCTATTCAAAACGCTGGCGAAATATACCCTATATCTACTCGAAGCAAAGACGAGAAAATCTACATGCAAATTCACGGCATCCTTAAAGGAGACGCAGAGAAAATCTTGCAGCTAACTTCTACAAGAAGCAATATCCCGGAGGCTTTACGTGTCGCGCATCTCATAGCTTCTGGAATAAGCCACGCTTAGCCCCAATACTTATTCTTGCGAGAAAAGGTTTAAAAGAGACCAAGTTTAGGAGAAACAGACGGAAAGCGGAGCAAAAAGCTATGGAATTTTGTCCAAAATGTGGTTCTCGTCTCGTTCCAAAGAAAAGTAAGAGTGGAAAAGAGTTCTCAATGGTGCTGGTTTGTCCGAAGTGTGGCTACAGGAAGTCATTAACAAAGAAAGTTGAACCGAAAGTCGCGAAGGTAATTGAGCACAAGCCTCAGCAACTAGTTGCAGTTATAGGCAGAGAGGAGCAAAAACTGCGAACACTACCAACAGTTCGAATTGAATGTCCGAAATGTGGAAACAACACGGCTTATGTGTGGCAAGTGCAAACCCGGGGCGCAGATGAATCATCAACGCAGTTTTTACGTTGCACAAAATGCGGCTACACATTTAGAGAATACAGCTAAGCCGTAACAACACTGCTAGCGTAAAAACCAAAGTTTTAATATAGTAAAGTCTTTTATTACCAACTCTGCATACCATTAGAAAAGGGATCACTATGTTTAGACTAAAAGTAGCTGACGCCAAACTATTAAGAGACATGGCGACAGCCATATCAATCCTCGTCGACGAAGCAACATTCAAAATCGAATCAGAAGGCATAAAACTCAGAGCCATGGACCCCTCACGCGTTGCAATGATCGATTTTGAGTGGCCAAAAACGATATTTGAAGAGTATGAGTGCACAGAGCCTACAAAAATGTGCATAAACATAAGCGAACTGCTCAAACTGCTCAAAAGAACAGGTAAGGATGAGGTTGTTGAGCTTTCTCTTGACGAGAAAACTGGGCGCTTGCAAGTTAAAATTACTGGCAAATATTCAAGAAACTTTACTATGCCCACGCTGGAGGTTTCTGAGGAAGAGGTTCCCACGCCAAAAATAACCTTTAACGTTAGGGCAAAAACGACAACTTACGGCCTAAGTCAAGCCATAGAAGACGCGCAGCTTGTAAGCGATCATGTTCGTGTAGAAGCGGACAGCGAAAAACTTGTTTTCAGTGCTTCTGGAGATCTTATGGGTGCAACAATAACGCTTCAAAGGGGAAGCGACGCGCTTCTAGATTTGGAAGTTAAAGAACCGTCAAGGGCAACCTTCAGTTTAAGCTACCTTTCCGAGATAGTAAAAGCTGCATCTGCAACTTCCGAGGTGGTGACGTTGGAGTTTTCAAAGGATATGCCCATCAAACTTGACTTTCAACAAGCAAAGGAAGGTAAACTGACGTTTTATTTGGCGCCGCGAATCGAAACAGAATGATATGTGAAAAGTAAATGCAATCCGCGGTAAAGTTTACTAAAAATGACTTGGCAAGATACCCCTTCCTTAAAGAAGCTGTTGAATATGTGAGAAAGCTCGATTTTAAGGTTGAAGACCTAGTTGATCCCCAATTTGAAATGGTTCTTAAACGTGCACAGGAGCGAATTGAAGAAGCGATACTATACGTGCTTGTAAGCGGAAACCTACAAAACACGGATGTTGAAATCTTATCCTTCCCAGCAGCAATAATCCTAGCAGTCGCAACTGAAAATTCCTTCATCAAAAAACGTTACGCCGTCGCCGAAGCAAAAAAGGCATTTAACGACCTTAAATTTGAGCCTAAAGAAAGAATATTGGCTATTGCACAAAACTTCGGATGGAAAATAGCCACAACAGGCAATACTGACTTCACACCTTACGAGTTTACAATAAATTTTGCCGATTATCTTAAGAATACTGCACATTTACGAGATAAGAAGTGGAAGCTCGTCAACCGCTCATTGTCAAAAGGGAACGTTTACATAACCAGAAATGAGGCTGCAAGACTATTAAGCGAAGAGGTTCGCAGATACATCGAGAAACGCTTGGAGGCGAGTGGAAAATTTCCAACAAAGATAGTTGAGATCGCTGAGAAAATAAAGAAATTATCCATCGAAAAAGTAGGTGAAACAGAAATGGAAGGCTTACCAAAAACCATTGCCAACGAAGCTTTTCCACCATGCATCAAAGCACTCTATGAAGCAATAACCGTTGGGCGACACCTATCACATGTGGGCAGATTTACCCTAACCTCTTTCCTCGTAAATATTGGCATGTCACCAGAAACTGTTATTGACTTGTTTAGAAATTTCTCCGACTTTAACGAGCGAATGACCAATTATCAAGTTGAGCATATCGCCGGCGAAAGAGGCTCAAGAACACGTTATACTCCACCAAAATGCGAAACGCTTCAGACGCACGGAGTTTGCGTAAATCCAGACGAGATCTGCCAAACAATTCGCCACCCGCTAAGCTATTATAGGAAGAAACTGCGAATAACCCAGAAAGTGTAAGTGTGCTTTTATGATAGATTTATATACGAAGTCTAGTCTTAAATAGAAAACTATTCTGGTGATGAGTGTACAATGATCCTTCAAAAGCTTTCCTCGGCGAGCACTGAAAACTTGGTGGAACATGTGGAGGGGGACGTAAGCCAGTTTTTCGAAATCGGCGTTATCCTCCCAACATACTGCGAAGCATCAAACATAAAGAGGCTAATAGAGGAAATTGAGAATCTAAACCTAAAAGTTTCCATACTCGTAATAGACGATTCAAGTCCTGATGGGACAGCGGACATTATCAGAGAGCTCCAGAAGAAATACGGGAACATTCTCTTATATGTGAGACCACAGAAACTGGGGCTTGGATCGGCAATAACAGATGGCTTTAAAATTTTTCTTTCACTTAAAAAATCGCCAAGATATATAGTTACAATGGATGCTGACTATTCGCATAATCCAAAAGACATTCCCCGTTTAATTTCGGTTGCAAGAAACGGAAATGATCTGGTTATAGGAAGCAGATATAACACTGGTGGAAGGATACTAAAATGGAATTTTTTCCGGTTGACTGTTAGTAAAGTAGCCAATAAGCTGGCATCCTTTATTGTGCGGGCAAGGATAAATGATTACACAAGCGGTTTGCGGTGTTATTCAACAGTGCTTGTTCGTGAAATTATCCACGATTTGCATAGTCATACATACGAGATACAAATAGAAACAATAAAGCAAGCTCATAGAAGAAAATTTAGTATAACGGAAATTCCTATAACATTTGTTAACAGAAAGCGCGGCAAATCTAAACTTTCCATCAATGAAATCAGAGACTTCGTATTTTACATGTTGAAAACTATGCTTTAACGGCGTAGCTTTGCCAGAGTGATCATCGGTATATGTCTTTAGGCAGGATGATTGTCGGCATATGTGCTTATAACGAAGAAGGAAATATAGGTAATCTCCTTCAGAATTTAATCTCGGAACAAAATTTGCCTGAAGATTGCGTGATTTTTGTTGTCTGTTCTGGGTGTACAGATAATACTCCTAGGATAGTTATGGACTTTTCAGAGAGAGACGCGAGAATTAAGCTTGTAACTGAAAAAGTTCGAAGAGGAAAGGCAAGTGCTCTTAACAAGGTCTTCAAGTTAGCTAAAATGTCCGCAGAAGTGCTAGTTCTTGTGAATGCGGATACTCTTCCAGAACCTGGGAGCATAACCAGTTTAACTCATAAATTAGAAAGCGAAAATGATGTTGGCGCCGTTTTTGCACAACCAGTTCCTATGAAACTATCCAAAGGGGTTTGTTATAAAATTGTTTATGTTATATGGAAATTACATCATTTAATTTCAATGTATCAAGAGCCTAAGCTGTCCGGAGAATTATGCGTAATACGTGTTTCCAGTCTCCATGAGATTCCAGAAAACGTTGCTACTGATGAGCCTTACATTGAATTTTTTATTCGTAGGCAAGGCTACCGTATACTTTACGCGCCTAAAGCTTTGGTATATATAAGGTGTCCAACAAATATTTTTGATTTACTAAAACAAAGAAAGAGAATATGGATTGGTCATTTGCAATTTAAAAATGTGACACAGTTCCAAGTTTCTACCTCTAGCTTTAAAAATATTCTAAAAGTGATTCCAAAATTAAAAACTTCTGAATTTTTATATCTGTTTCTGGGAGGATTTATAGAAATGGTCGCTTACATTCAAGCTATAAAAGCCTTTAAGGAAAAAACGATTCCTTACATGTGGGATCCGATAGAAAGCACGAAGACGCAATTAAAACTGAACTATTTTAGAAGGTTGTAATTGTGCATATTTTACAAATTACGCCAAGATATTACCCGAGCATTGGAGGCGTAGAGGAACTTGTTAAAAGAATAAGTGAGATGCTTGTTGTGAATAAGTTTAGCGTTACAGTTTATACTGTTGACTTAAATCCAGCGTGGCCTAGGGTGCAAGAGATTAACGGGGTGCTAGTTAAGCGTTTTAACCATGTTGTAAGTGATCCTCTCTATTTTCCAGAGCCTAATTTTTTCAATGCAATTAGACAAGAGGATGCGGAAATTATTCATGTACATAATTTGCATACGCTTTTACCTCTTGTTGCAGCCTTGTTTAAGAGGAAAGAGCAAAAGTTTGTGTTGCATCCGCATTATCATCGTTTTGCTCAGTCATCTTTTCGTGATTGCTTATTTAAAATTTACAAATGGTGGCTTAAAAGTGTGGTTTTTCCTCGTGCAAACATTGTAATTGCGAATTCTTTGTATGAAAAGCGAATACTTTGTGAGGACTTCCATTTAAACGGAAGGATTCTTTTAATTTCAGAAGGTGTTGATGTCGAAGAGTGCAGGAGCGTTAAGCGTAATTCTGTTGAGCCTAAAAGGATACTTTATGTCGGAGCTTTGAGGGGTTACAAGAATGTTGATAGAATCATTGAAGGTTTTGCTCAATTAGTGAAAAATGGCGAAGGAAGCTTCAGGCTGGTTATTGTAGGTGAGGGGCCGGAGCGTCCATTTTTAGTTAACTTGGCTTATAAATTAGGTGTTAATGAACTGGTTGAGTGGAAGTCTAGGCTGACTCGGCGACAACTGCTGGATGAATATGCTAAGGCTAGTGTTTTTGTTCATTTGTCCCCACTGGAAAGTTTTAGCCGCGTTGTTTATGAAGCACTTTTAATTGGAGTTCCGGCTGTTGTTTTAAATATTGGCGCAACGGAGCACTTGGTCAAGAAAGGATTCGCGGAGGGGGTTAACTCTCTTAATTCAAAAGAAATTGCAGAGACAATGTTGAAAGCTTTGAGGAAAACTCGCACTAAAATTGATGGTTCAGATTTTTTCTCAAGTTGGAAAGAGTATTTAAACAAACTTGTTGAACTTTATCATAGTTTGGTGCAGTT
>Ga0315298_1002293_pt1 | contig 32777 bp, 22 predicted proteins | sample WHS_1_MG_FD_203077 | JGI IMG/M metagenome (GOLD analysis project Ga0315298, IMG submission 203077) | Extremophilic microbial mat communities from Washburn Hot Springs, YNP, Wyoming, USA - WHS_1_MG | ecosystem: Environmental > Aquatic > Thermal springs > Hot (42-90C) | place: USA: Wyoming... | reverse complement strand
GCGGCAAGGAGTGGCACACGCACACGTACCCCAGCCGGTCACACCAAGACGCGGGGGGGCCGGGTTACGCATAGTCGGTGGGCTCCGCCCCGCTGATGTATCGCCGCCACCCATCCAGATGTTCCTTTGGCAGGCCGTTCTCCCGGGTAAAGCGCGTTTCCACCTGGGCTTGGGTATGGGGCACGCTCACTTTGACAGTCAAGCGGCCGTTGGGTTCGTAGTGAAAGAGCACATCCACGGGCGAGCGGGCTGGAAGGTCGCGGGGAAGTTTGCGGATGGTGCACCGGCCGATCAGTGTGCACTCCTCTGGCGACGGGTTCTCGCCCTCCACGATTTCGACCAGGATCGAACGCTGATTGGCGTGGCGGGTGCGGAAGGTCCTTCGGGCGGTGGCTGGAATGGGCGTATTGCGGGGAATGAGGATTCCATTGCGTTTGCGTCCGGTCAGCCGGTCCACCCCCACCACTCCCAAGCTGTGCGAATTGACGTTGCGGATGCGGAACAGGGAGCGCTTTCCCTCGCGGGCAGCCAGGATCTGGCCGGCCCGCAGCGCCGCGCCATGCGCGACGGCCTCATCGGCTGCGATCGACGTGTCGGGGTCTTTGCCCGAGATTTGCCGCACCATGTTTCGCACCATGGGCATCCGGGTCGAGCCGCCGGTCAGGAGGATGCGATCTAAGCGCGACCAGTCCAGTCCTGCGGCTTTAAGGGTCTGGCTCATGGTAAACCGGGTGCGGTCCAAAAGGTCGAGGGTGGCATCCTCGAATTCGGCACGGGTGACTTCGATCCGCTCGGCAAACCCCCGGTACTCGCACGGCACGATGGCCTTGGATCGCGTGGAAAGCGTCCGCTTGGCATCCTCGCATTCACGCCACAGTTTGCCTAGGGTGGTGGGATCCTCGCGGGGATCGACCATGTGCAGGCGAATGAATTTCTCGGCCACCAGGTCCACCAGGCGCTGGTCCCAGTCGTAGCCGCCCAGTTGCACGTCGCCATCGGTGGCCAGGGTGAGGTACTTCCGCCCGCGGATTTCCATCACCGTTACGTCGAAGGTACCGCCGCCCAGGTCGTACACCAGCACCGTTTGCGGGCGGGTGCGGTCCTCATGGGGCCGGACGAATCCGTGTTGCACCCCAAAGGCGATGGCGGCGGCGGTGGGCTCGTTGATGATGTCGATCACTTCGAGCCCGGCCATGTACCCGGCGTCTTGGGTGGCCTTGCGGCGTGGCTCATCGAAATACGCGGGCACAGTGATTACAGCCTTGGTGAACGGCCCGATCTGGACTGCCGCGTCCGCACGCAGCTTGTTCAGGATGAACGCCGCGATGACTTCGGGCGGGTAGTGTTTGCCACCGATGGTCTTATGATAGACGCGGCGGCCCATGTCGCGCTTGGCCCCGTCGGCAACGCGTTCCGACTCGGTAGGGAACGCCTTGAGCGCCTCCTTGCCCACGATCACCTCGTCTCCATCGAAAAGCACCATACTGGGCGTGGAGCGTTCGCCCTCTGCGTTCACCACGGTTACCGGACGGCCGCTCGGGTCCAAATGCGCCAATACCGAAAAGGTGGTCCCCAGATCGATGCCCACTGCGGGAATACTCGGGCCCATGGCACTACCACAAACGCGGGACGCGATCGGGAAACAGCCACGCAATCAACAGGTAACCTACGGCAATGCCCAGCAGTCCGGAGAGGACCACGCCGGCTACATGAACGAAGCGGCCCCGTGGGCTCCCGTTAGATCCGGACGCCGCGTCGACGGGTTCAAAGACCACGGCCGGCTCCGGACGGTGCTGGCCCAATTTGGAGGGCCCCGCACCGGCTTTAGGCGAAGCTCCGCGGGCGTCCGCCACCAAAGGCGCCCCCAGGGGCAAGGGGGGCGGCGCCGGTTTTCGGGCCGGCGAGGGGCTCGCCGCGGCGGCTTCGGTTTGGCCCCAGGTGCCTCCAGCCGGGCCATATAAAGGCGCGGGCTGCGAGTGAAACCCGCTGGCCGGTGCGGCCCTGGGGGACGGGGCCGCCAGCTCCGCCTCTACCCCCGCCCCCGAAGTGCCTGATACGTCTGCCACGGTAATCGCTGCGGAGGGCGACCCACGGGATCCGGCCAGCGGCTGAACCGGCATTTCCCACGCGTCCGGCGCGGGCGCAGGCCCCGGGGGTCCCTCACGCGTCGGCTGCGAACCGGGAACCGCTGGCAGGTTCAACACCTCTTGAACCATTTTTTCCAAAGCGTCGAAGCCCGCCCCCTCGCCAACGGCCTGCTTCCAGCGCGAGATCCCCTCGTGCGACAGCCCCGCGTCGCGCTCCAAATCCAGCACCACCTGCCGGTCCGTGCCCGGTACCACTCCGCGGACCGTCAGCCGGCCGTTGCGCTGGTACTCGAAGGTCACCTCGATCGGCCAGCCTTTGGGGAGCCCCGCCGGCAGGTCCCGGATCACCGTTCGCCCGATGGCGGTGCACTCGCCTGGTAACGAACTCTCGCCTTCCAGGACTTGGATGACGATGGACCGCTGCCCTTCGGTCCTGGTCATGAAGCGCTCCGTGGCCTTGGCGGGCAAGGGCGTGTTGCGCGGAATGAGGATGATGTTGACTTTGCGCAGCGTTTGGGGCTCGATCCCTTCCACGCCCAGACTGTGCGCGTTGACGTTGGTTACGCGAAACGGCGCGGCGCCCGGCCCGCGCTCCAACCACAGCAGATAGCGGGCATAGATGGCAGCCCCGCGAGCCACCGCCTCGTCGGGATTGACCGTGCGATCCGGTACCCGGCCGGTCAGCTCTTGGAGCATCCGCGGGACCATGGGCATGCGCGTCGACCCGCCCACCAGCAGGATTCGGGCAACCTCGCTCCATCGCAGCCCGGCGGCCTGAAGCAGTTGCCGGCTGGTATAGGCCGTCCGTTCCAAAAGGTCGGCGGTTATCTCCTCGAACTGCTGACGAAAGATGGGCACATCGCAGACGCGGCCGGCGTGTTCCACGCGAAGGATGGTGCGGGTGCGGGCGGACAAGGTGTGTTTCGCCTCGACGGCGGCCGCATACAGCCGCGCCAGACTGGCCGGGTCCTCCCGGGGATCGCGGCCATGCGTTTTCTGGAACACTCCGGCGGCATAATCGACCAGGCGGGTGTCCCAGTCGTGGCCGCCGAGCTGCACGTCGCCATCAGTGGCCAGGGTGCGAACCTCGCCCGCTGCCAGGCGCAGCAGAGTGGCATCGAACGTGCCGCCGCCGAGGTCGTAGACCATGATCACCATCTCGCCCAGCGGTTTGCCCTGGGGGGAAAGGTATCCCAGCAACTCGCCGAACCCCAAGGCGGCCGCGGTGGGCTCGTTGACGATGTCCAGAACGTCCAGACCGGCCATTTCGCCGGCATCGGCGGTGGCCTTGCGCCGCGGTTCATCGAAGTAGGCCGGAACTGTAATCACCGCCTTATGCTGGGGGCCAAGCGTGGCGGTGATATCGGCCTTGAGCTTCCGCAGAATGCACGCCTGGATCACTTCCGGCGGCAGCCACTGGCCTCGAACCGGCCGCGAGTAGGCGGGTTTGCCCATGTCGCGTTTAACCCATTCGGCCACCCGGTCGGGGTGTAGAGGGGCAAGGCGTTTGGCTTCCTTGCCCACGAGGATCTCCGCGTCGTCGAACAAAACGACGCTGGGGGTCAGCAGATCCCCCTCGGAATTGCGGAGCATGGCCGAGCGGCCCGACTCATCGATCCAAGCGACGGCCGAGTTGGTGGTTCCCAGGTCAATGCCAACCGCCCGCGCGTCTGCCATCAAGGGCCCGCAAATTGGCTGCCATGTGATCTCTGTTCCCAAATGCTAGTGTAACCACAGGGTTTGCGCGCCTCAAGCGCGCACCCGGAAGTCCAAGGCCGATGGCCGGCCACGGCCCAGCCACTACCGAGGGGTGTCTGCGGGCTCGGCGCCGGTGGACTGCGTTTGGCCGGGGCTACGCGGCAGGTTAAGCAACCCCGCGGTTTCCGAAAGGCCCACGGCCGCCATCATCACTGCCGCACCGAGAAGCTGAAAGGCCGACAGCCGATCGCCTGCAAACACATACCCGAACACCAACACAAACACCGATTCCAGGGCGAAGATCACCGCCGCCCGCGTGGGTGGAATCTGCTTTTGAGCGAAGGTTTGAACGGCAAACCCCAGGGCGGTCGCCACAATGCCGGTCAGCAAAATGGCAGGCCACACCGAAGGGGGCGGCAGCACGCAGGGGTCCACCCAGGGCCAGGCGAGGAAGAACACCACGGCGGCGACTGCCACTTGCACGCCGGCCAGGGCAAACGTGTCATGCTCTTTGCCGAATCGCCCCAACAACACGATCTGGAGGGCGAAGGCGGCTGCGGCACCCAAAGTCAAAACGTCGCCCCAAGCCAACGGCTCCGCGCCCCCTCCAGTCAACAATAAAAGCCCCACGAAGCTCAGTGCGATCGCCCCCCACACCATTGCCGGCGTATGGACTTTGAAAAGTGCCCGGTTCCACAAAGGAGCGAAAACGACGAACAAACCAGTGATCAAGCCGCTGTTGGTGGCCGAAGTCCAACGCAGCCCAAACGTCTGAAACAGGTATCCCGCGGCAAGCGCCAGCCCCACCAGGCTGCCGGACGTGATCGACTGCCGGTCCAGGCGGCCCACGGCCCACGGCAAGAGCCCAAGCGTCCCCACCGCAAAACGGATGGCCAGGAAGGAGACCACCCCGTACTGGGTCACAGCCTGCTTGACCACCGTAAATGTCGCACCCCAAACTGCCGTAATGGCAATCAGGGCCAGGCTCAGCCAGACTCCACTCATCGCACGGGACCACAAACTATGGGCACCACACACCGAGGGACTTGTGGTTATACCAGCCCACTCTACCCTCGAACACGGCATGGCCCCACGGCGGCCCCGGCCTTGCCAACCAGCGCAAGCAGCGAAAGAGCCGCCTGCCGCGGTTGTCTTGAACGGCAAGCTACCCTTGGCCAGGGTGGCTGCCTATAATCCAACGATGGGCGGCCGTTGGGGACTTCCCCGCCTTGAGTCCCCCCCCGACAACGTGTCGCTCTTGTCCATCCCCAGCGCCATTGCGCATCCCCATGGCACTAGCGCCCCCCGGTGACCTTCAGTCCGCCCTGCCGTTGCGAATCCTGCGGAGGGTGTACGGCTTTCTGGCCTCGCTCCGACTGGCGGTACTGCTGATTGTGGCGTTAGTTGTGGTGCTGGCCTGGGCCACGGTGATCGAGCAGCGTTATGGGGGCAAGGCCGCATGGTTCGGGATCTACGGAACGTGGTGGTTCTCGGGCCTATTGCTCCTTTTGGGCGTCAATGTGCTGGCAGCCGCCCTTGTCCGCTTCCCGTGGAGACGGCACCAGACCGGGTTCGTCATTACGCACTTGGGAATCCTAGTTCTCCTGGCCGGGTGTCTCCTCAGCCGGCTCGGCGGAATCGATGCCCAGATGCCGATCTATGAGGGCACCCGGGGGCACCGCGCTTTCGAAGATGTGCAGCAACTGGAATTGGCGGTCATTCCGCATGGCTTGGGGCCGAGCGAGGCCATGACGGTGTCGATTCCTTTTCAGCCGGGGCCCTTCAATTGGGCTGACTATGGCCAGCTCCCCTGGTTCCCTTGGTCTTTGGCTCACCGGGACCGGGGGGTGCTGTACGAGGCGGACGGGGTCCGGATCGAAGCCCTGGACTACTGCAGCGATGCGGAGTTCGAGGCATTCGAAGACAACCAACCGCCGCTTCGGCTTCGGGTCAAAGTGCCGGCCGCGCAGCAAGAGGCGGGTCAGGGAGGTCCGCAGCGGTCAGAGACCCTCACCTGGCAGGAAGTGGGCTTGATGGCGGCTTCGCACGGGCAGATGGACGGACGCAACCGGGCCTCGTTGCCCGGCGGACGGCACATCGTATTCTGGTTGGCGCGAACCCACGCCGAGACGCAGGCCTTCGTGGACAGCCGGCCACAAGGTCCGTTGGGCGAGCAAGGCCGGCTGGTACTCTACGCGGCGGGCCGGCGCTTCGAGTTCCCGGTCGAAAACCTGCCTGTCGGGCAGCGGGTACCGCTGGGCGACACCGGATTGGAATTGGAGCGCGCGGCCCTTAGCCAACGATTTCTGGCCGCTGACCTGCCCATCTTGGACCTGCGGATTCATTGTCCGGGGGAAACGGCGCAGCGGATGCTGGTCATGGCCGATGCCCCCGAGTTGAACCAGCAGGATCCCGAGCACGCGGTATATGCCACATATTGGCGGGGATTGCGCCAGGGGCAGGCCCCGCCGGCGCAGGGAATCGGGGGCCCGCGGGTAGATATCCTCCAAGGGGCCGATCGCCGCCTGTACTACCGCACCTGGAATGCGGGGCGCATCGAGGGGCCTGCCCCGCTCGCCAGCGATGGCTCAGTCCTGGTGGCATTCGCCGGCTCGCCCGAGGAGTTGCCGCTGGCGGTCGAACGTTTCGTTCCGCAGGATCGTCCGGGCCAGCGGATGGTGCCGCGGCCCTTTGTGGCCAAGAAATCGGCCGGAGAGAAGACGCGACTGGTTCGTCTGCGGATGACGGTCGACGGCCAGTCCGAAGACCTTTGGCTTGAAGGGCTGTCTTCCTTCCAGGCCACCGCCAGCGGGACACCAGAGCAGAAAATGGTGGTCGCCGGTCAAAGGCGGCGGGCTGGGGTCGTGCTGCGCTGGAAGTCGGTCGATCTGGGCTTCTCGGTCTATTTGCGCGAGTTCCATCGCGGATTGGACCCCGGCACCAGCATGGCAGCCAAGTATGCCAGCACCGTGGACTTTCTGCGGCGCGACCCGCAGGCCGCCACCCCAGAAGACGAAGACCTCCGCCGCCAGCCGCCCCCCAAACCAGAGGAGATCCTCGAACCCGCGGTGGAGATATCGGTCAATCGCCCCAAGGATTTCGTGGATCCGGTGTCGGGGCGGTCCTACCGCTTCTTCCAAGAGAGTTTCAACGGACCTTGGAAGCCGGGCGACAGCGTGTTCGACGCCCTGGTGGGAGCCAACCCCGATCGCGACCGCCTGTTCGTTTCAATCCTCACGGTCAACTATGACCCAGGGCGCGGGCTGAAGTATCTGGGGTCGCTTTTGGTGGTTGCCGGCGTGGCGGTGATGTTCTTCATGCGAGCCTACTTTTTCAAGCCGCGTGGCGAATCGCGCCGGCCGGAGGAAGGATTGCCTGCCGAGACCTTGGAATCGGTTGCCGTTTGACACGCTTGACTTGACACGCTTCGCGCAAGAGGTGCGCGTCATGCTATTACGTCGTTCCTGTTGGTTGGCCGGTGTGTTCCACCTGAAGTGGGTGCTGGGTATAGCGGTCGGCGTCTCGCTGCTTCTCGCAGGCGCGGGCCAGCAGGGAGCCCAGGCCGCAGCGTCGGACGGACTGAACTGGGACGCCTGGCAGCGTCTGCCCGTCCTGCACCGCGGGCGCATCAAGCCGCTGGACACCTTTGCCCGTGCCATGGTGCAGGCGATATGCGGCCGGGAATCTCCGGTGTTGGGCCCGCCCGAGGGAGGACCGGAGGCGCACAGGACCGAGTGGCAGCGGCTGTTTCCCGATGGACGGCCGCGCAAATTTTCTGCCGCCGAGCTGGTCTTTAGTTGGATGGTGGAGCCGGAGCGGTGGGAGCACGTCCCCTTTTTGGCGGCCAGTCAGGAAGAACTGCGGCGCGAGCTGTTGGGACTGCCGCTGGTGGATTCGGCCGGCAATCGCCTCCGCTACGCCTCGCCGCACGATGTGGCCAGCGCCGAACGGCTCCACCAACGCCTTCAACGGCTGCAAGACGCCGAAGAGCAAGCCGCCGCCCAGGGCAAGGAACTCGAGCCGGTGGGGCTGGACAAAAAAGCCGCCGATCTGTGGGAGGCCTACCGGACCTTCCGTGCTGTCAGCTTTCATCCCCTGGTTCCTTCCAGCCAACGGACGCGCTTCGTCCAGCAGATGAACGAGGCGACGCGGACCTGGAACGAACTGGCGGCGACCTGGTACGGCCAGCGCAACGACGCCGGCCGCCAGGCCGGCCTCTACCTGGTCCTGCGGCAATTGGGGTGGCTGGACGAAAAGACCGATCCGCTGAAGGCGACCGACTCCGCACTCGAAAAGCTGTTCGAGGTGCTTGGCCCACGGGGCAATCGCCGCCTGGACATGCCCCTGGACGAAGTCGAGCCCAAGGTCGCCCAGGTGCAGCACAGCGCTGCCCAACTAGCACGGGAACTGGGCGAGTATCTGCCCCGGGTGCGGCAGGAAGGGCTCCCCTTGCCAGCCGAGCAACTCGACATGCTGTATGTGAAACTGCGTGGGGCGGCCAGCCGGGCCTCCGAACTGGCCCAGTTGACCCGCGAAGCCTACGTGGCCCTCTACGATAACGGCAGCGCCGTGTCGATCGTGCCGGCCATGAATCCGGCGGCCTTGGAGCGGAATCGCGACTCGGCCGAGGATGCCCGACGCCGTCTAGGCACCCACGCAGTGATCCTTGCCCAACCGTGGCTTGGGCTGCATGGCGTGATCCTGGGGCCCGCAGACCTCCTGCGGGATTACCCCCAGGCCGAACTCCAAGCCGTGCGTCAGGCTTTCGACGAAGTCAAAGCCGCCTATTTGGACCGCAATGCCCCGGATCGACCCCAACGGTTCGCCCAGAAAATGGACGGCTTTGTAACCGCGGTCCGGGCCCTCGGCGACAAGACCACGGCATGGCGCACCGAAAAACTGAGCGTCCGCGATCCCGACGAAGCCCTGCTGGCCGCCACCGCCTATCCGCCTGCGGGCAGCACCGACCTGGAGGTGTTCTACAACCGGCTGGATCCGTTCACCTGGAGCTGGATCCTGAGCTTGGCCGGCTTGGTGTTTTTTGCCCTGGGGTTTGGACCTCTGCGCAAGCCGATGTTCACTCTGGGAGTGGGCTGGATGGCCGCCGGCCAGGCGATGACTATCTGGGGGCTGGGTCTGCGCGTGGCGATCACCGGCCGAGCACCGGTGGCCACCATGTTCGAGACCGTGATTTTTGTCGCCTTGGTGGTGGCCTTGCTGGGACTGTGGTTCACCTTGCTGCCCCTTCTGGCCGGCGGGCTGCGCTTGGGGTGGCGCTTGTCGGCCCTGCCCTGGACACCCGAAGCTCGATCGCAGGGCGACTTGGACAACGCACCGCTTTCGGCTTCCGTCCTTGTCCGGGCTCAAACGGCGCTGGCGATCCCGAGATTGGCACTCATGATCGCAGTGTTCGCCCTCTTGGCTAAATGGGACCCGGAGGCCCCGGGGTACGCGGGGGGCTACATTTCGCTTTGGCCGCGATCCACATATGATTGGAGCGCCCTGGTAACCTGGGCTGTGGGATTGGGCGTGCTGGCCCTGGCGGTGTACTACCTGCCTCGAATGACCTTGGCCGCAGTGCTGGCCCCGGTCACGGTGCCTTACGACCTGAGACAGCAGGGGTTGCGTCCGGCCCTGGCCGGCGTGTGGGCCCGCCGCCCGTTTGCCATTGCGGGTTGTGCCGTGGCCTTCCTGGCCGCTTTTCTGGCGTGTTACGTCCCCATGGTCGACCCGAACATCTTCGATAAGCACATGAACCCGCTGGCCGCCGCCTTGCGTGACAACTTTTGGCTGACATCCCACGTGCTTTCTATCACAGCCAGTTACGGCGCCGGGGCCCTCGCCTGGGGATTGGGAAATATCGCTTTGGCCTACTATCTGTTCGGGAGGTATCGCCGCACGGCCGAAAGCCTTCAGTCCACCCACGACGACCAGTCTGCCCCCGCGGCCATCGAGGGCCACTTGGCTTCGTCGCCGCCGGGGACCCAACCTCCCCAAGCGTGCGCAAGCCTGGCCGTGTACATTTACAAAGCCACGCAGGTGGCGGTACTGCTATTGGCCTTGGGGACCATTCTGGGTGCCGTGTGGGCCGACGAGGCCTGGGGCCGCTTCTGGGGATGGGATCCCAAAGAAGTGTGGGCCCTGATCTCCTTGTTGGTTTATCTGGCGGTGCTCCACGGCCGGTACACCGGCTGGATCGGCCATTTTGGTTTGGCCTTGGGATCGGTCATCGGCGCAGCCTCCATCGTGATGGCGTGGTACGGTGTGAACTTCATCCTCAAGACAGGTTTGCACTCGTACGGCACTGGCGGCGGCAGCGGCAAATGGTGGGTCATCCTAGCCATGGGGCTAAATCTGGCCTTTGCCGCCTTGGCGGCCGGACGCTATCTGCTCGAAACCCGCGCTGCCGCCCCGCCACCGGAAAAGGCCCGCTACGGCACCGTCTCCGGACAGACCCTCTGAGTGGACCGCAATGGTGCTCAAGGCACAGTGTGAGCTGTGCCCGCGCACTCCACGGCGCGCTACTCCTCCGTGTCCATCTGTTCCGCCAGGGCTAACAAGGCGTCGTAGGCTTCCTCGTAAGACCGATAGGGGCCCGGATCCACAATCACGCCACCGGCACGCTCGGCCGCAACCTCGGCCGACACGCCGGGTTGTACCTCAGACACCATCAATCCCCCGTCGGTCTCGATGATTTGATAGATCGTCATCGCCGGTCTCCCGGAAGGAGGCGTAAGGGGTTAGCCCTGGCGGCCCGCACGAGCCGCGCCACACAATTCTACTTCACTTCGCTTCGAGCGTCGCCCCCCACCACAAGCGGAAGCCCAGGCCGCCCTGGGGGAACCAGGCAACGCCGCTGGCCCCTCAGAAAGACGCAGTGGTCGAGCAAATGCGGCAAAGGTCATGAGGAGCTGCTGTTGCTCGGTATTTGCCGGCGGGTGCCAAGAGCATGCCGCAGTGAAAGCGAGGTTATCCGCATGGGAGATTCAGGCCGACTTTCCGCAGCCCCTATCGCGGAAAAGACACGCCGCGTTGTCCGGGACAATCATGGCCCGGGTACATCGAACCGCAACTCCAACAGAGGCTGGGCCGGCTCTACCACCACGACCCATCCACTGGTGCGGCTGCTGCGGTACTTGGGAGGAACGCAGTTTTTGCCGGAGCCGGGCTTCTCCATACTTTCGGGAACCTCCCAGCAATCGACACTGACGCCATACGTCCCCGGGGCCAAGCCATCGCCCGCGCGCCAACTGGTGACCACGAAGTAGCCGTCGCGGTCGAAGTTGGCATAGCCAGGTCGGCTGGGGTAACCGGGATGCGGTTGCTGGGGCAGAAAATGGATTACCCCCGGCTGAGGCCACTGGCCGCCTCGAAAAGTTACCCTTCCCCGTATCGGCACAGTCTCCGGCTTCCCACGCCCGCATCCCCACCAGGCTGCCAAGGCCATCGCCAGCACTGCCGCGCAGGCCCTCGCTGAGAAAACAGGCTCACGACAGCCAGCCGCCGAACCGTAGTTCCCGCCGGATATGCTCAGCGACAAGCCGGAACGCAATGCCGACATGACCTGCCACCCCAATGAGTTGGGCGCGACCTTTTGCCGATGCGGCTGAGTTGCTTGCCCGATGCCGCCGGGCCGGGCCGTAAGGTATCCCCCATTTGCATACCGCAGGTGCCGCAATTTGCATAGGGTAAAAGGGGACCGGCCGCGGCGTCCGGCAAAAGAAACAAAAAAGCCGCGTCGCCTTTGCCGGGCCTCCACCGGCCGCGCAATTCGGCCGTTTTTGCCGAGGAAGGAGGGCGGCCAGCGCTAGGTGGCCTGTCTTTGCTCGGGGGGCGGGGCCGGCGATTCCGCTATCGCCTCGGCCGGAGGCGTCAGTTCGCCCGCGGGGGGCGGCTCGGGGTTGTGGCCAAACCTGCCGCCCGTCGTGCGCAGTACCAGCTCCGGCGCAATCACTTGGAGGAGCTTCGAGATACAGAGCTGGTTGACCGTCGTTTCCAGCTCGTAGGCTTCCCTGCGGATGTTCTCGTGCACCGCCCGGGGAATGCGGACGGTAATCACCGACGTCTGATCGCCCCGCTGGGACGGTCCGCGGGAGTCGGCCCGCAACTGGGCCAGCATCCGTTGCAATTGGCGATACGTCTCGGTCCTCTCGAACTCGGCGAGGGATTCGGGAGTGGGAAACATCCGGCGCACTACGCCCCCCCGGGCGAACACTTGGCGATAGAACGATACCCAGTCGGGCTGTTGGGCAAATATAGCCAAGGCAGTGTCCAGAACCCTCTTGGCACGCTCCTCGGTAGAAGTGGGATGCTCTGACATGACCTTCCTCATCCGTGTGTAAGCATTTCTAAGACCCTGAACCAGGGCTTAACAGGAGTCGGCACCGCGCCGACACGCGCCATTGCCATTTTTCAAAGCGCAGAAAGCGTGCAGACGGTCGAATCACCACAAAACCCCGCAACGCCATCTACTGAACAAATCAAGGCACCCCCCATCCGTGTTAGTGTACAAATCCAGGCGCAACCGATGTGCCTAATGCGGCTGCACGATGCCTAACCGACATGCAACGGCTTGTGTCGGCATAAGTGCTATCACTGCAAGCACATATAGCACGCACCCCACCTTTTTCCGTTTTCCAAAGTGTCCAGCAAGTTTTCTTCATGTCGTCCCTCCAAAGCCTAGATACCATCCCACCCAAAGTGGCGGGATACTTGTAGGCTTAACTGCAAAGGGAAAAGAAAAGAGCAGTACGCCGGTTGCCTCCCCAGCATGGTCCATTCCAACCGGACCGTTAATGGCGCGCTGGACGACCGAGGTTGACCTCTGCGCCGACCTCGCCGGGCGATTTCCTTTCCGGAAGACGAGGCGCCTAAAAGAATCGGCTGCGCTTTGCCGTCAGGGGGCATTGTTCTCCGGAGGTCATGCTTTGCGGTAGTAGAGTCGGCGATTCCCCCCGTCCGGCCATAGACGGACCCCACTGGCTATCGTTGTTAATAAACAACAACCCGCCCCCCAAACCTCCTTCCAATATCCCTCACACTACCCCCCCTTTAGCTCCTCTAGACCACGCCCCGCCGCATTCTCCCCCGCCTTCCCGTGCGCGCGCCAGGCGCAATGGGTCAGCCTCGCAGGCTGTGCCACGCCATACGCACGGCGTCGCCCAACCTTTGCTGCGCGGCCAGTACAGCCGCCGGCTCGAAACCGCAGTGCATCAGGCAGTTCTGGCAGCGGGGGTCGCGGCCCGGCCCTAGGTGCTCCCAGTGCGTCTGCTCTAGCAACTCACGGTAGCTTGAGTAATGGGCGTCGGTAATCAAGTAGCATGGGCCTTTCCAACCTTGAAGGTTCCGAGTGGGATTGGCCCAAGCCGCACAGGCCAAGTCCCGGTCGCCAGCTAGAAAGTCCAAGTAGATTGGCGATGCCCACACACGAAAACGCTTGAGCAAGGGGCGAAGCTGCCGGAACCGGCTGTGCGCTTCCTGGCGCGTGAGGAAAATGGCGTCTCCCCCGGACCGGCACACTGCCTCGTAACCGTACGCCGGCGCAATGAGGAACCCGTCCACGCCCAGCGAGGTGAGATACTCGAAGAGCACGACGATTTCGTGGGGATCGGTCTGCCGGTATAGCGTGGTGTTGGTACACACGCGAAAACCCGCTTTCTTAGCCGCTCGAATGCCCTCAATGGCCTGGCCGAACACACCGGGTCGGCCCGCGATGGCGTCGTGCGTCTGCTCCATGCCATCCAAATGAATATTCAGGAACAGCCGATCTGAGGGGGGCAGCGTGGCCAGTCGGCGCGCAAGCCGCGTGCCGTTGGTGCACAAGTACACGTGCCGGCCGCGATCGATCAACCGCTCGATCAACGCTTCCAGGGGCGGATACAATAACGGCTCGCCTCCGCAGATGCTCACTACCGGGGCTTGGCATTCATCGTCCGCTGCCAGGCATTCGTCCAGCGAAAGCGATTGCCGGAGCGTCTGGGCGTATTCGCGAATCCGCCCACACCCTACGCACTTGAGATTGCAGGCGTGGAGGGGTTCAAGCATCAAGACCAGGGGAAACATGCGCTGGCCGGACCAGCGACGCCGCATCACGTACCCCGCCATCGAGCGGGTGAGCGAAAAAGGCAACCCCATCTTTGGGCCATCCGTGGGACTTGCGGGAATGTTTGGTACGATTCCGAGGGCTCCATGCTCCCCGATTTTTTCCAGCCCGTCAATGCGAATTCGGGGAAGCGGCTTGACGCGTTGATGCTGGGGCGTCGGCGCGCTGCTAGGCGGGCCCAGGCGCAGGTGGGCGCCTGGGCGCAGGTTCGCCTCCAAGCATGAATCCTTTCGCTCTCGCTCATGCGGCGGCCAGGGGTTCGTCATGGCTATCCGGCAGGAAAGGAGGGCCTGCGGGTGGCTTGCCTTGGATAGCCTGGGCCGCGGGGCGCGCTGACGCGGCCGTTGCCACACATACCGCCAATCGTTAGGACAGTAGGATTCACACAGCAAATACCGACTTGCGGCAAGACGGCCGCGAGAGTTTGCGGAGAAGCGTATGGGAAAACTGCAGCGTTCTAACGGGAATGCGACCGGCCAATCGGCCGCCGAAGTGCCCTATGAGCCCTACGTGGACGACGAGACAACGATTGCCGAGTTCACGTGGCCGGCGCTGGTGGTGGGCGCCGTCCTGGGCATCATTTTCGGCGCATCGAGCCTGTACTTGGTGCTCAAGGTGGGGATGACCGTCTCGGCTTCGATCCCGGTGGCAGTGCTCTCTATCACGCTGTTTCGGGGCTGCTCGCGACTGTTCGGCATTCGCGAGGCGACTATTTTGGAGAACAACATCGTCCAGACGGCCGGGTCGGCCGGCGAGTCGCTGGCGTTCGGCGTGGGGGTGACCATGCCGGCGCTGTTGCTGCTGGGGTTCGAAATGGACCCGTTGCGGGTGCTGGTGGTTTCGGTCTTGGGCGGGGCCTTGGGGATATTGATGATGATTCCGCTGCGGCGGGCGTTCATCGTGCGGCGGCACGGGGAGCTGAAGTATCCCGAAGGGACCGCCTGTGCCGACGTGCTGATCGTGGGCGAAGAAGGGGGCGCCAGCGCCAAGACGGTGTTTTTGGGATTTGCCATCGCTTTTGTGTACGAGTTTTTGCGCCTGGGCTTGCGGCTTTGGAAAGAGGTGCCCAGCCACGCCCTTTCCTGGTTCAAAGGGGCGGTGGCCTCGATGGAGGTCAATCCCACGCTGCTGGGCGTGGGCTACATTATCGGGCCGCGGGTGGCTTCAATCATGGTGGCCGGCGGGCTGCTGTCGTACTTCGTGTTTGTGCCGGCCATCCACTTTTTTCCGACGGACTGCCGGGGCCTTTGCCTCCCGCAGAAAAACGGATTGCGGAGATGGACCCGGACGAGATGCGCCGGGCCTATTTGCTGTATGTGGGGGCAGGGGCGGTGGCTGCCGGGGGTATCATCAGCCTGGTCCGGGCGCTGCCGCTGATCGTGGGCTCTGTACTGGCCGGGGTGCGAGACCTCCGGGCCGAGACCGCCGGTCTTGCGGTCGCCGCTGGCCGCACGCAGCAAGACTTGCCGATGCGCTTCGTGGCATGGGGCATCCTGGCGCTGGTGCTGGCTTTGGCGGTGTTCTTCTGGCTGGCCATGCCCACCCCCACCGGCGACGATCCCCCGAGTGTCGCGAGTACCTTGGCCATCAACCTATTAGGGGCGGTGCTTATCGTGGTCTTTGGCTTTCTTTTCGTAACGGTTTCGTCACGGCTGACCGGCGAGATTGGCTCCTCGAGCAATCCCATCTCCGGGATGACGGTGGCCACGCTGTTGTTGACGTGTTTGATCTTCTTGGTGCTGGGATGGACGCGGCCGGAACATCGTTTGACGGCTTTGTCCGTGGCGGCCGTGGTGTGCATTGCGGCCTCCAACGGCGGCACCACCTCGCAGGACCTGAAGACGGGCTTTCTGGTAGGAGCCACGCCGCGGGCACAGCAGTTGGCCATACTGATCGGGGCCATTTCGTCGGCCCTGGTGATCGGCCTGTTTTTAGTGGTGCTCAATCGCGCCAGCACCGTGTACTCCACGCGGAATCTCCCCCAGCCGAAGGTCCCGATCGACATACGGCCGCTCGCCCACACCGAGTACGCCCCCGGCGATCCCCAGCCCTATTTCGTATGGTGGGCGCAGCGGGGCAACCCCCAAGGCGTGGAGCCGGGCAAGTACTTGGTGGATTCCAGCGGCCGGATCCGGTATCTGGTCGACCCGGGCATCAACGGCAATCTGAAGCGGCGCGATGACGGCACCGAGGTCCGCAAATACGATGCCCCGCAGGCCCGGCTAATGGCTCTCATTACCGACGGCATCCTGACGCAGAAGCTCCCTTGGCTGCTGGTGCTCCTGGGAGTGTCGATCGCCGTGATTTTGGAACTCAGCCGGGTGCCTTCGCTGCCGTTTGCGGTGGGCGTCTATCTGCCGCTTTACCTTTCCACGCCGGTATTCGCCGGAGGGGTGGTGCGCGCGGTGGTGGATGGAATCATCGCGCGGCGCACGCCGCCACACCAGCGCCCGTCGGAGACTGAAGCCGAAATGACCCCCGGCGTGCTGCTGTCCACAGGCTATATTGCCGGCGGGGCGATCGCCGGAGTGCTGGTGGCCTTCCTTTCGTTCAGCGATCCGCTCCGCGAGGCTCTGGCAACTTGGCAGTACCGGACGCACGTGCTAGCCACATCGGCCACCATTGCCGAAGCGTATCGTCAGGCGGCCCGGGCCGAATTGGGCCCCGCGGCACCCAAGGATGCGCTCGATCGGCTGGCTCGCGAAATCGGCGAACTCAATGCCGACCGGCTGCGGGCAGCACTCGATGTGCCGGCGGGCACCGTGCTGGCGCTGCCTGGGAACAAATCGTGGGTAGTGGCTCGGCCGGACCGCCTGGCCGGCATCGCGGCCGAGGCCCTCGGCGACCCCGATCAAGACGCCACGCTGTACCAACTGAACGTCGCCCGGCTGGTTCTGCCCGCAGGGACGCGCCTCAGCCTCCCCCCGTGGAATGCACCCGCGATGGGGATGTTCGCCCTGTTGGTAGTTATTCTGGCAGCAATGGGAGTGAGGTGGGGCTTGCACGCCGCGGGCCCATCCGCCACCATCGATCCTACGGCTGCTCCCAATCCTGTCCCGTAAACGCGCCATGTCCACCTCATCACGGCTGTTATCTCCCGAACTGCTGTCCCAGTTGGAGCGCCTGGAACTGGTCAGCCGCAAGGTGTTCCGCGGGCGGATGAAGGGCGAGCGTCGCAGCCGGCGCAAGGGGCAAAGCGTCGAGTTCGCCGACTTCCGCAGCTATGTGCCCGGCGACGATCTGCGCTTTATCGACTGGAATACCTATGCTCGGCTGGAGCGGCTGTTTCTGAAACTTTTTTTGGAAGAGGAAGACCTGCATTTCTACGCGCTGGTCGATGCCAGCCCCTCGATGGATTTCGGCCAGCCTACCAAGTTCCATTTTGCTCGGCAGCTTGCTGCGGCGCTGGGATTCATCGGGTTGGTGCGGGGCGATCGCGTGAGGATCGAGACCCTGGGCACGCCGCCGGGCAGGGCGGCGCCGGTTTTTCGCGGCCGGACGAGTCTGTGGCGCATGCTCGATCACCTCGAAGGGCTCCGGCCCCAGGAACAGGTGTCGCTGGCCGAGGGCGCCAAACGCTTCTGCGTGCGGAACTCGGGCAAAGGGATCGTGGTGCTGCTGAGCGACTTGATGGACAAGGCCGGCTACGAAGGGGCCTTGCGCTACCTGCTGGCACAGGACTTCGACATCTATATGGTGCATATCCTTTCGGCCGAGGAAATCGAACCCGACCTCCAGGGCGACCTGCGGCTGATCGACTGCGAAGACCATGACGTGGCGGAAATCACCGTAACCGCCGCCTTGCTACAGCGTTACCAGCAGACCCTTTCAGCGTTTGTGGCCAAAGCGCGGGAATTCTGCGTGCGCCGGGGGATCGCGTATTTTTTGGCCCGAAACGATATGCCTGTGGAGCGGGTCATTACCGGTTACTTGCGCGAGCGGGGATTGGTGCAGGGATGAATCTGGAACTGGCTAACACGCTTTCTTTGTGGCAATGGCTGATTCTGGGGCTGGTGCCGCCAGCCACCGTGGCCCTGTACTTTTTGAAGCTCAAACGGCGGCCGGTTGAGGTCCCCAGCACGTACCTGTGGCACCGATCGATCGAAGACCTGCATGTGAACACCCTCTGGCAGCGGCTGCGGAACAACCTCCTGTTGTTTTTGCAACTGGCGGTGGTGGCCCTGGGCATGCTGGCCGTCTTGCAGCCCGGCTGGCGGACCCACGTCTCGCCCGGCAAGCACGTGATTTTTTTGATCGACCGATCGGCCAGCATGCAGGCCGCCGATGTGAGCCCGTCGCGCCTGGAACAGGCCAAGCGCCAGGCATTGGCCGAGGTCGATCAGATGGCGTCGGGCGAGGTGGGGATGGTCATCGCCTTCAGCGACACGGCCGAGGTCCGGCAAAGTTTTACCGATAGCCGGGCCGAGTTGCGGCGGGCCATCGAGGGCATTCAGCCTTCGGGCCGCTCCACTTCGGTGCTGGAAGCCCTCCGCGTGGCCTCGGGGCTGGCCAACCCTTCGACCAGTGGCGACGTGGACGTGTCGCAGCCGGCCGCCCTCTACATCTTCAGCGATGGCAACTTCGACCCCGTCACCGGCTTCGCTCTGGGCAATCTGGATCCGGTATATCGGCCTGTCGGGCTGCCGGAAAGCGAAAACGTGGGCATTGTGGCCATGAATGTCCGCCGACACGAGAGCCGGCCCGACGAACTCCAAGCATTCGTCCGCTTGCAGAACTTCGGTAGCCGACAGGCCCAAGGCGACTTGACCCTCGAAGTGGATGGGCGCGCCGTGGATTACACTCGGTTCGCCATTGCACCGGGCGAATCCCATGCAGTGGTCTTCAATTTGGGGGTCCTGAGTTCAGGGGTGCTCCACGCCCACGCCGCCGCCGGAGACGTGTTCGCCCTGGACGACGAGGCTTGGGTTGCCATCAATCGGCCCCGGAGGACACGCGTGCTCTTGGTAACTCCCGGCAACCCGGACCTCCAACGGGGCCTGACTACTTCGGCCGTGCAAGAGATCGCTGAGCTGACCCTGGCAGACCCCGCCTCGCTGGAAGACGAGGCCTTCGTGCAGAAGATGGCAACCGGCCAGTTCGATCTGGTGATATACGACCGGTGCGGGCCCAAACAGATGCCGCAGGCCAATACGCTGTTCATTGGTCGGATACCACCGTCCGGGGGATGGGAACAACAGGAACGTCAGAGCGTGCCCCAGATTATCGACATCGATGTATCGCACCCATTGATGGAGTGGCTCGATTTAGGCGACGTCGATGTCGTCGAGGCCACGCCGCTGCGTGTTCCCCCGGGCGGGAGGATCCTTGTCGACTCAAATCGGGGGCCACTGCTGGCCATCTCCCCCCGAGAGGGCTTCGAAGACCTCGTGTTGGCGTTCCCCCTTTTAGACCACAGTGCTGAGAAAGGAATGATCTACGCCACCAATTGGGTGGTGCGGCGGAGCTTTCCCCTTTTTGTTTTCAATGTGGTGAGTTACTTGGGGGGACGCCGGCTTTCTGGGGCTGGGGAATCGTACTTGGCGGGGCAGCAGGTTACGATTGAAAGCCCTGTGCCCGGCAAAACCTTGACAGTTCAGACCCCTTCCGGGCACGAGATTGCCTTGCCGGAGACCACGGGAGGGAAGTTTACGTTCCAGAATACCGATGAACTGGGGGTCTATACCGTATTTTCGGGTGGAGAAGTGGTTCATCGCTTCGCCGTGAACCTCTTCAACGCCGCAGAAAGCGATACGCGGGTGAAGCCGCGGATTGAGATCGGCCAAACGACGGTGGCGGGGCAGGCGGCCCCACGCACCACCCGTCGGGGCATATGGAAACTTCTCCTTATCGGTGGACTAGCGATTTTGCTCTTGGAGTGGTATATCTACAATCGTCGCGTTGCAGTGTGAGGACCGCGGCCAGGGTGAACCCCCCTTTCGATCTGGATTCCCGCAACCGTCTGCCATGATTGGTCCCGAATCTTCACGGGGATCCTGTCCCCCATCGCAGGCCGAGCGCCCCCGGCGTAAAGCACTAAATCGCTTGATCGAGCAGCCCATTTTCCGAAAGGGGTACGACGAGTATCGGGAAAAGGTCCGCGATGTGTACGACGGAACACGGGGGGCCATCCTGGCTACGTGTAGCGTGCTGTCGCTGCATATGCCCCTGGGAGAGCGCCTGTTCAAGGAGCGCCGGTTCGACCTGAACGGCGCTCGTCGCATTCTGGACGTGGGAAGCGGTGCGGGCCAAATTGCGGGCCACTTGCTCAAGTATGCCGACCCGGAGGCAGAGATCACTTGTTTCGATCTGTCGCACGAGATGCTTCGGCGGGCGCGCCAGCGGCTCAAAAGCAGCCGGCCACGGTACGTGGTGGCTGATCTTACCCGCTTGCCTTTTCCGGAGGCGTATTTCGATTGCGTCACATGCGGTTACGTGCTGGAGCACCTTCCCGATCCGCGCATGGGGCTGGCCGAACTAGCGCGGGTCATGATGCCGGGCGCCCGCATGTTGCTTTTGACCACCGAAGAGAACTTCGCCGGCGCGTGGACCAGCCTTATTTGGCGGTGCCGCAGTTACAACCGCCAAGAATTGGCCCGCATCTGCCACGAACTGGGCCTCCTGTGGCGGCAAGAGCTGTGGTTTACGAAAATGCACAGGGTCCTTCGGGCCGGCGGCATCTGCGTGGAAATCGTCAAACAATAGCCCGCTGTGCTTCCCCGAACGGGGCAGGACGGCCACTGAGGTACCGCGTGCGGAGCCGCGGCAGTCAGGGACCGATGGATCCACGCGCAAAAAGCCGACTGGCAGGCGCACCGTGCCGTGTGCAAGACCGGCTGTCGGTGTAGCCGCAAGCGGAGGTGGCCCTTCAAGTCGCGCAAGGCTCCACCGCAGATTGCCCTGTTCTTTCAACGTATGCCGCGCGCTCGGTTACTTTCGGGAAGGGCCGCCGTTCTCGCCCGCCGGCAGGGGCAACGCTGGGGAAGTGTTGCGGTAGCTCATGTCCAGCAGGTCCATGGGGTGGAGCACGGCCAGCGGCACGCGGTGCTGGCGGACTTCGCGAGCGATTTGGAGCAAGCACCCGGCGTTGGAGGCCAGGACGATCTGGGCTCCGGTGCGGCGGATGTTTTCCAGCTTTCGGCGGGCCAGGCGGGCGGCCATGGCGGGCTGGTTGAGGTTATACGTTCCCGCCGACCCGCAACAAATCTCCGTTTCGGGAAGTTCCCGGAGTTCCAAGGCCGGGATTTGCCGGAGCAGCCTCCGCGGCGCCTCGCGAATGCGCTGGGCGTGTCCCAAGTGGCATGCATCGTGGTAGGTAGCCACCGCGGCAATGGAACCAGAAGGGGGCATCAATCCCAGTTGGTCCAGAAATTCGTTGACATCGCGGACTTTGGCGGCAAAGCGCTGGCGGGCAGGCTGGAGGTCGTCCTGCCAATGAAGGCCATATTCCTTGAGCATCGCCCCGCAGCCGGCGTGGTTGACGATGATGGCGTCGACTTCGGCCAGGTCGAAGGCCGCTACGTTGGCGTCGGCCAGCCGGCGCGCGCCTTCGCTGGAGCCTGCATGATAGTGGATGGCCCCGCAGCAGCCTTGCCCTTCGGGAATGAGCACATCGCAGCCGTTTTCCTGAAGCACGCGCAAGGTGGCCCAATGGGTGTGGCGGAACATGGCATCGGCCACACATCCCACGAAGAAGGCCACGCGGGCCCGGCGCCGCCCCTTGGCTGGCAGAAACTTGGGCAATTTGGGACCAGGGTCCACTGCCGGGCCCACCAGGGTCATCATCCATCCCAGCCGGCCCGGCACGAGGCGGAACACGCCAATCCGCTCCAACAGATCGTAAATGCCCCATCGCTGGAGCCAGCGGAGCGGGGCTGTAGCCCGGCGAATCCGTTCCGGGTAGGGAAAAACGCGGAAGAGGAAGATTTCCCGAAACCAATCGAAGCGTTTGAGGATATCCCGCGCTTGTTCGCCCTGCTCCATGGCGATACGGAAGGGCTCGATCAACCGGCCGTAATGCACCCCTGACGGGCAGGCCGTCTCGCATGCACGGCAATCCAGGCACAGGTCAAGGTGGTGCCGGATGCGGTGGTCGAGCGTCAGGCGGCCCTCGGCCACCTGGCGCATAAGGTAGATGCGGCCGCGGGGACCATCGTTCTCGTCGCCCAACTCGGTATAGGTGGGACACGCGGTGGTGCACAGCCCGCAATGCACGCAATCCAGCAGCAGGCGAAAATCGATCTGGCGCGCTGGATGGCGTGCCCCGGGGCGACCATCGGCGGCGGCACCCTCGGCGGCCGAGGCGCCGGCAAAGCCAGCCCCCGGCCCCCTGCTATCCTTTGGCGTAGCGGGTACCTCTTGCCCCATTGGCTTGCGGTTTTCCCAGGCACTATTCATCGGTTCCCTTCAAGGAAAGATGAATCTCCCCGGGTTGAGGATATTCCGCGGGTCGAAACGGTCCTTCAGCGCCTGCATCAGCCCGAACCCCGGTGGCGGCGGCCCCCAAACTGCCCGGCGGTCCAGGGTGGCTTTGGCCGGCTGTTGCGCCACCACCAGGGTTCCCTCGGCCGCATGGACGAGGCTTCGCAAGGGTTCCACAATCCTAGGGGCTATGCGGGCCAGGATGCAGCCCTCGTGGGCCTGGGCGAGAACCGATGCGTCGGGGTCCATTTCCCGGATCCGGCAGAGGGCGGTCGCCACATCGCTGGGCCTCAAGTAGGCCTCGACGATCACGGCCTGCTCGTCGAGGTCGTTCGGCTGGCGAAAGTTCACCATGGCCTGCCATGCGGGCTGGGCGGCCCCCTCGCGGAGGATAGTTTCGGCCTTCAATCCGATGGCCTCCCACTCGTGTTCCAGCCGGTCCAGCATCCAAACGACTTCGCCACTCATGCCTTCGCAAAGGGCTACCAGGCGGCCAAAGGCTGACGAGGATGGAGCTTCCAGCCCCGGCAGTTGCCGCCATGCGGGTCCTGCCAGGAGAATCAAGGCTGCGGGATAAAGGCCACTCTGATGCAGGCGGTCGAGCACGCTTTTGGCTGCCATCGGGTCCCCAAGCGTGCAGGCGGCCAGGGCCATGGTTTCCGGCCGCGGCTTGACCATCAGCGTTACCTGCACGATGACGCCAAGCGAACCGAGCGAGCCGATCAACACGCGGCACAAGTTGTAACCGGCGGCATTCTTGACCACCCGGCCACCGGCCGAGAAAAGGGTGCCGCGCCCGTCCACCGCGCGGAGTCCCAACACGTAGTCGCGGATGTGATAAGCGGGGTGACTGCGGAGGCCCCTTGCGCCGGCGGCTACTACGCCGCCCACAGTGGCCCGCTCGGCATAAGGCACATCCACGGGCAGGCACTGCCCCTGGCTGGCCAGATGTTGCGCGAGGGTTTCCATCGTCATGCCCGCCTCGACCGTAATGGTCAGATCTCGGGCGGGATAATCGATCAGCCGGTTCAGGCGAGCCGTAGAGAGTGCAATTCCCGCGCGGCCAGCGGGGGCCCCATAACCCCAGTTCGTTCCTCCGCCCACGGGATAGATGGGCGTACCTGCATCCGCCGCTTGGGAAAGCGCACGGGACAGTTCGTCGCAGTCGGCTGGCACACAACTTTGGCTACCAGGCACCAGGGTCGCATGCTCAGGCAGGATCATGGGCAGACACTCAAACCAGGGCCTGGGAGAGCGGGCGGATGAACTGGGGCGACGGTTCGTGCCGGCTGGGCAGGAGTTTTCCCGGGTTGAGGCGGCCTGCATGGGCGAAGGCGTCGCGGAGGCGGTGCATCGCCTCGAGGTCCTCCGGCGCAAACTGCTGATGCATGAACTCCAGTTTCTCGACGCCGATGCCGTGTTCGGCCGTCACACTTCCGCCGCAGGCGATACATTCTTGAAGGAGTTCGCGGCTGGCGGCCAGCACGCGGGCCACCTCTTGCCGGTCGCGTTCATCGAACAACAGGATGGGGTGCACATTGCCGTCCCCCGCGTGGGCCACGTTGACGATCCGCACGCGGTGCCGGGCCGAAATTTCCGTGATCCGCCGCAACATATGGGGCAAGCGGGTGCGCGGCACCACGCCGTCCTGAATGCAGTAGCTGGGGCTGAGTCGGCCCACGGCTCCCACCGCCATCTTGCGGCATTTCCACAACAACTCGCGCTGGGCAGGGTCGGCCGCCCGAAGCACTTCCCGGGCATTCCACCGGCGGCAGTGCGACTCGATTCGCCGCTGCTGGTCGTCCAGCCCCGCCTCCAGGCCGTCGACCTCTATCACAGCAACCGCCCCGGCATCCAGAGGAAAGCCGAAGTGGTACGCCTCTTCCACCGCCGCGAGGATGCCCTGATCCATCAGCTCCATGGCCGCCGGAATGATACCCGCCGCGATGATGTCGCTGATGGCGTTAGTAGCATCCTCAACGGAGTTGAACACCGCCCGCAGAGTCCGATAGCCCTGCGGCGACGGCGTTAAACGGAGCCACGCTTTGGTGACGATGGCCAGCGTCCCTTCGCTGCCCACCAGTACGCCTGCCAAGTCCAGTGCTCCGGGATGCCATGCAGGGCCCAATTGCAGAATCGAACCGTCGGCCAGCACCACTTCCAGCCCCAACACATGGTTCAGCGTGACACCGTACTTAAGCGTATGGGGGCCGCCGGCGTTGGTGGCTACATTGCCTCCCAATGTGGAAGCCACTTGGCTGGACGGATCCGGGGCAAAATGGTAGCCGGTGCCGGCCAGGGCGCGAGTGAGTTCGAGGTTGGGCACGCCGGCTTCGACCACGGCCATGCGGTTACGCAGGTCGATCTGAAGGATCCGCTTCATGCGGGTCAACATGACCACCACGCCCCCTCCGCGGGGCAGACAGCCGCCAGCCAAGCTGGTCCCGGCTCCCCGGGGCACAATCGGCAAGCCGAAACGGTTGCAAAGTTTGACCACCTCGGCCACCTGCTCGGTCGTGTGGGGAAAAACCACAGCGTCGGGGAGGTTTTTCTCGATGGTGAAGCCGTCGCACTCGTATACGGCCAATTCGGAAGGGGCCGAGAGCACATTCTCGGCACCCAGCAAGCGGCGGAGAGCTCGAATCCAAGGAAGGGTGCGAACCATAACGTCCCATTATAGTTGAACACCCGACCACCGGGCCAGCCGCCGAGGCGACACCTGTCGGGTGACAGGTGTCGGGTGACAGGTGTCGGGTGATAGGTGACAGGTGATAGGTGTCAGGTGATAGGTGTCAGGTGTCAGGGATCCGTCACCCGTCACCTGTCACCCGTCACCTGCTTCTCGGCTGGTCGATAGGGCCGGTGCGAGGGCGGCCAGGGCGGCTTCCACGTTGCGGAAAGATTGGCGCTCGGGCAATTCCGCGCCATAGCGTAATTCGTCCAGCAGACCCCCTAGAAGTTCCTCCTCTAGCCATTTGGCCAGCCAGTCGGCCCGTTGCTGGGCGTATCGCGACTGGAGGCGGAGGAACAGTCGGGCGGCGGCTTGTCGTATCCCGCCCCCGGTGGTGGACACCAGGATCTCGCCTCCGACGGTAAACCCTCCGGTGATGGCTGCTTCTTGGGCCAACTGGCTCATGCCTGCCCCTGCGGCGTGGGCGGCCGCTTGCCCCACCAGGTCGCCTGCCAAGTGCCAGCCGCTCAGCACTAGCAGCACGCTAATGGCGGGGCGAGCCACGGCTGTGGCGTTGTCCAGGCTGCGCAAGAATCGCACCACGCCGGGATTGTCCCGCTGCCAGGCGTCCAGTTCCGCGCGCAAGAAAGCTCGATAGTGCTCATCGACCGCCGGAAGCGACTGGTGGGCGGCCTCGACCCGCTGGAGCAATTGCTGGCGGGCCATGCCGCCCAGCAACTTGGAGAGGCGGGGACGAAGCGTCTCGTTGCCCACCTGCGCCAGACGCTCCAGGTCGCCCAGGAGGTTTTGCACGGCGCCCAGGATGGCCTGACGTTCGCGATGCTGGAAGTCGGCCAAGGGGTCGCCTGCCGGACCTGTAGCCCACTCCCACGCCTTGCGGACCGGCCAAGTCACTCCCCGGCCCAGAGCGCGGTAAAAGCGATGGATCCCGCGGGACCAAGGCTGGCGCGAGGCGTCCCACCATGCGGCAATCTCGGCGATGAGCACGCTGGGGGGAAGGGTGGGCCAGTTTACCCGGGCCATCTCGCTGGCACCCAGAATCCGCTGGGCGGCGGCAAAGTCGGCCGATCGAGCGCGGATCTCCGCCAGCCACGCGGGTGCGCCCCGCTGGGGATTGAGCACCCGGGCCAAGGCCCCGCGAAACGTGCGAATCTTGATGGCATCGAAGTGCAGCCGGGCCAGTTCTTCCCGGAGGCTGGCCGGTCCGGCCAAAGCCCGGCGCCCGTCGCGTCCCACCTCGTAAAAAGGGAGGACCATCCGCGCTGCGGCGTCGCGGTCCAGTGGCACCACGTACACCAGTTCCGGCATGGCCCCGGTCTGCCGGCAGAAAGTGTCGAGCCATTGAGGCCAGTAGGGGCGATCGGCTTCCAAATCCACTTGGTTAAAAACGACGATGATGGGCTTGTCGGCCTCGACCGCTTCGCGGAAGAACTGCTTGACCGCCGCGTCGTTGTACTTCTGCTGGGTGAGGACTGCGATCAGCACGTCGGCGACTTGGCGAATCGCCCGGGCCCGGCCCCAGTTCACCCGGGCATCGGAATCCACGTCCGGAGCATCGAGGAGCAATAACCGCGGTGGCACGTTCGGCCCGGTGCGCCAGTAAAGCAAATCCTCCGGGCTGTCGTGCAGCGGATCCTCGGCCGCTCTCCAAGGCACCAGGCGAAAACCCGTAAACACCCGGGCCAAGCTATGTGAGTCGTCGAACCCGGGCGGCACCAGGCATACGGGATGTTTGGTGCCGGCGGCCAGGGGACTGACGGCGCTGGCCACCTCGCCGGCCAAATGGTTGAACAGGAGCGACTTGCCGATGTTGGTACCCCCCACCAGCGCGACCACGAGAAACGGCGGCGTGGCCAACTGGGGCAAAAGTTTCTTGCAGAGCAGTTGGTGCCACTGGTGCTCGTCCGGGGGCGGCAACCCCATAGGGCGGGTATCCGCCGCCAAGGCTGCAATGGCGGCATCCAACCGGCGAACACACGCGGACCAGGTTTCCAAGTCCAGTGCCATTGGGCATGAGACCCCCATGCTCGACGAGGTATCGTTTGTGCAGCTTGCGGAGCTACAACGCTTGGGGCCGGCTACGGGGCGGCCAGCACCAAAGCCACCGCTTGGCCGGCCGGCGCATGGTTCAGGGCTAACGCGGTGGATTGCGTCTGCGGCAGGGGATCGCCCGCAACCACGCGCACCGGGCAGTCGGGGTCGGGGTGGCGATAGTTGCGCGTGGGGGGAATCAAGCCTTTTTCCAAAGCCAGCACACTAGCCACCAACTCCACTGCTCCGGCAGCGGCGCACAAATTGCCAAAATAGCTTTTCGGGGCGGTAACCGGCACGTCGCCCAGGGTGCGGCGGATGGCCTGCGCCTCGATCCGGTCGTCCAGCGAGGTGCCCACGCCGTGGGCGTTCACGTGGCCGATGTTCTCCGGAGCAAGCCCGCTGGCAGCCAGGGCGGACCGAATCACCCGGGCGATCGCCTCACCGGAGCGGGCGGCGCCTTTGCGGGGCACTTCGCAGCTTGAAGCCACTGCCAGGATTCGCGCCAGGGGGCGTGCCCCGCGTCTTTCGGCGTGCTGTCGGCTTTCCAACAGGAAGGCGGCGGCACCTTCGCCAAACACCATGCCATCCCGAGAAGCGTCGAAGGGGCGGCAAGCGCCGGCCGGGTCTTCTATCCGGCGCGACAACTGGTACGACATGCACCGCAGCCATACGCATGGATGCAACCGGGAACTGGCCCCGCCGGCAATCATCATGTCGGCTTGGCCGCGCCGAATCGCCTGCACCGCTTCGCCCAGCGCAGCCAGGCTGGAAGCCTCGCTTAAGGTCAGCGAATTGTTCGGGCCGCGGGCATCCTGCGCTATGGCAATGTGGCAGGCGGGCATGTTGGGCAAATACTTGAGCATCCACAAGGGGAACAAATTGTCTTTGACCCGTTGGCCCCAAAGCCCGAATCGGAACCGTCCATCCTCCAGACAACTGCGAAACGCCTCCTGGAGTTCCGGGAGTTCGCAGGCGATCATGTCGGCCCCGAAGACAACCCCGAGGCGCTCGGGATCGGCGGTGCCCGGCCGGACCCCCGCGTGCTGGCAGGCCAACTCGGCCGCGGCGAACCCCAGTTGGATATCGCGGCTCATGACCTTTTTCTGCTTGCGGGGGAGGAAGCGGTTGGGGTCGAAGTCGGCTACGTAGCCACCCAACGGGGGAGTCAGATCGCTGCCGTCGTACAGGTCAAGTGCCCGCACGCCGCTTCCGCCGGCCAGCATAGCAGTCCAATATGCCTCCGTGCCGATCCCGATAGGGCTTACTACGCCGATGCCTGTGATCACCACCTCGATGACTTGCATAATCCATTCTTGCAGAGCCGACCGTTGCCGTTTTCCAAAATGGGTCATGCTATCGAACGGCGGCACCGGCGGCAATCAAATCGCTCGCTCATAAATGCGGTAAGTCTTGTACCGCCGAGCCCCCACGTTTTGGATAGCGTGGTTGATGAGGTGGTTTTCCTCCAGGGTCCAGCTCAGCTCGGCGGCGTTGTACTTGAGAACATTCTTTCCGTAGTCGAGGGTCCGCAGTATGAGTAGTTCGCTTATCCCCCGCCGTCGGTAACCCTCCAGGACGACCAGGACCAGAACGCGCGCGGTCCTGATTTTGCGCGCCCGCCACACCAGGCGCAGCCAGCCGATGGGCAGGCCGAGGGTTGTGAGGCGGCCATTCAAGGGGCGAATGGCTTCGTTCAGGTCGGGCACGGTGACCGAGAAGCCGACGGTTTTGCCGTCCACCTCGGCCAGCAGCACTTGGTCAGTCACCGCGAACCGCGCAAGCCGCCGGGCGAAATAGGTGAACTCGGCTCGGGTCAGGGGTACGAATCCCCAGTTGCGCTGGTACGCCGCATCATACACCCGGTTGCACCGATCCACCTCTGCCTCGAAATCGTCCATCCGGAAGGCGCGGATGACCACCGGGCAACGGCGAGCCACGCATTCGGCCCGCTGGCGCCACCGCTGAACCATCTCATTGCTGTCTTCGAACCACCAGGCGTACAGGTCTTTGACTTTCACCAGGCCCCAGCTTTCCAGCAGCCGCGCATAGTAAGGCCGGTGGTGGTTCATCATGATCCGCGGTGGCGTATCAAAACCCTCGATCAAGAGTCCGCAGGGGTAATTGGTCGAGTAGTCGATGGGGCCCATGATGGCGGTCCGCCCCCGGGCGCGCAACCAGCCGGCCGCCGCTTCGAGCAGGGCCTGGGCGACTGTGGGGTCGTCGATGCTCTCGAACATTCCGAAACACCCCACGTTCGACCCGTGGAATCTGTTGTACAGCGGATCATCGCTCACCAGGATCCGCCCCACGGGGTGCCCGCCTCGCCATGCCACAAAAGGAAGCGCATCGCCGTGCAGGTAGAAGGGATGTTTTCGCCGATCGAGGAACTCCTGCACCTCGATCACCAACGGCGGCACCCACTGGGGATCGTCGGCGTAGATTCGCCAAGGCAAACGGATGAAGGCGGCCAGATCGCCCGCCGTCGCCACCCCACGCACCTCCAGGCTTTGCATAATGCGCCTCGCGGTTCCGGCTTGGAACCCCTCCTTCCTATCCGCTGCCCTCAGGGGGGTCCCAATCGTACAGGCGATAGGTCTTCTGCAACTGCGCCCCTCCTTTTTCCAGACTCCGCCGTGAAAGCAAATTGGATTCCAGAACCCACGAAAACTCGGCTTCTTCGATCCCCGTCCTCAAGGCATGCGGCACCAGGCCATGCATCAGTACCAACCCCAGCCCTTGGCGGTGATACTCGGGCAGGACGTTGGTGCTGATCACTCGGATCCGCTTGATACCTCGCTTGTTGTACAACAGTCGGATGAACCCCAGTGGGAACAGTCGCCCCCCGATCTGCTTGATCCGCGGATTGTAGTCTGGCAAGCAGAAGACCACGCCCACCAGGCGGCCATCAATTTCCGCCCCGACGGCAAGCTCCGGAATGATCAGATGCTTCAGGTCGCGCGCCACGTAGCGGACCTCCGCATCGCTCATGGGCACGAACCCCCATGTGTCCACCAGCGAGCGATTATAGATGTCTAGAAACGCCTCCACATCCTGCTGGAAGCGCCGCCGGTCAAGCGTACGCAGTTTCACTTGAAGGTGCTCGATGATCTGCAGGGCCACCGGCTCCAGCTTCTCCCGGATCTTGGGCAGAATGCTGATGTGGCCGCCATACGCATAAAGGTCTTGCGTCTTACGAAACCCGGCACCCTCGATCAGGCGGGCGTAGTAGGGCGGGTTATAGGTCATCATGAACGTAGGAGGCGAGTCGAAGCCGTCGATTAGCAAGCCCAGTTCGTAATTCAGCGAAGGATTGGTCGGGCCCCGCACCGAGACCAGCCCGTGCTGACCCAGCCACGCCCGCACCGCCTCGAAAAGTCCGATGGCGGCCTCCTGATCGTCGCGGCATTCAAAAAACCCGAAGAACCCGCGCTTTTCGCCGAACCGCTCGATGTGCCCGTAGTTGACGATGGCCACCACCCGGCCGCATACCTCACCCCCCCGGTAGGCCAAAAAGGCCTGTGCTTTATTGCGTTCGTAGAAAGGGTGGCGACGAAAACCGACCAATCCAGCCTGATTGCCCCGGAGGGGGGGAACCCAGTTCGGATCTCCCTTGTACAGCGCCCAAGGGAAGTCCAGAAACTGCTTCTGTTGCCGGCGCGTAACGACCGGCTCGACTACCAGTTGCGCCATCAGCCGATCTCGACTACCCGCCCCGCTTTTTTCAAACCTCGCATCGTAGTGGACCCGCGTTACATCCGCAATCCCACCCGCCGCTATACCAAGTATCTACCCGTACACCCGGTAAGCGGGGTGGTGGGCCCGCCACACAAGGCCCGCAGATTATAACTGGGGATCACCTGCTTTTGGGATCCGCAATGGACGCCTAAACCCACCCGACGCGGTCCCAAGGGTTATACCGCTCACGGCGATTGCGCGATCCGCTTATTTATGTATTCGACGGCTTTGGCCAACTGCGGGTCCACCTCTAATAGCGTTGGCTGAGACGATTTGGCGGTCGGCGTCGCTCGCCCCGTGGTTCGAAACACGCCAACTTCCCGATGCCAGCGGACCAGTCGGGCCAGCGCCGGGCCTTCGAGCTTCACTTCGTAGCCCGGGTCGGGCTGGACGCCCCAGGCAGCTTCCGGCCCCTCGTCCCCGTGGCGGTTGATATCTCTGCCGCTAGGCCGCCAGTAGCTTGACGTGGTCAGTTTCAAGGTACCGCGCTTGCCCGGCAGAGGAATCAGCTCTTGGACGGTGCCTTTTCCGAACGTCCGTTCTCCGACGATGATGGCCCGGCCGTGATCCTGGAGGCAGGCGGCTACGATCTCGCTGGCGCTGGCGGAAAACCGATTGACCAGCACCGCCATCGGGAACCGTGGGCAGTCGCCCTTGGGCCGGGCCTCGATCACTTCGCGGACCACGCCATCGCGCAGCCGGATCGTGACTATCACTCCCGACTCCAAAAACAGGTCGCACACCTGGGCCGCCGCCGGCAGCAGTCCGCCCGGGTCGTCACGTAGGTCCAGCACCAGTCCCCGCGCGCCGCCGCTTTGGAGCGCGGCCAGGGCTTTGCGCATTTCCTCCGCGGTGCGCTCGCCGAACTGGTTGATCCGCACGTACCCGATGCGGTCGGTCCCTTCCAGGAAGAAATCCCACGAGCCGTCGGCCCGGCGGCGGTCGCCCAGGACGCTGTCCACCTGAATCTTGGCCCGCACGATGCGGATTTCGTCGGGATTGGGTTCACCCTCGTGTTGAACCACAAGCACCACAGGGGTCCCGACCTTGCCTTTGAGCACAGCGGAGGCCTCTTCCAGCGACATTCCCTGGGTGGTCTTGCCGTCGATGCGCAGTATGCGATCCCGCGGGCGGATCCCCGCCAAAAAGGCGGGCGTCCCATAAAGGGGGCTGGCCACCATAAGCTGCTTGGTCTCGGGATCCAGCACGATTTCGATCCCTACGCCGCCAAACTCCTGCTCGATGCCCACGCGCACGTCTTCGAAATCGGACTGGGTGATGAACACCGAGTGCGGATCGCCAAGTCGGCCCATCATGCCCGCTAGCGCCCCTTCCAGCAGTTTCTCCCGCGCCACGGGCACCAGCGCCCGGCGCTCGATCTGGTCCAACGCATACCCCAGAATCCTGGCGTAAGGGTCGCTCCGCAGGTGGCAAACCAGCGCCACCAGCGCAAGCCCAATCAACAACCACGCATTGCGGCGGGGCATAGCGAAATCTCGCAAAAAACCACGAACTCGACCAATCCCACATCCTATGGCGCGGCAGGCCACGGCGCCTACCGGAAAGGAAGCACGTCCAGCCGCTCCCAATAGAAGCGGATAGTCAAAGTGTGGGCAAACCGAGACATTTAGTCGCGCGCTGAGGTGCCAGCCAGGTGCTGCGGCCGCAGGAAAAGCCGTGTCAGGCAAGCAAGAAAGGCCCGGAACAAAGCATCGTCGCTTCGCCGCGCTGGACGCTGTCCGCCTCCGGGGGCACGCCGCCGGGCCTACCTGACCACCACCAGCGTGCGGAGCAACTGGTCGCCGGCAATTGTCGGCGGCACCACGGCCAGGGCGTAGTTGGCAATAGCCTGATTGTACTGGGCGACCGCATCCAGAAAAGCCAGTGTTTGGCGGGTGTACGAGTCGATGGCCGACAGTACCGCCTCCACGCGTCCACTGCCGCGGAGGTAGGCGGCCGTGGCTTCGGCACGGGCCAGGTCGGCGGTCACCACCGCCGTCGCTAGCCGTTG
>Ga0315298_1002292_pt1 | contig 32787 bp, 36 predicted proteins | sample WHS_1_MG_FD_203077 | JGI IMG/M metagenome (GOLD analysis project Ga0315298, IMG submission 203077) | Extremophilic microbial mat communities from Washburn Hot Springs, YNP, Wyoming, USA - WHS_1_MG | ecosystem: Environmental > Aquatic > Thermal springs > Hot (42-90C) | place: USA: Wyoming... | reverse complement strand
TTTTTTGCACCTATCATCGGGTCAGCATCCACTATAATGTAGCCTATACTATTCTCCTCCAGCTTACTCAAGACTTCCTTGGTGGCTGTATTGCTCACTATGCAAGCGGGCACCTTGCTGACACAGAGCATCTCAACACCAGCCATAGGTCCCTCGCCTTGCAGATAAGGTGTTACGAAGATGAGGAGGTGCGGCTTAAGGGCTAAAGCTATCTCTAAAACTTCTCTAGCGTCAGAGGTTTCCATTCTGCAACCTGAATAAACCGATCTGACCACGATATCTTTACGCACAGCCCGCTCGTCAAATAACCCCTCGATCATAGGTGTTATGCCTATCATACCTATCTTAGCAAAGACGATCTTTAGCAAACCAACTACCTTTACGTGCTGACACTATTAGAGCCTTTTCAAAGCTAAAATAGTGCCCTCACTCATTTTTAGAGCCGGCGGAGAGTTTGGTAAAGATACTTGATGGAAAAGAGCGTTCAAAAGAGGTTCGGAGCAGACTCTCTAAAGAGGTTGCTGAGCTGAGGGATTGTGGCGTTGTGCCTACAATAGCCCTAATACACATAGGGGATCTAGGTGGCGCAGCCGGATATGTGAAGCGGAAGGCAGAAGCCTGCAGGGGCATAGGTATAGAGGCTAAGGTGCTCTCCCTACCCGAGCAGACAGATTTCAACACGCTAAAATCGGTTATACAGTCTCTAAACGGGGATCAGAGGGTACACGGCATCCTACTACAGCTCCCCATTCCACAAAACATCGATGAGCAAGAGGCTCTAGATCTGATATCTGCTGAGAAGGATGTAGACGGCTCATCCTCCTCAAGCCTAGGTCTACTACTCGCCGGTAAAGAGGGCTTCGTCTCAGCAGGCGCTTTAGCAGCGCTAGATCTAGCTAAACTTGCCGGTTTCGACTTCAAGGGGAGTACGGTGCACATCTTAGGTGATAGCGTGATCTTAGGCAGACCATTTGCAGCCATAGCCCTAAACCTCGGCGCCGAAGTTAAGCTCCACCCCAAGGATGTGACCACAGTTCCGAAAGATTTGTGTGATGCAGATCTTCTTCTGGTCGATGTTGCTAAGCCGAAGCTGATTAAAAGCGAGCATATAAAGCAAGGCGCTGTTATAATCGATGCTGGAAACAACTATCTTGATGGTAAGATTGTGGGGGATGTGGACTTTGAAGATGCTTGTAAGAAGGCTTCGGCCATAACCCCGGTGCCGGGCGGGCTTGGACCTATGTTGATTACGATGCTGATGAGCAACTTGATAAAGGCCGCAAAGCGCCTTAGATCAAAACTGTAAGGAGGGTGTCTGAGGTTTGGTTCTTTTCGGGTTAATAGTACCACAAGGCTGGAGAGGCGAATTAAACCACCTTCCAGCCGAGAAAGCTCGTGATACGATTCTTAATATCGTTAGGTGGGCTGAGGAGTGTAAGGTTGAGTCGCTTTGGCTCTATGACCACTTCATCCAACAAAAGCCAAGCAGCCTAGGCCCCTGCTTCGAGGGCTGGTCGCTGCTGAGTTACCTAGCCCCAATCACACATAGGGTGAGGTTGGGTATGCTCGTTCTCTGCAGCTCCTATCGTAACCCAGCGCTGCTCGCTAAGATGGCCGCAACCCTAGATAACATCTCGCAAGGCAGGCTTGAGTTCGGTATAGGTGCTGGATGGTATGAGGAGGAGTATAGGCGCTACGGCTACCCCTATCCAGATGTCTCAACGAGAATCTCCATGCTTGATGAGAGCCTACAGATAATAACTAAGATGTGGTGTGAGGAGAAACCGAGCTTCAAAGGCAAGTACTACGCGATCAAAGAAGCGTACTGCCAACCAAAACCAGTACAGCGCCCGCATCCACCGATAACCGTAGGAGGCAGCGGTAGGCTCACACTTAAAGTCGCTGCTAAATACGCCGACTGGACCAACTACGGTGGAAGCGTAGAGCAAGTCAAAGAGCTACACAACATACTAGAGGGGTGGTGCAGAAGCATAGGTAGGGAAGTTAAGAGCATAAGAAGATCGATCCACTGGCTAGGTGTTCTAGGCAAAACCAAAGAGGAGGCTCAGGAGAAGGCTGGGTTAATGGGGTTGGAGCCAGATCTATGCGGTAGCCCTGAAGACTGGCTTACTAAGATAAACACATACGCCGAACTAGGCTTCGAACGCTTCATAATATTCCTACCAGACGCCTACAATGAGCGGACGCAGAACCTACTTTACGAAGGAGTCATATCAAAATTAGTGTGAAAGGAAATCTATAAAATCTTTGAAGGTTTTGGACAAACTCATAGCTTTTTCGATATCTATTTCTTTTGCTAACCGCTTGTAGACCTCTGGACTTTTAACATAGTATTTACCCCTTCTCTGCATCGCTTTCTTGAGCTCCTCCTCTGGATCTAGTATCTCCTCGGGGCTAGTTAGGGAGAGCCCTGCGAGTATCCACGCCTCTATGCTTCTCTTGACTGGTAGAACACGCGCCCGCATATTCTGCTTTCCTAGCTGCTTGATTCTGCTCGCTAGCCGCTCTATGATGGGAGTTCTGTCTATACCTGATCTATGAACATCCTTAAGTACTATGGCTTTTTCAAATTTTCCCATATAGATTGTCAGAATGCGGTACGCTTTTTCGGGCTTATTCCCGCGCATAAAAACTATTTTGCACGCTGTGTTGAGTCTCTCTGCGACCCCTCTGATGAAAGCTTGGTCGGTCGGCCCTTCGACTACTATGAGGGTGCCGCTCAAAGCGCGCCGCCGATTATCCCGGAGTACCAGGCTTCGCCTAGGCTGCCGCCTTCCTCGAGGAAGCGCTTTACCTGCTCCATCTCGCTTGTGCTGGTCAGCTTCTCCACCTTGGTTTCTAAATCCTCTTTTCTCACTAGGTAAACTTCCTCTGCTTTAGCGTGATCCAGTAAGTAGGGTGAATATGTCGTCATAATGATCTGAGATGGGGAGTCTCTAGCCAACTGCATTAAGCTTTCAAGTAGATAAGGGTGTATGCAGTTTTCAGGTTCCTCCAAAACTACTAAGCTGAAACCACCGTATAGAGCGGAGATTATGGCGAGGATACGCAAAGTACCGTCAGAAATATTATGTGGCTTTAGCGGCTCCTCTAAACCTTTAAGTTTAAGCCATATCTCAACATCGGCTCCCTCTATATGTGGTATAATCTCCTCGACTTCTGGAATCATGTTCCGTAACGTTTCTTCGATTCGCCCAAAATCTCTTCGCCTCTCGGTATAGAGGTAAAGAAGATAGCGAGCCAAATTTTCACCGTGGTACTTCAGAAAAGGTTGTTCTGTAACGCTATTTTTAAGCCGAAGAGCATCTGGAGCAAAAGAGTGAACAGAAATTCTTCTCAAACTAGATGCTAACTCGCGGATTTCGGCTTCTATATTTGCGGGAAGAGCAAGTAATATACTTTTATTTACAACCACTTTGCCATAATAGTAAGCTTCTCCAAGCGAAAAATGTGAACTACCATCTTTAGTGCGTAACACACCAGTACCGCCTTCATAAGAAATGACCAGCTGATCACGTGCAAATATTTGCTCCAAGTACTTCTCCTTGTTAAATTCTAATCCATATGTGTATTTGCGGTATCTAATAAGTGCTCCTAGCCCAATATATATGCTCACAGTTGGATCGAAATTGAAAGACAAGTCCCTCAAGCTAGCATAGCCCTCTAAAACAGGCACTCCTTCTCTCGCGTGTTTCGCTAGTAGCCGAAAGATCTTTGCAATGTTGCTTTTCCCGCTAGCGTTCGGCCCTATGAAGATGTTCACCTTCCCAAGTTCTATACTGACACTCCTGAGGCTCAGAAAGTTTTCGACATGGATGCCTGTAAACATGTTTTGCAACCGTTCGTCTTAATTGATTTTTTAAGTATAAAAACTTACTAGGGTAGTTCACATCACATCCGGAGGTTTGAATAGAATTTTTGTAACTTATTAGTAGAGGTATGCTTTAAGGGGGCGCTGAGCCGCTTTCAAAACAAACTTCATGACATCCTCTAAATCCTTAAACTTAAGCCACTTTTCTTTTTCACCAGCCACAAGAAGCCCGGTCTTCTCGTCTCTGATGGCATCACAGACGTTGACTGTAAACCCTTCTGTTGACTTAGATAGGAAGATGAAGCCGCCTTCGCTGAACTCGCCGAGCGAACCCTTGATTCTGATCCCGGCGTCGAAGTCTAGGTGTGTGAGCGTCTCTCTAACTTCTTTGAATGATCTCAGCTTCTTCTCCCTATAGCCCTCCATCACTCAGCCTAATGTTATTGACCATTAAAGTATTTACCCGACCTAAGCGTAGAAATGCTCAGATAGTTTGCCGCTTAAAGTCTACAACACGTATAGCCGCAGAGTGGAGGTCTTCACACCTATTACCGAAGGTTTGGTTAAGATGTTCGTCTGCGGACCAACGGTCTATGATTACCTCCACTTGGGGCACGCTAGAACCTACATATTCTATGATGTAGTAGCCAGATACCTAAGATACTTAGGGTATAGGGTCAACTTCATCATCAACATAACAGATATCGATGATAAGATATTTGAGAAGGCTAAGAGAGAGGGAAGGTCTGCGAGCGAAATAGCCTCCAAATACAAGGAGGCTTGCATAGAAGACTTGAAAAGCATAGGTGTTGAAACCGTAACCCTATTCGCGCAAGCATCAGCCTACCTACCTCAGATGATTCAGCAGATACAAACTCTGCTGGAGAAGGGCTACGCCTATAAGACAAGCCGCAGTATCTACTTTGATACATCAAAGTTCCCTGCCTTCGGTGCATTATCGCATCAGAGTAGGGCTGAGCTCTCCCTACGCAGAATCGATTTGGATCCTGAGAAAAAGAATCCTACGGACTTCATCCTATGGCGAAATGTTGATGAAGATGAGGAGGGTTTCGATAGCCCGTTCGGCTGGGGTAGACCTGGTTGGCATATAGAGGATACGGCCATCTCCATAACACACTTCAGTAACTCATACGATGTGCACGGCGGTGCTGTTGAGCTCATATACCCGCACCACGAAGCTGAAATAGCTCAAGCTGAAGCGTATACAGGTCACAAACCATTCGTAAAATATTGGGTGCACACCGGTCTACTAAAGCTAGGTGGGGAGAAGATGGCGAAGTCTTCGGGGAACTACATAACGATAAGAGATGCTCTGGAGAAGTGGAACCCAAATCTACTCAGGCTCTACTTCCTCTCAACGAAATACAGGAGGAGCATGATCTTCGATGAGGAGAAGATGATGAAGCTCAAAAGTAAGCTCAGAGCCGTCGAGAAACTCTGGGACAGTTGCCAAAGATTATCTTCAACAGATGGGCAAGGTAATTTGAGCCCTAAGATCAGAGCCTTAAAGCAGCGTTTCACCGCACACATGAACGAGGATTTCAACACACCAGCAGCAATCCAAGCCCTCTATGAAGTGGCAGAGCTTATCAACACATCAACAGCAATGCAAGCAGAGGGTATACTGAAGAATTCTTATCAAACCATAGCAGGCATCCTTGCTGTCCTCGGTTTATTCTCAGTGAAACACAATTGGAGCATCTAGCATTAGATAGAAACGAACTGCTATTCTTCTCTTTATGGTCAAGGCAGAAGGTAAGTAAGCGTCTTACCCTCCTTTACAACCCTAATCTCTCTGATGATTTCTTATTCAACCACGCACGCTTAACTGCCCCGCAAGAAACCTTAGGCTACAAGGATCTAAGATATGTGAAGAAATTCTATTCTCGCCTCGGGATAAAGCCAACGCTAATCTTAAACTCTAAACCCGATAGCGGCCAAAAGCATCTGCTCAGCGGAGAAGGGTTTGAAGCGATAGAGCAGCTCATCACCATGAGCACACCAACCTATATCTCCTCCCCCTTAAAACCAAACTTGAAGATTACAGTTTGCGGCGAAGACGATCTGGCAGACTGGGTTAAGGTCTTCGTCGAAGCATTCTCAACCCCCTCGTGGCTAGAGGAGTTAAAGAGGATTGCGGAAGAGATGGTGAAGCACCCTAGCTGCACCCTTTACCTTGCACGCTACAAAGGCACCGCTGTAGGTGTGGCTGCGAGATACAGTGTAGAGGGGGTTAGTGGATTATACTGCTTGGGCACAACACCTAAGCTTAGAAATAGAGGCGTTGGGAGCGCCCTAGTAGCCCACGTTATTAATGAAGCGCATCGTTCAGGTGATAGGATAATATGCCTTCAGACCTTGGCGAATGAGCATTTAACAAAGTTCTATGCGCGACTAGGTTTTAGGCGCCACTACTCTAAAACCATCTACAGCAGCGAAGCAACCGTCTAACCTTTTATCCCACCTAAACGGTAGATAAACTTGGTAGCAGCTATGGTCTTAGAAGAAATCGAGGAGCTAAAGAAGTATACCTTCGATCTAGGACCTATTAGACCCCCGTCTGAAGGTGGGAGCGCATCACTTTTGATAAGGGTTACTGCGAACTGTCCTTGGAACCTGTGCACCTTCTGCAACTCATATAAAGGTAGACGATTCGTGTATAGAAGCGTGGAGGATGTTAAGAAGGATATAGACTCAGCCAAAGCAATCGCAGACCTACTAAAAATACTCTCAGATAAACTCGGTGGGCTGGACTGGCTTGCTAGGCTTATCGACCCCATCTTCCTCTACAACAAGGGCTATGAAGAGCTGAGCCCACAGGAGTTGAGAAACTACGAAAACATCGTGCTGGTTTATCGGTGGTTGAAAGCTGGTGCCCGAACCGTCTTCCTTCAAGACGCGAATACCCCAATAATGCGCACAAACGAGCTCGTCGAAGTGCTAAATCACATAAAAAGAAGCTTCCCAACCGTTGTAAGGATCACATCTTACGCCAGGGCAAAAACGCTAGCTCACAAACCACTCGAAGATCTGATCAAGATAAGGCAAGCTGGGCTTACTAGAGTACACGTTGGCTTGGAAAGTGGGGATGACGAGGTTCTGGCATATATTAGAAAGGGTGTGACGAGCGAGGAACAGATCGAAGCGGGCAGACGCGCAAAGAAAGCCGGCTTCGAGCTATCAGAATACTGGATGCCCGGAGTAGGTGGTAGGGCCCGCTGGGAGCAGCACGCTAGAAACACGGCTAGAGTACTTAATGAGATAAACCCAGATTACATAAGATCAAGACCATTCACACCACGCCCAAACACCCCGCTCTACGAAGCATATATCAGAGGAGAGTTTCAGCTCACAACACCACACGAAAGGCTGCGGGAGCTAAGATTGACTATCAGCGAACTTAACGTCACAAGCAGGGTCTGCTTCGACCACTTCATGAACTCTTGGCGCAAAGCAGACGGCACCTTCTTATTTAAACAAGACTACGAGGGCTACAAATTCCCGGAAGAGAAGCAGCTAGTATTAGAGTTGATAGATGAAGGGTTAAGGCTCGATGAATCGACTCATATAAGTGCAGAAACCTTGGCCAGAATGCCATACATATAAGTGGGACCGCGCGGATTTGAACCGCGGACCTCTACCGTAGCGTTAACTCGCCAATTCGGTTATCAGCGTCGCCGAGCACCCTTAGGCTCTCGAACGCTCCTTGGCCAGCCTGCTAACCAAGCTGAGCTACGGTCCCCAGACGCTTTAGCTTATAGAGCTTCTAAATAACTTTTATGTATGGGTCGAGGATGATGTTACGATAAGGTCTTAGTGTTTGGTGCTTTCTTTGGCTATCACAATTCTACTTATCGTAACATCATCCAATGGATAGCCGTAAAAATTATTAATCAAAGAGCCTAACATATGGCGGAAATATTATGTTCAGCAGCAGTAGTGAGCTTCAGGCAAGGAGGAAGACGCTTTCCATACTCCAGGATGAGGCTAAGCGTGTACTGGAAGCAGCTAGGGAGTTCTCTGAAACCTTCCCCGCTATACTTGGAAACGATCAACAAGCACTTAACAGATGTGCTGAAGCCATTATGAAGGCCGAGGATGATGTTGAGAATCTACGGAGGGTGTTGACGAGGGAGTTAGCTGAGTTGGGTCCGATGGTTATTAACCGTGAAGATGTTTTACGTGCAGCCTACGACATAGAGGAGATCGCTAGCTACATATCGAGCGCAGCTTTCAGATTGGCTGGGTTTAAGCTTACCGACTTTAAGAAGACTTCTCTACTAAAGGATCTTGGTTCTGTTATCGATCTAGCTGTTGAAATGGTTCATAGACTTAATGAGGTTGTTCGGGCTTTGACAATAAACCCTAGCCTAGCCATCGAGCTGACGAACAGTATTCAAAAGATTGAGAGGCAGGTTGACGACCAATATAGATCGCTTAGTTTGAAGCTCTTAAGTGAGCTGGAGTCCTTTAAGGAGGTGCTTGTGCTGAAAGATATAATCGAGCGGGTGGAGAACATGGCTGATCAATGCCTCAAAGCCGCTGATTCGATTACCATAATCGCCCTAAGCCTATAGATGAGGAAGTAGCAATATGCAGGCTGAGCTTGTAGGCAACAGAATCATCATCTGGAATATTGACGATGCGAGAGCCCTCTTTAAAGAAGGATTTTACGGCAAACCCTTGGGCATACCTAAACCTAAGAACGCTGAATTTAATGCACCCCTTGTCCTAGATCTGATAGAAGGATACTATCTTCTAGAGAAGGGCAAAATTTCTATAACACAGTCACCGTCGCACCGAAAGATGAGTTTAAAGAGTATAAGAGAAATTTGTAAATCCGAGTACTTGGACTTCCCAGAAAAGTATCTGGTGTATAAGCATCTTAGAGAAGCAGGGTTAGTAGTTAGCCCGGGCATCAAGTTCGGTTGTGATTTTGCTGTATATGAGCATGGGCCGGGAATAGATCACGCGCCCTATCTTATTGAAGTCGTTAAACCTTCACACGACCTCACAGCTACCCGCATTATCTTGTCAGGTAGGTTGGCTACTACTGTAAGGAAGCAGTTCATCTTAGCTGTTGCTGACGTACCCAGAAAGAAGGTTGAGTTTATCGCCTTTGATTGGTGGAGAGCTTAAGCAACAATAATATATTAAGCAACAATAATATATTTAGCCGCATCTATTGCTGTGTTGGTGGGGCTTATGGCTGAAGGTGTAAAATGCCCATACTGCGACTCTACGTTCCCAGATAAAGCCACTTTATCCAAACATATCGATCAGGTTCACCTTGGGAAAGGTCTTCTTGAAGGAGATAGGAGAAAGTGGTAATCTGAAGGCTACCCTCTCTTTTTAGCACATTCATCACAGTACGCTACATCAGGTGGTACAGGCTTACCACATAAAGCGCATCTGTCAGTAGCCTCAGCTGGGGTGAAGGAGGTTGGGGTTAAGAGTCCACTTCTAACGAACGGTTGCCTAGAACCCAGTTTCGCTCTCTTAAGATCAGGTAGAAGAATGAGGATAAGCCCGAATAGCACCATTAGGAATGAGGTTGCTGCGAACATAAAGGATTCAAGCCTTAAGAGGATCATCGATAGAATTACCAAAATGAGCCCGACAGTCGGCGTGCTGTTGCTAGAGATAGGCATCCCCGCCTTAATTTAGAGAGAGGGTTATAAAGTATTTTACTGCTTATTTCTACTATAGGAGAAGCTAAGAGCTTCTATCTTCACACCTTGTAGCGTTAAGAACCTTATAAGTTCACAAACCCCTTCCACAGACCTCCAGTACATCTGAGGCACTTCGATAAACTCAGCGTTGGGGAAGACGTCTCTTAACACATTAAATAGGGTCTGAATGTCTTCTGAATTATATCCCCAACTCAGTATCGGCTCACTCATATTCTTCCCCAAGCTAAGCATCTTATATGAGATCGTCTTTAAGGTAGCGGTAATATGGGGTCTAGAACCAGTGGCATCATTCAGATACAAATAGATCTCCTCTGTTACCGAAGGGCTCTTCCCTGGGCCAAAGTGGCTTCTATACCTTTCAAGCTGCCTTGTATTGAGAAGCATAGGTGAACGAAGCTTATGGGGCACTATAACATCAACTACATGTTTTGCGGTAAGCTCTGCAGCCAGCTGGTCTAAAGTGTCTTTCAGCGCATCATAAGGTATGGTTAAGAATACCATTTCTGCCGCTTTAGCAGCCTCTGCATTTGTTGCGCCTACTACTCTGTTTGTATCTAAATTGCGTGCTTTCACAATCTTTGACGCTGTTTCTTGCGCTCTGAAGAGGTTTCTAGAACCTATATATACTTGGTAGCCCGTTGAGGCAAACTCTGCGGCTAACGCTCTACCTTCTAATCCAGACCCACCTATGATGGCTATCTTCTTACTCTGCACCACACTATTGTATATAATATATTAGAGTATTTCAATTTTATTGCCTCCGTTGTGTAGAGGTATCGTACCAAATGTAGTCTTTTGCTAGTCGATCAGCTTAAATTCTACCTTAACTGCATGTGATGAAGGTTTGGCTAAGGGTAGGTTACATCTTTACGTTTCAGGTTATGTGCAAGGTGTCTTTTATAGATCTAATGCGAAGAGGATTGCGGAGTCGCTCTCATTGACAGGCTGGGTTAGAAACCTTAGGGATGGGCGTGTTGAGATCGTAGTAGAAGGGGAAGAGGAGGGTCTGGCAAAGTTTATCGAGTGGTGTAAGCGCGGCCCGATTGGCGCTAAAGTGGAGTCGGTTGATGTTATGCGTGAAGAATATAAGGGTGAGTTTAAAGGGTTTGAGATAAGGTATCAATAGACTAGTGGTGGTTAATTTGGTTAAGAGAGTTGCCTTGATCAGAGGGGACGGCTCAGGTCCTGAGTTAGTAGATTGTATGATAAGGGTTCTGAAGGCTGTCGGTGCGGAGGTTGAGATAAAGGTTTGTGACGCTGGATATGAATGGTGGCAGAAGCACGGTGGCGACTCCTTTATACCAAAAGAAACTTGGGAGATACTTCAGAATTCGGATGCTTGTTTTAAGGGACCAACTACTACACCCCCAGACCCCAACACACCTAGAAGTGTAGCCGTGAGCATAAGGCAGAAGTTCAATCTCTACGCAAACATAAGGCCGATTAAAACATTCAAGGGTGCTGAAGGTCCGCTAGGCTCTGTTGACTTTGTCTGCGTTAGAGAGGCCACCGAAGGCTTGTATAGCGGCTTGGATGTTCGTCTCAGCGAAGATACTGCGATTGCTGTGAGGAAGATAACACGCAGCGCCTCTATGCGTGTCGCTAGACGTGCATTTGAGGAGGTTGTGAGAAGGGGTTGGAGTAATCTCATAGTTGTGACGAAACGGAACGTTTTGAAGGAGACCGATGGTCTCTTTTTTAACTCAGTTCTAGAGGTGGGTAAAGCGTACCCCAATGTTAAGGTGGAAGAGTATTATATCGATAACCTTGCTCAGCAACTCGTCAAGAACCCCCAACGCTTTAACCAGCATGTCATTCTAAGCACAAACCTATTCATGGACATAATCTCAGAGGAGGCTTCTGCGCTGGTTGGCAGTATAGGTATGATCTACTCTGGCAACTTCGGCGATAACTACGCTATGTTTGAGCCAGCACACGGGAGCTCGCCTAAGTATAAAGGGTTGGATAAGGTCAACCCCACCGCGACGATTCTCTCAGGCGCTTGGATGCTCGAATATCTTGGAGATGTGAAAAGAGCTCACGCTATCTTTGAAGCAACAGAGGAAGTGATCGCTGAGAAGAGAGTTGTAACCTATGATCTGGGCGGAAACGCCAGATCGTCTGAGATGGCTGAAGAGATAGCTAGGCTTGCAGCGAAGAAGCTCAGATAAAACCGTGATCTACACCATCGGCTACGGCGCGAGGAGTAAAGCGAGTTTTCTACATCTATTGCGCAAGCATAAGATAGAGGTTCTAGTGGATGTTAGAAGGTGGCCTAGCTCAAAGATCGAGGGGTTCAGGCGGGATTTTATGGAAAGGTGGCTTCAAGAATCCTCGATAAGATATGTGTGGATGGGAAGTAGTCTAGGCGGTTTCAGAAAAGGTGGCTACGAGAAGTATATGGCTGATGCTGAGTTCCAAAATGGGGTTAAAGAGCTGCTTAAAATCGCTTCGCAGAATAGGGTGTGTATAATGTGCCTAGAGGTCAGCCCTAAGGGTTGCCATAGAAAGTATATCGCAAGGTATCTACGAGGCTTAGGCGTGGTGGTTAAGCATATAATGTCAGATAAGAAGGTTGTCGATGATGTTGAGTTGATCTAACCTTGCTTCTGTAGAACTTCTTCTATCCACTCGACTTCTTCTCTGCTCTTTTCGTCAAGAGGTATAAGTTTTATATCATCGGCAGAGCCCACACCAACACCTATTTCAGCAGCCCTCCTGATCTGTTCAAGCTCGAAGATTCTGCCTTTCATAACATCTGGTGTAGAGCCGAACCTTCTCAATATAGCAGCACCGACAGCATCTATAGCAACTCTATCGGTGCTGGCTATGATCAAGTTTGGTTGGATTACTCTTCCACTCTCTGGTCCTCCCGTAGCGAAACCAGATAAAGCATCTAAGATCACTAGATCAGTCTTATAAAAGGCGTTGATCTCGGCGATCATAAGTCTCTGGTAAGGTGAAGTATGCAGCTCAACCATGTAGTCGTAAATTTCCCCTGGCACATTCTTTGCGACAAGCCCTACTGAATTCTTTAGCGACATCGTGAAGTGCCCTCCAAACCTATGTGTCTTTAAACAGCACGTCTGAATCACTCTATCAGCTTCAAAAAGGCTCTTCGGCAGATAGAAGCCTCTTAACCAATGCGTACCATCCGGCTCTACTTTAACCCATCTACTCAAAGGATTGTCGTTAAGTACCTCTACTTTTACCCCAGCTTTAGCAGCTAATTCAAACACGCCCAACCGCTCTAAAACCGTGCGGGTATCTCCCATCCCACTTCTTTCACCAATAATCATCTCATTTACCTCTTGGCTTTTTAGAGAGGCGATAATCGTTCTGAGCGTATCTAAATGTGTGGATGCTGGATATGGGTCTGCGCTATTAAAGTTGGCTTTTAAGAAAACTTTTTTGCCCCTATAGTCAGATAGATTAAATTTTGAAAGGATTCTCTTAACACCATCACCCCTATCAACAGTTTTAATTATGTAAACCTCTGCTGGTCTCACAACCCCCTTATTCGCCTTCATCTCTCTTAGTGACATTACGGTAAAGTATGCTGAGGCTAAAGCGCCTACTGTACCCAAAGCGGATAAAGCGATCAATCGACGCCTACCAATCTTCAACTAATACAATTGAGCACCCAGAGCCATATATGCGTTCTTTTGAAAAATAGGGCCTATTTGAAGAAAAGGGAGCGGTTTAAGATGGACTGCTTAGAGCCTTAGCCCTCCTATTCTTTTGGATAGCTGAAAGCTTCACTACTGTATCGTAAGATGCTTTGTGTTTCTCTATGGGTTCTGTTTCGATGTAACCTGCTTTCACAGCGGACTCTAAGACATTTTTGCCCTGGTCTGTTCTCACTACACATATTGTCCAACCTTGTGCACCGGCTCCACCAGCAGATATATCAGCCAACTCTGCTGAAAAGTCCCCGCAGTAGAAGCAGCCCTTTCTCACATACTGCCTAGCTTCCTTCAGACCTATTTCAGCTACTCTACCATCTTTTGTTTCGATTATTATCTTACCCTTTATGTTCATCTTCGCTATCTGACTAGGCTCTATTCCAAGCTCTCCTCGAATCTTCTTATCTATGAGCCCACTCATAGAGTAGCTTTCGTGGCACATCAGGCCTATTGTGAAGACTACTGTGCCTACACTCTTCCTCAACTTATTGTACTGCATCTTCCTAACCGCCTCAACTTCACACCCTGTTCCTACAAAGGCTACTCTGATCCCCTTAGCACCAGCCTCCCTTAGCAGAAGGTTATTAGGGCTATAGGTGTACCGTGTTCCAGCAGATGAAAGAACCTCAGCCTTAGTCCTAACTAATCTAGGCCTAGCCTCCCAGGTCTCAGGGTTAAACCCAGCCACTATAGCAGCATCAATCACACCGTTTTCTAAACTCCAAATGAGGAGCGAAGACACCAACCCTCCATCTTGACACACTTTAAGCACGTCTGGATCACGGCTTCTGGCTGCAAGTATGCTCTGGTGCACACCAAAGGATTCTCCTTCACTTGTTCTGTTGAAGAGCATCCTCTCCACATCAGCAACATTGAAGTTATAGCGTGGGCAGGCCTTAAAGCAGACACCACAATCAGTGCACTTCCCTACTAGGGCTGGTAATGTTTCCTCATAGAGGTAGGTTAGTGCTGTTTGGGGGCAGACCGCAACACAGGAGCCGCAGCCACAACATTGACCGCTATCAACTACCGCGTGGTAAAACTCTTTGAATGTTGTTTTCTGTGTAGACATCTAAGTGAAATGGGGGTTGATGTGTCTTTTAAATTTTTTATCATCTTTCGGCTAGATGCTTTGAGCAAGCTTTGTAACAGTGTGATCTACATCTTGCATCGGTATTCGACCGCTGTTTGTGAAAGAAGCAAGTTTAACTACACCCTTGCCTAAGATAGATCTGTCCTCAATGTCCTCAATAAACTTATGCGGCTTGCTTTTGGAGGAGGTTTCGGTTTCACTCTTATAGATGCGCTTTAAAACTTCAATAAGCAGATACCCCAGGTAGAGGTATGCATCCACCACCATATTCGCTTCAAGCAGATAAAAGGCCTTTTTCGCAGCAAGCGTTGGGAGCAACTTTTCTAATTTGCATTGTCCTAAGAGCCCTAAAGCCTCTGTTTCGTAACATCTAGATAAGAAGTCAAGTCTTCTTTTCACGGTTGTAGTGGTCGCTTCCGCTAAACCGAGCAGCGAACCTATGGTCTGGCTGTAAGCGCCACAATATGCTCTAAACTGCTTCATTAGATGGGATGGTCGAGGGGTGTCGCCAGCAGCCCAGATCAAAACTTCAAGTAAGCTGTAGCCTGATGCTAGAAGCCAGAAGCACGCACTCATATTGTAATCTTCTTTAAGGGCGCGTTTGCCTAAGCCGAGGTAGCTGATGGAGTTTGTAAGCGCTGAGGCTGCTAAGTTCTTTCTTACCTTCTGGGTCTGGTTCTTGAGCAAGTTTATTAGCGATGCCAGGCGTAGATCTGGATCTTGGAGGATTATACATTCGGTTAAGGATGGAATGAGCACATTATCAGATCTGCGAGTTATCTGTTCTACATCGGAATACCATATGTCTAAAATGAGGTCTTGCTCTACTATCCTCTCAAAACCATCGCAGTTTCGTGAAATTATGACCAAATCGAGTTCACATACAGGATGGTTAATACCCTTAGCCCAGCATCCAACCAAACCTACAGGAGAATCTTCATGTTCGTCAAGAATCTTTCGCAGCACGCTACCGTAGAGTTCCCGCCAACCCATAGTTAGAAGGAGAGTAGAGGATGCTTTTAAGTTGCTTCGCGAAAAGTCTTTAAAGGGTTAAGTAGAGCCACCTTACTAAGAGCGGTTAGAGTGAGCCCAAAGGTTGAGCGAGTTTAAGCACATAGTCAGGATAAAGGGTAAGGACCTCGATGGTTCGAAGAAGCTAGTGGCGGCGCTAGCTGATCTTAAAGGCGTTGGGTTAAATCTGGCATACGCTGTCATTAACGCTTTGAGGCTTGATCCTAAGGCTAGGCTAGGTTTCCTTTCCGATGCTGAAATTAACGAGATAGAGAAGGGGTTGAGTGATCCGAGTAGAATCGGAATTCCTACTTGGAAGCTCAACCGAAGGAAGAGCCCAGACGATGGGTTGAACTACCATCTTATAGGTGCTGACCTAGAGTTCGCTGTAAGAAGCGACATAGAGCGGGAGAAAATGATCGGTAGCTGGAGAGGCGTAAGACACTCACTTGGGTTAAAGGTTAGAGGGCAGAGAACCCGCACAACAGGCAGAAAGGGTAGAACCGTTGGGGTAAGAAAGTCGGCGTCGTGATCAGCATATGGGAGACCCTAAGAAACCTAGAAAAAAGTACACGCGACCAAGAACCCCTTGGAGAGCGGACCTACTAGCCCAAGAACTATACTTAGTCGGAACCTACGGGTTAAGAAATAAACGGGAACTATGGAAAGCTCAGACCCTTCTCTCTAAAATCCGTAAACAAGCAAGGATGCTTCTAGCAGCCCCTCCAGAGATTAGAGCGAAAAGAGAAGCTACACTTTTAACTTCGCTCGCTAAAAAGGGTCTGGTTTCTACAGACGCTACGCTTGACGACGTTCTCAGCCTCACTGTGGAGAACATCTTGGCAAGGAGGCTTCAAACAGTAGTCTGGAGAAAAGGGTTGGCTTCAACACCTTATCAAGCACGCCAACTTATAACACATAGGCACATAGCAATCGGCGATAGAGTTGTGACGAAACCGGGCTATTTGGTTTCGGTGGATGAAGAACCTAAAGTAGGGTTTAGAGCCGATAGCCCTTATAAAGCTAGGCTCGCCACATTAGCTGCCACACCCGCCTCTGAGGAAGGTGAGTAAAGAATTGGCGCAGAAGGAAGAGCCTACTAAATGGGGTGTAGCGCACATCTACAGCAGCTACAACAACACCATAGTTCACATCACAGATCTGACTGGCGCAGAAACCATCGCGTTGAGCTCAGGAGGAAGGCACGTCAAAGCAGATCGGTTTGAGTCCTCACCCTACGCAGCTATGAAGTCAGCGACCGCAGCGGCGGAAACAGCTAAGGCTAAGGGAATAACACATCTTCACATAAAAGTAAGGGCTGTGGGAGGCACAGGACCAAGAACACCTGGTCCAGGTGCACAAGCGGCTATTAGAGCTTTAGCTAGAGCTGGTTTCAGAATAGGTAGGATAGAGGATGTAACGCCTATTCCTCATGATACTACGAGGAAGAAGGGTGGAAGAAGAGGAAGAAGAGCCTAGCCCCTAACCTGCGCATTCAGTTTCAGCTTCTGATTCGTAACATATTTATTATAAGACTGTGTTTTAGGTTTGTGTAATGTGTGGTATTATCGGGTGTGTTAGCGATGTTGATGTAGTAGAAGTGTTAATCGATGGTTTGAAGAATATGGAGTATAGAGGTTATGATTCTGCCGGGTTTGGTGTGCACGACGGAAACACAATAAGAGTCTGTAAAGGTGTGGGGCGAGTAGATGAGATAGTTAGAAGCCTAGATCTGAAGAGCTTCTCTGGTAAAATAGGCTTGGCGCATACAAGATGGGCGACACACGGAGGTGTAACACCAGAAAACGCTCACCCACATTTATCTTGTAACGAAGAAGTCGCAGTTGTCCATAATGGCATCATCGAAAACTATCAAGCGCTTAAAGCGAGTTTAGAGGCTAAGGGGCATAGATTTAGGAGCACAACCGACACAGAAGTGATCCCGCATCTGATAGAGGAGAAGCTAAAGGCTGGTAAGAATCATAGAGACGCTGTTTTGGATGCTGTTAGGGAGCTGAAAGGCTCATACGCCTTCCTCGTTCTATTTAGAGATTTAGGCGACAGATTGTATGGTGTACGAAAGGACGCTCCTCTCATAATCGGTTTAAGTGAAAGAGGGAACTTTCTGGCAAGCGATGTGCTCGCTTTTCTCAAACATACGAATAAAGCTGTGTTCTTAGAGAACCTAGAAGTAACCGAGGTCAGGAGAGATAGCTACATTATATGGAATTTCGAAGGCGAAGAAGTTCAACGCAGCGTCTCTACTTTGGTATGGGAATCCATGACTGTCTCAAAAAAAGAGTTCACGCACTACACATTAAAAGAGATCCATGAGCAGCGTGAAACTATCGCTTTGGCCCTCAGACAAGATTCAGACGATCTTGACCGCTTCTGCTTAGCCCTGCAAGGGGCTGATAGGATATATATCATAGGTGCTGGGACGAGTTATCACGCTGGGCTGGTAGCTAAGCACCTTTTCCTTAACCTAGCTAAGCTACCTGTAGAAGTGATCTTAGCGAGCGAATTCGAGGATTACGTTACACTTATCGATGAGGGAACACTTCTGCTCGCTATCTCGCAGAGCGGCGAAACCGCTGACGTGTTATCTGCCGTTAGCATGGCTGAGAAGAGGGGTGCGTCTGTGCTCTCAATAGTTAATACGCCGAGCTCTACTTTAGCAAGAATGAGTGAGCAGACCCTTTACCTAAATTGTGGTCCAGAGGTTGGTGTGGCTGCTACGAAGACCTTCACAGCTCAGCTCGCTGTCATCTACTGTATCGCCTCTAGGCTTTCAAATCTATCTATCGACTTGATCAAGATAACAAAAGCTGTAGAGGAGGTGTTCGGTGTTGAGCGGCAGATGGCCTATCTCGCCCAAGCCTTTTCAACATCTAAAGACTGCTACTTCATAGGAAGAGGCATAAACTACCCCATAGCGCTTGAAGGCGCCCTTAAGCTTAAGGAGATAGCGTATGTCCACGCAGAGGGTCTTGCAGCTGGAGAACTTAAGCACGGAACCTTAGCCCTTATATCCGAAGGTGTACCAGTAATAGCGCTCAACCCAAGAGACAAAACCTACCACGATACGCTAAGTAACGTCGCTGAAATTAAGGCGAGGGGAGGTAGGGTGATCGGCATCTCAGACGTTGAGAACAGCCTATACGACTACTACGTAAAGATACCTTCTGTGGGAAAGCTGTTCTACCCCTTGGTTGAGGTTATACCCCTACAGATGTTCGCGTACTACTCAGCGTTAGAGAGGGGGCAGAACCCAGACTACCCAAGGAACTTAGCTAAATCAGTTACTGTAAAGTAGACTCAAACGAAAGAGCAAATCCATCTAGCCTCTAAACCAATGAATACGAGTCGGTGCTTAACCACTTTCTGCTAATGTCGGCCTAGCGGCTCAACTCTTTTAAAGCCTTACGTGCACATATAGAGTTAGATAAGGTGGTCCTCGATTGAGTGAAGATGAGCATTTGTACGATGTAATAATAGTCGGCGGCGCCTCCGCCGGGCTTACTGCAGCGATTTACGCTGGAAGACAGGGCTTAAAGACGCTTCTGCTAACGAAGGATATAGGAGGGCAAGCTCTTCTGACCGATTCCATACAAAACTACCCAGGCTTCGTTAATATAAGTGGGTTGGAGTTGATGAAGAAGTTTCATGAGCAGGCGCTGCTTTACGGTGTCAAGATATTATTCGAGGAGGTGAAAGAGATCAGGGAGAAGGATGGCGTATGCTTTACAGTCAAGACCACAGTAGGAGAGTACGACGCCTGCGCCCTGATTTTAGCATTCGGTAAGACACCTAGAGACTTAGGTGTAGAAGGTGAAGAACGGTTGAAATCCAGAGGTGTCTCATACTGCGCTATTTGCGATGGCCCTCTCTTTAAGGGTAAAGATGTGGCAGTGGTAGGCTCCTCTGAACCAGCGGTAGAAGCAGCTCTCTTACTAAGTAATTTAGCTTCCAAGGTCTATTTGATCTACAAGCTCGCCAAGCTACTTGCCCCTGACGAGCTCGTTGAAACGCTGCGAGGCAAGAGTAATGTCGCTTTTCTGCCAGAATGTGAAGTGGTGAAGATCAACGGGGTTTCTTCTGTTGAATCCGTCTCAATTAAAGAGAAGAGTGGCGAGGTAAGAGATATACGGGTACAGGGTGTGTTTGTGGAGATGGGCTATGTGGCTAAGACAGATTTAGTTAAACATTTGGTCCAACTCAACGCTAAGAATGAAGTAGTAACAGCGAAGGACGGTTCAACGTCACATCCAGGCATATTTGCTGCAGGTGATGTTACCGACACACCATATAAGCAGGTAGTAATCTCAGCAGCCCAAGGTGCGATCGCGGCTCTCTCAGCCTACAACTATATACAGCGGCTCAGAGGCAAGCCAGCCATCAAAGGCGACTGGAGGAGCTTACCAGAAGCTAAAAAAGTGGAAATCAAACTCGAACTTTAACCCTCCTAACTCTAACTCTGAGGTAGGCACCGTAGATCAAACCCACAATCATACCTCCAAGATGCGCGCCGTGCGCTATTCCCGTAGGCATAGATAGACCAGCTATATCTATGAGCGCCCATATTGCTGCTGCTAGCGCCATGGGGACTGGTATGAAGCCGTAGATGTAAACGAGTAAAGAGGGCGCTATTACTGCTAGTGTGCCGATTATACCATAGATTGCGCCTGACGCTCCGATGGCTGGTATGTAGGGGTCAGATGAAGTAAGCAAGTATCCTAAGTTTCCCACTATTCCAGATAAAATGAAGAGGGCTGCGAACGAGCCGCTACCTATGACCCTTTCAAGGTAGATGCCAAAGAAGAAGAGCGCAAACAGGTTAAAGAAGAGGTGTAGGAAGTCTGCGTGGAGGAAGATCGATGTTATAAACGTCCAAGGCTCGTAGAAGGCGAAGGCTGGAAAGAAGGCCAGGTTAATCCAAGTATCTGAAGCAAGCTGATAGACGAAGAACAAGAGTATCACTAGAATAAAGATGAAGGTGAACTTTGGTCTACCATCATACAACCCTAAACACCAACATATGTGCCGCCTAACTATGCAAAACAAAATATAAAACGGTTACCAGTAACCACAGCCCAATGTGTTATAGAGAATGGAGATCAGCCTAGAGCGTGATCTAACCTTATGTCGGTAAATATTGGCTGTCGGCCGTTGCTGAAACAAGTGTACGCTTGGGTCAGATAATTCAGATACCTTCTTCGATTTGTAGAGTAGGGAGATTATAGTCAAACCTAGTTTAGGGTTAGAGGCTCTTCGCCTCTTCGAGCTTCTCAGGCAGATATTTGTCAACGATCGTGGTTAAACCGTATTTTGCGAAGGCTTCTAGCTCGCTCTTCCTTTTTATCTTAAGGAACATGTCGAGCTCACGCAGCCAGATCCCCTTTGAATACCTTGGGTCCTTCTTTAACTCGTAGATCCTCTTAATATCCATTTCAGTTAAGGGGTCGCTCGGTAGACGGTACTTAACTATATCTGTGCCCCAAACACCTATCCACTTAGCATCAGGAACCGTTAGATCTTGTAGATGGGCAGCACCAACAGAGCCAGAGACTATGACCATAGCAATATGCTCCCCATACACATCACCATCTGCAAGAATATACACTGGAAGCTTCAGCTCAGTATTCAGCCTCCTCAACATATAGCGTGTTGATCTCGGCGGTTGACCAGCTGTGTCAACGATCAACGCCTTATACCGTTTATGCACGTTCTCCTCAACGAACCTCGTGAATAGCCCACCTTTTTCAACAGCTAAAACCATCTCAGCCGAGGTATCCACGAACTCAGCTGTGCTAAGACTAGGGCCGATGAGGTAACCGTCTGGGTGTGAAGCTAAGTTTAGGCGCTTACCCTCATAACCAGGCACAGTATACTCTATCGTCAGATCGCCGAAGATTGCCGAACGTTCTTCCGGGTAGACGTTAAAGTCCTCTCTAGCCTTCGATAGCAGGACCTCTAGATCGGTTATTATCTCATCAGACTCAGACTGATCGGTAAAGTCCACACCATAGGCTTGGGCTGAGTAGAAGACATCTCTAAGTGTAGACGTCTTTGACGTCTCAACGAGCTTATTTACGAACGAAGCAAGCCAGATCAGCTGAGTAAATGAGCGAATATGTTTAATGTTGTGAGCTGATCTCTTTATCTTCGCCGGACCGAGCACATACTGCCTAAGCCGCTCATCATAAACTATGTTGCTGACAGACCTACTTGCCAAGGTGACTTCAGGAAAGTTCTCCTTCTCAATATCCTCATAGATCATCCGACCCAGCTGGTGAAGTAGCTTCTTTACTTCAGCCTTCCTTCTACTGGCTGTACTCTTCGAGCCTTCGCTGCTCAAATCTTACCGCCTCTTCAACGTAATTAACCTCTTTCTCTTCTTTAATTGGCTTCTCACTTTCATCGACAAAAGGCTCCTCTACACTCTTCTTAAGAAGCTTCCTATAGTTAGGGGGTCGAGGCGCCCCTATAAGCTCAGCCGAAAACCTTGCAATTAAGGGCAGATACTTCTCGTATATGTTCATCTTCTTCTTGACAAAAGCGAGTGTGCTCTTTCTGGAGAGGTAGGTGCTGAGTCTTCTAAGGACCTCCCTTAACCCATTCTTTAACTCTCTTTCAAGTTCGGGTCTGTCTGCCAGATACTCTTTTCCCACGGTCTTGTAAGGCACCTTCGTTGAGCATACGTGCGTTATGATAGTTAGAGGCGCGTCTTGTGGAATCTTATACCTCTTCCAGTCTATCTCCTCGTTAACCACCTTCCAAGATATATCGTTAGCCTCATCATATAGAAGCGGGATTCTATTAGCGAACCTAAGAAGCTTCAACCCGGGCTCAACATTCTTCCCACCATATGCTAGACCAACCTCCACGATAAATGGGAAGCCAGAGTATGCAGAAGGAGGTCTCTGCACCACCGCTACAAACTCAGGCTGCAATTCCTTTTCTATGCCTGCGGCAAGAAGTTCCTCGCCTAAAGGTGAAAGGCATCTAGAATCTGGTGGTAGGAATTTATCATATGAATGTAGAGCACTCCCAAGCCTAGTTATCTCATCATTGGTCAAATCTTGAGGTTTCTTATTGGGGTCTAGACCAGCGTATCTTAGAAAGTCTTCCGCGATACGCTCACCAACCCTGTGAAAGCTCTTTGAAAGAAACTTCTTTAATGTGCTTTCCTTAGATTCTCTAAGCAGCCTCCTAAGAGCCTCTAGGTCTATGCCAAGGGGGTGTGGGAGCGTCTCTTTCGCTGGCTTCGGCATCTTCTCTGTCACTCGCTCATAAAAGCAGAGCCTACCACTAGGGTCGATGAAGAGAATATTAGCATAGGGTGTTACAAGCGCTGTCTGCTTAAAATATTCCTGTATCTTTAATCCCGCTCTACTATAGTCGCCTTCTAGTGTGAGCTGCACAGATACCCCTGTTTTGCCGAGAGCAGGCTTGACCGATTTGTTAAGCACAAGAGGTGTATTGTCGTGTATATTGACCATCATCTCAAATGTGTACGCCTTTTCTCCATCTACAGAAGTCGTAACTAAAACGGGCTTGTTTGTCGTAACTTGTCCGTAAAGGATTGCCATTGTAGCACCCATACCAAACATACCTCTAGACTGCTTAAGCTGAAACTTACTCCCGTAGAATATGCGGGCAAAAGCGTCTGGCACATACTTCGGCTCAACACCCGGACCATTATCTTGGACCTTCAGTATGTAGGGTTTTGGGTCTGTTAAAGCGCCGTCTAAGTCAGCAGAAGTTATTCTCACAAATATGTCGGGTAATATCTGCGCTGCCTCACACGCATCCAACGCATTCTCAACCAACTCTCTCGTTGCAGAGTAGAGGGCTCTGCTTGGGTTACTGAAACCAGCTAGATCTCTATTTCGGTAGAAGAATTCGCTAGGCGATATCTCCTTGAAGAGAGTCTGTCTCTTAGCCACCCCTACTCCTCCTCCCATAGTTTTAGGCGCTCAAACTTTGCTTGCTGCCTGGCTCTCTGCAGCATCCTATATACTGTGCTATGTTGGCTTCCTGATGCGAGCATCTTTACAGCTTCTGATGCGAGCCTAACCCCATCTGGCTCACCTATTATGGCTACAGTATGCCCATAAACAGAGATCTCAGTCCCTGTAAGCTCTTCTATTACTCTCCTTGCTTTGCCACGTAACCCGATTATTCTACCTTTTATTCTGGTTAAAGCGTCTTTAGATCTGCCTACGTATTCACGAAGATCTATAGTTTCAAGTATGTATTTATCGCTAAGGAGCTTAAACGCTCTTTGGGGCGAAAATCCTCGGCTTATCGCATTAATTATAGATACAGCTTTAAACGGCTCAGCCTCCTCAACCGAACCCTTCAGCTTCACAGTAACCTCCCCAGTTTTGCTGTCTACGTCGAGAGATACATTGCAAGTCTTCTCTATTTCTGCTTTCGTCAAGCCTTGCTTACCTAACAGTACACCTACACGATCCAAAGGTATCCTTAGCGTCTGTTCAAAGCTCATTCGCCCTTCACTTTTTTAAGTAAAGTTTTCGTTTGCAGAATCTTCACACCGTTTTTGGCGAAGAAGCGATTGAGATTCTCTAGGTCGCGCAGGAGAAATTCATCTGCATTAGGGTGGTCTATGCTTACCGCAGAGCCGAAGTCAAATAAGATGACTTCACCCTTCCATTTGAAGATGTTGTATTCGGAGAGATCTGCGTGCACCAACTCCGCCCTCTGATAAAGTAGACGTATCTGCTCTATACAAAGGCGGTAATCTTTCTGTGTTACTTCTTCCACCTCTCTTAGGGTTGGGGCTGGTGTGCCGTTCTCACCTATGAACCGCATGACAAGTACGTTACGGTTCAAACCAAAAGGTTCAGGAACCTTAACTCCTGCTTCATAAGCTTCGGTTAAGTTACGGTATTCTTTTTTAGCCCAGACCTCGACTATGTCGTGTATACCTCTACCTACCTCGGCAAACCTAGGGTCACCTTCTATGTATGGTAAGCGTCTTCTAAACTCCGAAGCTACGGTCAGATAGATCTTCACAGCAACGTCTGTGCCGTCAGCCTTCTTACCCCAATAGACTCTTGACTCTTTGCCAGTCTTGACTACGCCTAAGAGTATGTGGAGCACACCCTTGTTGATAAGCTTGTAGAGCGCCATCTTGGTGCTTTTATCAAAGACATCTTCTACTACCTCGTAGTCTTCTGAGCGCTTTCTAAGGTATCTGCTCTTCTTCTCATACTCTAATATCTTTGCCCTTACCTCCTCTGGAAAATCTCCCTCGCTACTCCACATCCAGCTCATCCTCAGAGGTCTAGTGGTAGATACCCTTGTGATTTTAGGAGGTCTACTTGTGCTATCGTGTAGCGCCAGATGATATCTCCACGCTCATCGCTCTTAAAGTCCCAGGGTGCTACTAAGACTACATCATTATCCCTAACCCATATTCTACGCTTAAGCTTCCCTCTTATTCTACCTATCCTAGTTTTACCATCAGCGCATTTAACAACCATAAGGTCACTTCCAAGCCTCTTAACTACTCTACCAAGTACCTCCCCTTCACTAGGATAGACCATCTCCTTTAACTCCTCTTCACTTATCACTTTCCTCTTTCCCATATTTGATCACCTAACTTACACCCTCTTCACAACCTCAGAGTTGGGTGTAAGCTTATTAATAAGGTAGATTGGTGAGTGTATTAAACTTTTATGAAGGTTCGCAGGTGTTGTCAGCCTAGGACCGGTCGAAAAACTTAAAATGGGGGCAAAAAGTGTTGGAGGATATCGATAGTTGTGTGGAGCCTTGGCTTTACCATTAGATAACATTCGCATCCTGGATTTATCAAGGGATTTAGCCGGCCCCTTCTGCTCGATGATTCTTGCGGATTTAGGGGCTGAGGTGATTAAAGTGGAGATTCCGGAGAGAGGTGACGAAGCAAGGTCTTGGGGACCCCCATTTATCGGCGGTGAAAGTGCGTACTTCCTCAGCGTAAACCGCAATAAGAAGAGTGTTACGATAAATTTGAAGATGGAGGAAGGTAAGGAAATTTTGTATAAGATGGTTGGGAAATCTGATGTTTTTCTGGAGAATTTCAGATGGGGTGTTGCTGAAAGACTTGGGATTCACTACGAAAAAATCAGTAAGATAAACCCGCGCATAATCTATTGTTCCATATCTGGTTTCGGTCATACCGGGCCATATAGGGATCGCCCAGCTTATGACATAATCATCCAAGGGATGAGCGGGATAATGGACATCACTGGCGAAGATAGCAGACCACCTGTTAAGGTGGGTGTGTCAATAACGGACTTAGGTGCTGGTATGTATGCGGCTATCGCCATACTCTCCGCTATCCTAGCGCGTGAAAGATCTGGAAAAGGGCAGTGGATCGACATATCCCTTCTAGATTCGGCTGTTTCACTGCTGACGAATGTTGCTGCAAACTACTTTGCTACCGGTGTGGCTCCTAGGCGCATGGGGTCAGCCCATCCGAATATCGCTCCCTACCAATGCTTCAAAGCTGCTGATGGGAAATATTTAACATTAGCCGTTGGGAATGATGAGATCTGGAAAAGATTTTGCCGCGCTTTAGGTTTGGAAAAGCTGATCGACGATCCAGAGTTTACAACAAACCCGAAGAGGGTTCAAAATAGGGAGAAACTAGTTTCCGTGCTCAGTGAAATCTTTCTAACGAAGAAACGCGATGAGTGGGTTAAGTTTCTTTTAGAAAGGGGGGTACCTTGCGGACCAGTAAATACGTTAGAAGAAGTATTTCGGGATCCACAGATTCGTGAGAGGAACATGTTAGTCGAAATCAAGCATCCTAAGGCGGGTAAGATCAAGCAGATCGGGATACCTATTAAATTCTCGCAAATAAATTTAGATGTGCAGTCTTCACCACCGTTGCTGGGGCAGCATACGGAAGATGTTCTTAAAAATCTATTAAATATGAGCAGCCAGGAGATAAATCGGTTAAAAGAAAAGGGAGTTATTTGACAGGGCGCTCATGGACTTAGAGGGTTTAGAATAGGCATGTTCTTGACTAAAACAGCCCCTTCTACTCCTCAGCAACATAAATAAACACCCTCCCAGACCACCAAGCTACAGATAACCGTAATATGCATCTATAGCACCATATGGTAAGGGGGAAGAGGCGCAGCCCAACCAATCGACGGGCGATCTGACCTACTCAACAGGGATGACGAGTAAAGTGTTGGGTTGTGCTTCAGCCCCCAGCTGTAGAAACGGGCCGGTAGTTCAGTGGTATGAGCAGCTGCTTAGGCTGGTGCAGACGCCCGCCTCGCACGCGGGAGGTCGGGGGTTCAAATCCCCCCCGGTCCACTCAAGGATTAAGGTTGCTGGGCTGCTGTTTTGGTGGTGACTACAGGTAGTCACCAGGTGACTATTAGGAGTCACCAGAGGTTGTAGGGCTTCTTCTAGGTTCGGCCAGTTTTTGGAGGCCTCTTTGAGGAGGGGGAGTTCCAGCCCGATGAAGGTTCTGAGTTTTTTGATGATCCTGTACCTTATCGCCTTTGCGAAGTCCGGTGTTGGGTTTAACTGGCCTCTTAGGTAGGCTATCTCTGCTCTTGTGAGTAATGCTGGTTTTACTTCTCCGTGCCCAATCATCTCCTTTCTCTCTTCCGACTCATTCAGAGGTTTTCACCTCTGTCTTCTTTCGGCCCAAGGTCGTCCTCCCCCCTCTTCACGGGGAGATCATCGGCCCGTCACCCTCCATCCCTTACGGATGTGGCCTCATCGAAGAGAGGTTAAGCCCACATCGTTTTAAACCCTATTTCAAACCTGAAGTCTTTGACTTGTGTTACGAGTAAACAGACTTCCTGATTAAGAGCGTAAGCTAAGTCTTTTCACGATTCCTCCAATATTTCACAGAATATCGGTTCACGAGAGCTAACGCATTCTGAAGGTTTTATCTTAAATTGTAGTTGACTGGCTGCCCTATCTACCCATCCACTTGGGGTTCTGTGGTCGCCACTTTTTCTTTGAAGTACAACTTTACCGATTTGAAGACTACCTCGCGCTGTTATTTTTACAGCTCCTTGAGTATAGATAGATAACACCTCCTTGGTAGGAAGCATGTAGTAACATATTTGTTTTCCGCATCTTCTCGCTATAACGAAAAATTCAATGTCTTCTTCACCAACGAATACATCTTTTACTATCTTCTCTTTGTTTGATTCAAAGAACTCAAATATAGCTTCTCTCGTTCTTGGTTCTAGCTGGTTTAATAACTTCCTTCTTTCTTTAGTTAGCTTGCCAGGCGAAGTGCCTGCCTGCTTAGCCTCCTGTTCAATAACATCGATTGAAATAGGTCTTCCATAATCATCAACCTCCCCTACAAACTGCTTTAAGCCTCTATAAACTTCCCTTGGCATTTGCCATCTTTGAGAATAGTACTCTACAAAATTTCTCTCAAGATGGTTATAGTCAGCTTTTACATCATATTCTTTGACTGATAGGCGTATTTTCATGTTATCACATGAAATTATGATGTCTGCTTTTCCACGTGCTTCTGCCTTTCTTGCAGAAACTTGCCCGTATGTTGTCTTAAAGTAGTTCTGTAAGAAGTTTATAATTTGTTCGCCAAGTTTGTCCTTGAAGTTGATAGCTGTTATCAACCTATCTTCAGTTTTGATACCTCTCCTTGCAGCTTTTGAAGCCAAAGCAAGTAGAGTTCATAAAGGGGTGACATAAAGTTTTTGCCATAACCCCCTTCATTAACTAAGAATACTTTTCAGTGAAGCAGCTAGCTTTTCAAGGATTTGATCTTCATTATCTATTTCTAGAGCCTTCAGTATCGCTACATCTAAACTTCTTCTCCAGTTAGGTAAATCTTCCATCTGTTTATTAATTGCTGGAAGGTCTTTATCTATAATTTTATTCAAAGCTTCGTTTACGCGACGTATTTTGTTTATTGTCATGTGGGGTAATGAAGGGAAGGGTAATCTAAGGTAATCCTCCTCTAGGAACCTTGTCCAAGTCTCGCTTATCCTTCTTCCACCTACTATTAGTAAGCTTAAGAAAACTGTACTGTTAAACCAGGCAGTAATGAATCTTGCGACCTCATCACTTACATTCTTAATTATATAGAAGTCCTTAGTAGCAGTAACCGGCTCAGCCGTATAGTTTGCAAATACACCTCTAAGATTGAAAAGCCTATCTACTTTATCAGGTATGAAGACTTGACCAAATGGTCTCTTTGTACCAAGTTGTTTATGTACATGGCTATACCAAAATTTTCCAAACATCCTAATAGCTGGCTCTGCTACATGTGAAGAAGTCCCCCACTTTACATACTCCCTAACATCCTTTGGAAAGCTGTCAAGCTGTTTTGGAGGTAGAGAAAGGAAGTAATGTTGCGGGTTTGCTTGTATTTTTTGACCATATAGCGAGGGTCTTCGTAATGTCTTTACTAAAAACTCTTTTCGGATATAAAGATATTCGTTTGTTTGATTGTTTCTTATCTCAATCTCATCATCTTTTTCTCTCATAATGCTCCAAAATCTATTTGGTAGTAGGAAGAAATCTGGACCGTACATTTCAACGCCCCTAACAATCTTATCTCCAATGACCTCTCTGCCAGTGCTTACTAACTGGCTTTCCAGAACGCTCCTAATTATGCTTGAGGTAGTATTAGCGAATAAAGTTAGCCAGTTCATATCCTGTATTGGTTGGATATGCGTTAACTCGTGCTCACAGATCAAAGCTTCCTTACACTTTCTCCAGTCTTGCTTTCTAAGAATCGATTTAGCTAAACAATCTAATTCAACATTATCATCAAGTGTTATGAAGAGAGTTCTATTAGGTTTTTTATCTTTCAACGCTATAATTATGTTTTCTTTAAAACCACTTCCATCTGAGAAAGAAACTTCTTTTTTCGATTCGACCATAGCAAGAACATCATAACCTTTTTTTAATAGAAGTTTAACACCTTCGCCTGTTATTGTATAAAACGTCGAGGCTGGTAGGACTGAAGCGAGTAGACCGTTTGATTCAAGAACGAAATCTAGCAAAAATGTACACGCAACTTGCAGATTAAACTGCCGTCTAGTTACATACTTATTGTATCCTGCTGTTTGGATAAAGCGTGTTACTGTCTCTTTAATATTTCTGTCTAAGCTCTCCCAGCGTGCAAAAGGTGGATTGGTCAAAATGACATTAGCTCTGTATTTTATGCCAAATAAACGTGATTTACTAACTAAGCTAAAAGCATCTCCGACTTCTACTCTTACCCTAGTCGAATCTCCATTCATAAAATATAGCAAAGCAGCGTTTGCGATAAGACCAGCTAAGGGATCTAACTCAATACCCCAAACCTCCTTTATATTCTCATAGCCAATTTCAGTTATCGCAGCTGTAAGTGTTAAACCTGTACCTAAAAAAGGATCAGCTAATACGACATTCCCAACCTCCTCAGCATATTGCTTTGCTACTTTAGCCATAAGTCTCCTGCCAACATCCTTAGTATAATATGCAGCGATCCTCTTCCTGTAATCTTGCTTCAGAACTTTTTGAGCGATCTTCTGCAAATTAACCACAAAATCTTCGTTAACTCTATCGACCAGGCTTTTGGCTTTTTCTTTAAGGAATTTTTGTTCAGCTTCGCTTAAGTTTGTAAAGAAATCAAATTCACTCACCCCTTTTTCACCAGCAGCCTTATGTATAACCGCGATGACCGAGCTCAGTAACTCCAAAAGCGAGCTTTCACGAACATTACGTATACCTAGTTTGGTTGATAACACTGGCTCCATGAGCTTTAACCACTGGCTTCTTCCCTCTCTGTCTCCTTGTATAAATACCTCCTTTCCGTCCCGATACGGAGGAGTATTCCCTTATCATTAAAATGTTTAAGAAGATGCGAAACGTAGCCTCGATTATAGCTATAGCCCAATTCTCTTAGCTTTTCACAGACCTCACTTAACGTTCTAGGCAGAGTGAACCAACCTTTGTTAATTAGATCTTGGATACATTCTTCTAAACATCTGTATTTTTTAGCAGAAAATGTGAGTGGTGTTGCTCCTAATTTTTGGAGAGAATCAAAGATTCCTTTTGTAATTTTTGCAACGTCTTTAGCATTGCATTCAAATTCAAAAGAAGTATCTCCTACTTTTATCTTTATATGAACCGTCTCATTCGATGAAAGATCCGTTACGGTTTGTTGATAGGCATCTGACTCCTCTCTTATCATATTCAACCTGCCACTCCATCTTAGGTTAGTTTTCTTAAAGGTTAGCTTTCTTCCCTTTCTTTGATTCGATAAGCCTTCTTATTATCGAATCGTAAGTCTCGCCCTTCTTCCCCAACTCTTTCAGCTGTTCTCGCGTTTCCTTAGATATCTCTATAGTGGTTTTCTCCTTCTTGCTCAAGCTTACTACCCTCTAAGTGGTGTTAGGTGATGTGCCTTTTAAGCTTTATCAACCGTTAACGCCTATGGGAAATGCTTAAATACACATGGTAGCCATAGGTTTCCATAAGAGAGATGGGAGAAGTCGTTACTGTTCGAATAATGGGTGGGAGCGCCGAAGCGGTTAAGCAAGTGGCTTCGGTCATTGAGGATTCGTTTAGAGGGAGGTGTGTGGCTTCGCCGATCTTTCGAAACACCAGAGACCCAGGTTTCCGATGCTATGTGAATATAGCGTTCGACAGGAAGGATTGTGGAATTGAGCGAGGAGAACGTCAGAAAACTCAAGAAGTTTGAAATCCCGATAGCGAAGATCAGGCTCCCAGTTACGTATGCTGGTGTTGAGAAGCGCTTAAAGAAGCTCGATAAAACCGAGCCTAAGGGTGCAGTAGGCTTCTGCCCCTCCTGCAAAAAGGTTTACGAAGATACCCCAAACAACTTATGCCCTATCTGTAAGCAGCCGCTTCAGATACGATTTTTCACGCATTTGTGGAATCTTGGTGCTGAACACGTGGGGCGTAAAGTTCTCGTTAAAGCGTTGATTGCTGGCGAATCCCAGCCTAAGGCTTTCTACCCTTTCGTTGAGGCTAGATGCGGTCGATGCGGCACCATAGCCCAAGTGGATTTACTCGCAGAGGGGGCTTCCAGAGCTTTGGTTGCGATCTTCTCTCGAGATTTAACGGCTGAACAAATCATACGTGACAGCCTTGAAAAAGACGGTTGCGAAGAAGGCGGTAAACATAAATGGAGTATTGAAGAGGTAGGAGAGCCGCAAGACTACCGGGAGCTCTTCCTGAGAGACATATTTGACTTCGAGGAGGTCACTGAGAAGTCGGTTACAGCCCGGAATTATCGAGCGTATTTTCTTGGAAAACCACCTTCAGAGAAGAAGGTGCTACTAGACGGCGAGGTTGTTTTAACCCCTAAGAATGAACTTGTGCTACTCGTGAGGGAAGCAACGCCTCTTGATGATTTCAGTCAAAGAACAACACTCACAGAGCACGACCTCAAGCAGCTTCAACATCTTCAGGGGATGAGCTTCGAGGGGCTGTTGAATTTTGCGGATTCTTACGTAGCCCCGAGGATCGTGGGGCGAGAATATGCGAAACTCTGCTCACTTCTCACAGCGTGCTCACCGACCTGGATTAAGGTGGGGTATAGCATCGAGCGAGGCTGCCTACGCACACTGTTTATCGGAGACCCCCGCACGGGCAAAGGCAGCATAATCGAGTATTACGCTGAAACTTTGAAGATCGGGGAGCACGGTGTAGGTGAAGCTGCTTCAAGAGCAGGGCTGCTGTATTTTGTTGAACCCGAAACAAACACTTTGATCTGGGGTCTGCTTGTACAGGCTGACCTCGGCTTAATCGGTATAGAAGGGCTGCACGGCCTTCCTTCTGAGCAGCTTGCGGAGTTTCGTGAAGCTCTGCATAATATGCGAGTTGAGGTGAGCAAGAAGGTCTCTGGCTCGGCTTGGGCTAGAGTGCGGATTTTAGCGGACGCGAACACACCTATCCCTTTAAGCAACGAAGTCTACCCAGCATTGGCGATCACGAAGGTAAAATGTTTGCAGGATCCAATCGACGTTACACGCTGGGATCTGATGGTGCCGTTCGCCTCAACAGACGTGCCTCCAGAGAAGATCGCCGAAGGCAGGGAGCTACCTGCTGATTACGAAGAAAAACTCCTGCTGCTTAAGAAACTCATAGGTTGGGTGTGGAGTAGGCGGGTCGATCAGATTACCTTCTCAGCAGAGGCTTTAGCGAAGGCGAAGGCAGCAGCCCCTAAGCTCATAGAAGAATATGCGGTAGATGAGGTGCCGCTCATCCACAACGCTACTCTTGAAACCCTGCTTAGGTTGGCTTGCAGCTTCGCAGCCCTCACATTCTCTTCCCCTGACGGTAAGCAGCTTGTGGTGAAAGAGGGGCACGTTGAGATGGCTGAGAGGCTGGTTAGGGAGCTAGCAGAGCTCTGGGACCTAGCTGGTCTTAAAGCCGCTTTAGGTTCGAAGGAGTTGAGTGACGAAGAATATG
>Ga0315298_1002290_pt1 | contig 32838 bp, 32 predicted proteins | sample WHS_1_MG_FD_203077 | JGI IMG/M metagenome (GOLD analysis project Ga0315298, IMG submission 203077) | Extremophilic microbial mat communities from Washburn Hot Springs, YNP, Wyoming, USA - WHS_1_MG | ecosystem: Environmental > Aquatic > Thermal springs > Hot (42-90C) | place: USA: Wyoming... | reverse complement strand
AGAATATTATGCGCTTCACCCCTGCCCCCACTTGGCAATGGCCGCCCGCAACGGACCTTCGGGGAGGCTGGCGAAATCGGAGGCCTCGTGATTCTGCCAGCGGGCGATGGCCTCCCGGAAGGCAAGCACCCCGGCGGCGGGCCCCTGGGGATGATCCATGATGCCGGTGCCGGCATTGAGGATGACCGCTTCGCCATACTCATCGAGGATGCGACCGACCATCCCCGGATGGACCCCCGCCGAAGGCACCGGAGCCACCCCCCGCGCGCGCAATCGCTCGACAACGGGCCACTCGTCGGCCTCGGCAAAGGGCAGGCTGCCGTAATGGGCCGGATAAAGCACGGCATCGGCACCGCCATAGGCCATGAGGGTGCCCAAGATGCTGGAATAACTGAAGCCGTACTCCGCTGCCCCGCACCAGGCGCCCGCCAGGGCCGGGTGGGCGAAGACGGGAACGGCGATCTCCGGATCGGCCACCAGGGCCTCCAGCAGGGGATAACCATAGGCCAGCACATTGAGCAGCAGGGCGTTGGCACCCTCGGCGACCAGCCGGCGGGCCAGATCCAGCACCTCCCGCGCATTGCCCGAAAGGTTCACGGCATAGAGGAGATCCTGGCCCGTCAGCTCGTGCCGCGCCGCGATGATCGGCCGGCAGGCGCGCCAGCGCTCCAGGGTGGGGGCACCCGGCAGATTGGGCAGGATCTCGTCATCCTTGATGATGTCCAGGCCCGCTGCCGCCACTTCCGCCAGAACGGCCGCGTGATCCGCCGCGCTGAGGCCCAGGGCCGGCTTGAAAATGGCCATGACCAGGGGGCGCGGGGGGTTGCCGAGGCGCTCGCGGATGCCCTGCAGACCGTAACGTACCGGCTGCCCCAGATCCGCAGGCAGGCGCAGATCCATGACCTTGGCCTGACCGGCCAGGGAATACTTGCCGAAGATCATGGTCAGCAGGCTGCCCAGACCATGGTCCATATTGCTGCGCGGGAAACGGATGGTGACCAGATGCCCACCCGCCGGGCCTGCGCCAATCCGGACCAGCTCGGCCAGATGGGCACGCAAGGCCGTCTCGCGGTGGCGAAAGCGTTCATCCCAGGTCCCGGCCGTTTGCCCGACGGCAATGATCTCCGCCTGCCGATGGGCATCCACCCCCGCCGGAAAGGCATAATCCACCTCGATCCAGTCGCCCATCTTCAGCCGAAGGCCAGGAGAGGACGATCGCTGTAATGAGGCACCCAGCCGCTGTGCGCGCTGAAATAACGCACGGCCTTGATGCGCCGCTGCTCCGTCAGGCGGAACCAGTGCTCCAGGCCGGCCGGTACCTGGATGAAATCTCCGGCCGCCACCGTCACTTCCACCTGACGCTCGTCGGGGAGGACAAAGCCAAAAATCCCCTCCCCGGCGATGATGTAACGCACCTCCTCATCGTCATGGGTGTGGATACGATGGAAACGTGCCAGATTCGCCTCGATATCCGGATGCTCCGGATACATCACGACGAGATCCCGGGCCTCATAGCCGCGCTCTTGCTGCAGTTGCTGAAAGACCGCATCCAGGGCCGCCAGCACTGCCTCTTGCTCCCCAGCGCTGAGGGAAGGCCGCTCCAGGAGACCCGCCGCCGCCCCGGCCTGCACCGGATAGTCCTGCAAGGTCACGCCCAGGGGCGCCAAAATCGCCCCGACTGCGGACCTGTCCGCCACCATCTCGCCTGAATGAAAGCGCAAGCTCGCCATTGCGTTACTCCCCTTCTTCCCGCCAGATCACCGTTGCCATGCGCCCGCAGCGCCCGTCACGCCGATAGGAAAAAAAACGCTCCGTTTCCGTCACCGTACAACAGCCCCCGCCGGAAATCGCCGCCGCCGGCACCCCGGCCCGACCCAGCCGTTGGCGGGCCAATGCGTAGATATCGGCCAGCCAGCGGCCATCCCGCCCCGGACGAAAACAGTCCTGGGCAGCGGGATCATGGGCCGCAAAGGCCTCGCGCAGTTCCGCCCCCACCTCGAAGCGGGCGGGCCCGATGGCCGGCCCCAAGTATATCAAAACTTCGTCCGGCGATGCCTCCATGGCCGCCATCCCCGCCTCCAGAATCCCCGCCAGCAGGCCCCGCCAGCCGGCATGAAAGACGCCGATCCGCTGGCCATCGCGGCGACAGGCCAGCACCGGCAGGCAATCGGCCGTCAATACGGCCAACACCACGCCGCACTGACTGGTGACGGCGCCGTCGGCCTCCGGCGGACCCTGCTCGGTGCCATGGCCGTCGACCACCCGCGTACCGTGGACCTGGGTAAGCCAAACCGGTGCCCCGGGCAGGCCGAGGCGCTGCTGCAAGCGGGCGCGGTTCTCCGCAACCCGCCGGGCATCGTCGCCCACATGCTCCCCGAGATTGAAGCTGGCGTAGGGCCCGGCGCTCACCCCGCCCGTCCGCAGGGTGATGGCCGCCCGGACACCGGAAGGAGCCGGCCAGTCGGGCACGAGGAAGGTCGGCTCAGCCATGCCCGACCATGCGCAGCAGATCCAGGAGGCCTTCCATGTCCTGCGGCACCGGGCTTTCCCAGCTCAGCAGCTCACCGGAGTCCGGGTGAATCAGGCGCAGCCGCCGGGCATGCAGGGCCTGCCGGGTGAAACGGCGCCATTGGGCAATGGCATCCAGGTCCAGCCCCGGCGGCAACACCGCCCGGCCACCGTAGACCGGATCACCCACCAGGGGGTGACCGATATGCGCCATGTGCACGCGGATCTGATGGGTGCGTCCCGTAGCCAGGCGCAGGCGCAACAAGGTATGCCGCGCAAAGCGCTCGGCGAGGCGATAATCCGTCTGCGCCGGGCGGCCGTCGCTGCGCACGGTCATCCGCAGGCGATCGTGGGAATGGCGGCCGATGGGGGCATCCACCGTCCCGCCGCCGGTCATGGCCCCCAGCACCAGGGCCAGATACTCCCGGTGCATGCTGCGGCTCGCCAGTTGCGCGATGAGGGACTGCCGCGCCGCCTCGGTCTTGGCCACCACCAGCAGGCCCGTCGTATCCTTGTCCAGGCGGTGGACGATCCCGCCCCGGGGCAGATATTGATTGTCCGCCACATGCTGCAAGACCCCATTGACCAGGGTGCCGTTGGCATGGCCGGCGCCGGGATGGGTCAGCAGACCGGCGGGTTTGTCAATGACCAGAATGGCATCGTCCTCATGGACGATCCGCAAAGGGACGGGCTCCGCCAGCCAGGCGCCCGCCGCCGCCGCCGGCACCCGAATCTGCACCTGCTCCCCGCCGCGGATACGGACGCTGGCCCGCGGGCTGGCGCCATCCACCTGTATCCGTCCAGCGCGCAGCCACGCCTGTATCCGGCTGCGGCTGTATTCCGGGAGCATCTGGCCTAGAACCGCGTCCAGGCGCTCCCCCGCGCTTGCCGCTGGCAAAATCACGTCAATACCCGTATCATCATTCATGGCTTGCCACTATAGACTATCGTCCTCCATGAGCAAACGCATTCTAGTTGCCCTTTGTTGCGCCGCCCTCCTCGCTGGTTGCGCAGGCGGTCCCAAACCGGGAAAGCAGGGCGAAAACCATGATTCCGCCCGCGCCATGTTCGATCCCGCCAAGCAAGCCATGGATCGCGGCGACTACAGCACGGCCATCAAGCTCTTCGAGGATCTGGAGGCCCGCTATCCCTACGGGCCCTACGCCGAGCAGGCGGAACTGGATACGGCCTACAGCTACTACCAACGGGGTGAATCCGATGCCGCCGTCGCGGCTGCCGAGCGCTTCATCAAGCTCCACCCGGCCAATCCTTACGTGGATTATGCCTGGTATCTGAAGGGCATCGCCTACTATCAGGCCATTCAGGGGGCGGAATGGGACCCCGATCCCGCGGAAAAGGCCTTTGCCACCTTCGACATCCTCGTCAAGCGCTGGCCCAACACCGCCTATGCGGCCGATGCGCGCCAGCGCATGGCCAAGATCATCGACATCCTCGGCCAGCGCAACCTCGACATCTGCAAGTTTTATTACGTGCGCCACGCCTACGTCGCGGCGGCAGACCGCTGCGACACCGTCATCACCCGCTACCAGTTGAGCCCGGCGCGGGAAGAGGCCCTCTATTATCTGGCCCGCTCCTATGCGCGCATGAACCTCAAAGGGCTGGCGCAAAGCACCACGGCCATCCTCGCCTACAACTATCCCCGGAGCAAATACCTGGGCAACCTGGGCGTCAGCGGCCCCGCCAAGGGGCCGTAGCAGCCCGGCCGAGCGGCCTTAGACGGCCTCGTCGCCCTCTTCGCCCGTGCGGATGCGAATGACCCGGTCCACCTGGGTGACGAAGATCTTGCCATCGCCGATCTTGCCCGTGCGCGCCGCCGTCTCGATCACCTCCACCGCCCGGTCGGCGAGATCGTCGGACACCACCACTTCCAGTTTCAGTTTCGGCAAGAAATCCACCACATACTCGGCACCGCGGTAAAGCTCGGTATGTCCCTTTTGCCGGCCGAAGCCCTTGACCTCGGTGACGGTCATGCCGGCGAGGCCCATTTCCTGCAATGCCTCACGGACATCATCGAGCTTGAAGGGTTTGATGATGGCTTCGATTTTTTTCATGATAGAACTCCTTCCGCTGCAGGGCGTCAACCCTATGGTGTATAACCGTTGGTGATGGGATAACGCCGATCCTTGCCGAAGGCGCGCGCACTGATGCGCACCCCCGGCGGGGCTTGTCGGCGTTTGTACTCGGCGCGATCGATCAGGCGCAGGACCCGCTGCACCGTGGCGGGCGCAAAGCCCCGGGCAATGATCTCCGCCGCCCCGCGATCGGCCTCCACGTAGGCGGCGATGATGGCATCCAGTTCTTCGTAAGGCGGCAGACTGTCCTGATCGCGTTGGCCGGGGGCGAGTTCGGCCGACGGCGGGCGCGTCAGCACTCGTTCGGGGATCACCGGCGAGAGGCTGTTCCGATAACGGGCCAGACGGTAGACCAGGGTCTTGGGACAATCCTTGATCACCGCGAAGCCCCCCGCCATGTCACCGTAAAGAGTGGCGTAGCCCACGGCCAGCTCGCTCTTGTTCCCCGTGGTCAGAAGCAAGGGTCCGTTCTTGTTGGAAAAGGCCATGAGCAGGGCGGCACGGATCCGGGCCTGGAGGTTTTCCTCGGTGACATCGGCGGGACGACCGGCAAAGAGGGGGGTCAGGGTTTCCAGATAGGTCGAGAACAGCGCTTCGATGGCGAGCACATGGCTCCTTACCCCGAGGCGGCGGGCCTCCTCCCGGGCATCCACCACGCTCATGTCCGCCGTATAACGGGAAGGCATGATGAGGGCATCCACCCGCTCGGCGCCCAGGGCATCCACGGCGATGGCCAGGGTCAGGGCCGAATCCACGCCTCCGGAAAGGCCGAGCACCACTCCCGGAAAGGCATTTTTTTCCACGTAATCCCGCACCCCCAGGCAAAGTACGGTATAGACCTCCGCAGCCTCATCCGCCAGAGGCGCCTGCACCGCCGCCACGGGGTGCAGGGTCATTCCCTCATCCCGATGGAAATCCACCAGCGGCATGGCCTCGACGCAACTGGGGGCACGTTGGCAAAGCAGGCCATCGGCATCGACGACGAAAGAGCCCCCGTCAAAGACGAGTTCATCCTGACCGCCCACCAGATTCATGTAGACGATGGGCAGTCCCACCTGCTGGGCAAGACGCCCCACCGTATCCTCGCGTAGCCGCTGCTTGCCCAGATGGTAAGGGGAGGCGTTGAGGACCAGGAGCATCTGCGCCCCTTGGGCGCGGGCCGCCTGGGCCACACCGGGGCCACACCAGACATCCTCGCAGATTGCCACCGCGCAGGATGCCCCGGCACAGGTGAATAACAGCGGCTGGGCACCGGGAGTAAAGTAGCGCATTTCGTCAAAGACGGCATAATTGGGCAGGCAGTGCTTGTGATAGGTGCTTTCCACCCTGCCGTCGCGCAACAGACTGGCGCCGTTGTAGAGCCGGTGCTCCACCCGCTGGGGATGACCCACCAGCAGCGGCAGAGGCGCGGCTCCGGCCAGGCGCTGCAACTGGGCATCGCAAGTGGCCAGGAAATCATCGCGCAACAAGAGATCCTCGGGCGGATAGCCGCTGAGGGCCAACTCCGGCGTGATCAGGAGATCCGCCCCCGCCGCCTGGGCATCCGCTGCCGCTGCCAGGAGGCGGTCGGCATTGCCCGCCACATCCCCCACCCGGCAATTGACTTGCGCCAGGGCGATGCGCAAGGTCACGCGGATCGCCCCAGCACTTCGGCAGCCTTGGCGCCGATTTCCGCAGGAGAACGCACGCAGTGCACCCCTGCCGCCGCCAGCGCTGCGTATTTGGCCTCCGCGGTACCCGCGCCACCATCCACGATCGCCCCGGCATGCCCCATACGCTTGCCCTTGGGCGCCGTGGCACCGGCAATGAAGGCCACCACCGGCTTGCGCATGGTCTGCTGGATGAATTCTGCGGCGTCCTCTTCCATGCGTCCGCCGATCTCCCCCACCATGACCACCACTTCGGTCTGCGGATCGGCCTCAAAAAGGCGCAAGACCTCGATGAAGTCCATGCCGATGAGTGGATCGCCGCCGATGCCCACGCAGGTGCTCTGCCCCAGCCCCATGCGCGTGGTCTGCTCGACGGCTTCATAGGTGAGGGTCCCGGAACGGGAAACAATACCCACCCGCCCCGGCTGGTGGATGACACCGGGCATGATGCCGATCTTGCACTGACCCGGCGTGATGATGCCGGGACAATTGGGGCCGATGAGCCGGGCATGCTGAGCGGCGAGATAGTGCTTGACCAGCAGCATGTCGTGGATGGGGATACCCTCGGTAATGCAGACGATGAGCTTGATCCCGGCATCGGCCGCCTCGATAATGGCATCGGCGGCAAAGGGAGCGGGCACATAGATGACGCTGGCATCGGCGCCCGTGGCCTGCACCGCCGCCGTCACCGTATGGAAGACCGGCAGGCCCAGGTGTTCCGTCCCGCCCTTCCCCGGTGTCACCCCTCCCACCATGCGGGTGCCGTAGGCCATGGCCTGCTCTGTGTGAAAAGTTCCCTGTTTGCCCGTAAAACCTTGACAGATCACGCGGGTTTCGTGCCCCACCAGAATACTCATAAACGCACCAGGATCACCATGAGAAGAATAAAAATGACCACCTGCCCCAAAAGCAGCAAAAGCAGGTAGGGATTACGCCGACGCGCGCCAACGGTAGAGGACAACTGTCCGCGCAGGCCCGCCACCTCCTGACGCAGGGCCTCCAGATCCTCCTGCCGGGGCAGGGATTGCAGGCGCTCGTCGAGGATCTGGTCCAGCAACACCGCCATCTCGGCCATGGTTTCGGCGCTTTTGTGATCGGCACCCCTTTTGACATAGACATCCGCCAGGCGCGAAATAAGGGGTCCGGAATTACGCAATACCGGCCATAAGCGCTGCAGCCAGAGGATATTGATGGCCATCGTCTCAGCCTCGGGCTGCCGCGACGGCCTTGACCGCCGCATCGGTCAAACCGGAGGCGGCGATGAGGGTGAGGCCGCTGGCCGCCAGCAGGCGCTCCCCCTCCTCCTTGTTGGTGCCCTCCAGACGCACCACCACCGGCAAGTTGAGGCCCACCTCCTCGGCGGCCTTGATGATGCCCTCGGCCAGGAGGTCACAGCGGGTGATGCCGCCGAAGATATTCACCAGGATGGCCTTGACCCGCTGATCCGAGAGGATGAGCTTGAAGGCCTGCGTCACCTTGTCCGCCGCGGCGCCGCCGCCCACATCCAGAAAATTGGCCGGATCACCGCCATGCAGCTTGATCAGGTCCATGGTCGCCATGGCCAGCCCGGCGCCATTGACCATGCAGCCGATGTTCCCGTCCAGGGAGATGTAGTTGAGGCCAAACTGGCGGGCGGTGATTTCCCGGGGGTCCTGCTGGGTGGAATCAAAAAGCTCATCGGACTCGGGGTGGCGATACAGGGCGTTGTCATCCATGACGATCTTGGCGTCCAGCGCCAGCAGGCGCCCTTCCCGGGTGAGGGCCAGGGGATTGACTTCCACCACCAGGGCATCCATGCGCAGCAGGAGGCGATACAAGCCCTGCATGATGCGGGTGAGTTGCTGCACCTGCCCGGCATCCAGCCCGAGGGCGAAGCCCAGCCGCCGCGCCTGAAAGGGTTGCAGGCCGATGAGGGGGTCCACGATCACGCGCTGCAGCGCCTCGGGCCGGTCCCGGGCCAGATCCTCGATCTCCATTCCCCCTTCGGCGGCGGCCAGAAAGGTGATGCGGGCATGGCTGCGGTCCACCAGGGCAGCCAGATACAGCTCCCGGGCGATGGCGCTGGGTTCCTCGATGAGCAGGGCCGCCACATGCCGGCCCTGGGGGCCGGTTTGTTCCGTCACCAGGGGTTTGCCCAGCAGCTCCTGGGCCGCCTGCTCCAGCGCCCCCATGCTGTCCACCACCCGCACCCCCCCGGCCTTGCCCCGCCCGCCGGCGTGGATCTGGGCCTTGACCACCCATTTCGGCCCGCCCAGTTCACGGGCCTGGGTAACGGCCTCCCGCAGGGAAAAGGCGGCAATGCCCCGCGGCACCGGCACGCCTTCCTCGGCCAGCAAACGCTTGGCCTGATATTCATGGAGATTCATGGAAACGTCCTCAAATACGCATCATCAGGGCTTGGGCGAAGTCCGTGGTGCTGAGGGCGGGCACATCGCCGCGCAGCACCGCCAGATCGCCCGTGACCTGACCGGCGGCAATGGCGCCGTTCATGGCCGTCACCACCCGAGTCGCCGCCTCCTGCCAGCCCAGATACTCCAGCATCATGACGGCCGAGAGGATCAGCGAACTGGGGTTGGCCTTGCCCTGCCCGGCAATATCCGGCGCGGTGCCATGGGTGGCCTCGAAAATGGCATGGGTATCCGAGAGATTGGCACCGGGGGCCATACCGATGCCACCCACCTCCGCGGCGAGGGCATCGGAGATGTAGTCGCCGTTGAGGTTCAGGGTGGCCACCACGTCATAGGCCTCGGGGCGCAGGAGGATCTGCTGCAGGAAATTGTCGGCAATGACATCCTTGACGATCACCCGGCCCGCCGCCGCCGCCGCCTCCTCGGCCGCATCCGCCGCGGCCTTGCCCTCGGCCTTGGCGATGGCGGACTTCTGCCGCCAGGTAAAGACCTGCCCGGCAAACTCCCGCTCCGCCAGGGCATAGCCCCAATCACGGAAGGCACCTTCGGTGAATTTCATGATGTTGCCCTTGTGTACCAGGGCCACCGATTTGCGCCCGTGGGCCAGGGCATGGGCAATGGCGCGACGGACGAGGCGCTCCGATCCTTCCCGGGAAACGGGCTTGATGCCAAAGGCCGAAGACGCGGGAAAACGGATCTTGCGCACCCCCAACTCTTCCTGGAGAAAACGCAAAAGCTTCTCCGCCTCGGGGCTGCCGGCCGGCCACTCGATGCCGGCATAGATATCTTCGGCATTCTCCCGAAAGATCACCATGTCCACCCGCTCGGGATGGCAGACGGGGCTGGGCGTGCCGGCGTAGTACCGCACCGGCCGCTGGCAAACGTAGAGATCGAGGTCCTGGCGCATGGCCACGTTCAGACTGCGCATCCCCCCCCCTACGGGTGTCTCCAGAGGCCCCTTGATGGCCACCTTGAATTCCTGGATGGCGGCCATGGTCTCGGCGGGCAAATACTGCCCCTCGCCATACACCGTGCAGGCCTTCTGCCCGGCATAGATTTCCATCCAGGCGATCCGCCGTTGCCCGCCGTAGGCGGCGGCCACGGCCTGATCCACCACCGCACGCATGGCCGGGGTGACGTCACAGCCGATGCCATCTCCCTCGATGAAGGGAATGATGGGCTGCGGCGGGGTCTCCAGCCGGCCATTCTCCACCTGCACCGCCTTGGCACCGTTGGCGGGTACCTGGATATGCGACCAGTTCATGACGCCGCCTCCAATTGTTCCCCCGCCCAGGACAGGGCGCCGCCCTTACGGATCAACTCCAGATCCCGCGCATTGGCCAATTGCGGCATGACCGCGAATGCGATGCCCCGGGTCTCGTTGTGCAGGATCAGGGCCTGGCCCAGGGCCAGGGCATCCAGCTCAAGGCGCAGACGATCGCCCATCTGCACCCGCGCATAGTCGGCCGCATCGATGAAGGTCAGGGGCAGGATGCCAAAGTTGATGAGATTGGCCAGATGGATGCGGGCGAAGGACTGCACCAGCACGGCACGCACCCCCAGATAGCGCGGGGCCAGGGCGGCGTGCTCGCGGCTGGAGCCCTGGCCGTAATTATGGCCAGCGACGATGAAACCACCTCCCGCCGCCTTGGCCCGGGCCGGGAAGCCCTCGTCCACCACATGAAAGACAAACTCGGAAATGGCCGGCAGGTTGGAGCGCAAGGGCAGGACCTTGGCGCCGGCGGGCATGATGTGATCGGTGGTGATGTCATCGCCCAGATGAATGAGCACCTCGCCTTCCAGCACCTGCGGCACCGCCGTTCCCACGGGCAGTTTGGCGATATTGGGGCCGCGGATGATCTCCACCCCCACGCCGGATGGGGGTGGGGCGATGATCATGCGGTCATCGACATGGTAGTGGGCCGGCGCCGAAACGGCGATCTGCCCCATTCCCAGATCCCGGGGATCGGTGATTTCCCCGGTGAGCGCGCAGGCGGCACAGGTCTCGGGACTGGCAAGATAGACGGCGGCGTTTTTGGTGCCGGAACGCCCGTAAAAATTGCGGTTGAAGGAACGGATGGACACCCCCGCGGAGGGCGGCGCGAAACCCATGCCGATGCAGGGTCCGCAGGCGGACTCCAGGAGACGCGCCCCGGCGGCGATGAAATCCAGCAATCCGCCGTCCCGGGCGATCATCTCCATGACCTGGCGCGAGCCGGGAGAGATACCCAGCCCCACCCCTTCGGCCACCGTCCGCCCCTTGAGCATGGCCGCCACGGTCATGAGGTCGACATAGGAGGAGTTGGTGCAGGAACCGATGGCCACCTGGGCGACCTTGGTCCCCGCCACCTCGCGCACGGTCTTGACGTTGTCGGGGCTGTGCGGGCAGGCGATGAGGGGTTCCAGGGCATCCAGATCGATATCCAGCACCTCGTCATAGCGGGCGTCTTCGTCCGCCACCCATTGGCTCCAGTCCTGCTCCCGGCCCTGGGCCGCCAGATATTCGCGGGTGATGGCATCCGCAGGAAAAACGCTGGTGGTCGCCCCCAATTCGGCGCCCATATTGGTGATGGTGGCCCGTTCGGGGGTGCTCAAGGTGTCCACGCCGGGCCCGAAATACTCGAAGATCTTGCCTACGCCCCCCTTGACGGTCTTGCGCCGCAAGACCTCCAGGATGACGTCCTTGGCGCTGACAAAGGGCTGCAAGGTCCCCCGCAGCCGAACGCCGATGACCTGGGGCATGTTGAGGTTGAAGGGCAGGCCGCCCATGGCCAGGGCGATGTCCAGGCCCCCGGCGCCAATGGCCAGCATCCCCGCCCCCCCCGAAGTCGGGGTATGGGAGTCGGAACCGAGCAGCGTGGCCCCGGGCCGCGAAAAGCGCTCCAGGTGCACCTGATGGCAGATACCGTTGCCCGGCCGCGAGAAGTAGATGCCATAACGCGCCGCAAAGGTCTGCAGGAAACGATGGTCATCGGGATTTTCAAAGCCGGTCTGCAGCATGTTGTGATCCACGTAGGACACCGACAATTGGGTCCGCACCCGCGGCAGTCCCAGGGCCTCGAACTGCAGATAGGCCATGGTACCGGTGGCATCCTGGGTGAGCGTCTGGTCGATGCGGATGGCAATGGGGCTGCCCGCCTCCAGCGTGCCACTGACCAAGTGCGCCGCGATGATTTTTTGGGTGACATTCATGCCCATGGAAAAGCCCTCGTTGACATAACCAAAGCTGCTCGGAAAAACCATTATCATCGCAAAACAACCGCGCCGCGCCAAGCAGTTTCCCGCAACGCGCCGCCCCCGCCCAGCGCCGGACCATGGAGAAACCCGGGCAACCCCCCGGCTTTCGTTATCGGCCCATTAGCAACATCGCTACATGACAACGGCGCAAAAAACAAGCTATATTTTCCAAAATTATCCATAGGGTGTGGCGAAAAACCGCTGCTGTCGCTGTGAGCAGGGATGGTTTTTCAAAAACACTCAATAAAATCCGGAAGGAGCGTCAGTGTCCAGCAGCATGTCCGTCAATCCCCTTTGGCTGTTCAAGGTATTTCCGTTTTTGCGCTGGTGGCCCATGGTCAACGGCACCGCCACCCGCGCCGATCTCCTGGCCGGCCTCACCGGGGCCATCATCGTGCTGCCCCAGGGGGTAGCCTTCGCGACCATCGCGGGCTTACCACCCGAGTACGGGCTCTACACCGCCATGGTGCCCGCCGTCATCGCCGCCCTCTTCGGCTCTTCCTGGCATCTGGTGTCGGGACCGACCACGGCCATCTCCATCGTCGTTTTCGGCGCCCTGAGCCCCTTTGCCGAACCCGGATCCGCGCACTACATCACCCTGGCGCTCACCCTTACCCTGCTCACCGGGCTCTTCCAGTTCGCCATGGGCATCGCCCGCCTGGGCACAGTGGTCAATTTCATTTCCCATACCGTCGTCATCGGCTTTACCGCCGGGGCGGCCATTCTCATCGCCAGCAGTCAGATCAAAAATTTTTTCGGCCTCTCCCTGCCGCGCGGGGCCACCTTTGCGCAGACCATGTGGGCGTTTTTTCAGCAGTTCGACCACATCAACCTGCATGTCATGTCGGTGGGACTGGTGACCCTTCTCACCGGCATCCTCGTAAAGCGCTATGCCCCCCGGATCCCCTACATGATCGCCGCCATGCTCATCGGCAGCCTCTATGCTCTGATCCTGAACAGGAGCCTCGGCGACGCAGTTACCGGCATCCACCTCCTTGGCGCCTTACCCAGCCATCTGCCGCCCCTGTCGGTGCCGGAATTCGATCCCCACACCCTGAGCCAGATGGCCCCCAGCGCCCTGGCTGTGGCCATGCTCGGCCTGACGGAGGCGGTCTCCATCGCCCGCGCCGTCGCCGTGCGCGCCGAGCAACGCATTGACGGCAATCAGGAATTCGTCGGTCAGGGGCTTTCCAACATGGTCGGCAGCTTCTTTTCCGCCTATGCCTCCAGCGGCTCCTTCAATCGCTCCGGACTCAATTACGAAGCCGGCGCCCGCACGCCCCTGGCAGCCGTCTTCGCCTCCCTCTTCCTGGGGATCATCCTGCTCCTGGTGGCCCCGCTGGCCGCCTATCTCCCCATCGCCTCCATGGCCGCCATTCTGTTCCTGGTAGCCTACGGCCTCATCGACTTTCATCACATCTTCGCCATCATCAAGGCCAGCAAAAGGGAAACGGCCGTCCTCCTGGTGACCTTTTTCTCCACCCTTCTGGTCGAACTCGAATTCGCCATTTACCTGGGGGTGCTGTTGTCGCTCATCTTCTACCTGATGCGCACTTCCCGCCCCAACGTGATCTCGGTAGTCCCCGATCCCCGGGCGTCCCATCGTCCCCTGGTGCACGCCTCCGATCTGCCCTATTGCCCGCAGGTACAGATGCTGCGCATCGACGGTTCGCTCTTCTTTGGCGCCGTCAATCATGTGGAGCAGCGCCTGCTTGAGCTGGAACAGGAACACCCGCGGCAGAAAATCATCGTCATCAATGGCCGCAGCATCAATTTCCTCGACATAGCCGGAGGAGAAGCGCTGGTTCAAGAGGCCAAGCGGCGGCGCCGGCAGGGCGGCGATCTCTATCTCTACGGAATCAAGCCGGCGGCCATGGAGATCCTCCGGCGCGGCGGCTTCCTGGAGGAGATCGGCCCCGACCACGTCTTCGAAACGCGCGACGAAGTCATTCGCCATGTCTTTTCCGTGTTGGATCGGGACATCTGCAAGGGCTGCCAGCAGCGTATCTTTCATGAATGCCAGACCCTGCCGGCGCCCGGCGGGAACCCGTCATGAGGATAAGCGCCCTTCTTCTCGGCCTGAGTCTGGCGCTCCCGGCCATGGCCTGGGCCGAATCGCCAACGGAAATCACGGCCATCCAGAATGCCGCGCGACGGGGCAATCAAGGGGCTGAACTCCTGCTCGCCCTGATCTATTCCGAGGGCCGTGGCGTGCCGCAAAATCCCGTCAAGGCGCGCCAGTGGATGCAGCGGGCGGCCCGGGAAGGACAGCCCTATGCCCAGCTCATGCTCGGCGACTGGTACGCCGGCGGCCTGACCGGTCTCCCCAGGGACGCCCGGGAAGCGGCCCGGTGGTGGCAAAAAGCCGCCGTGCAGGGGCAACCCCAAGCGGCCTACCACCTGGGTCAAGCCTACCTGACCGGAGAAGGGGTAAAAACCGATCCCAAGCGCGCCGAATACTGGTTGCGGCGGGCGGCCGAGGCCGGCAATGCCCCTGCCCAGACCCTGCTGGGCAAGATGTATCACGAAGGGTATGGCGTGCCCAGGGACGTGGAAAAGAGCCACGACTGGCTGGCCCGCGCAGCCGCTCAGGGAGAAGGAGAAGCCATCCGTTTCCTGGATTTCTTTGTCCAGATGGGCGAGGACGCCCTACAGGGCTATCGCCAGAGCGGCCCGGAACTGGAGGCCCGCGCCCGGCAGGGCGACAGCGAAGCCCAGTATCAGTTGGCCTTGCGTTACGAATCGGGGGCCTGGGGCGTTCTCCAGGACAATCGAAAGGCCCTCTACTGGTTTCATCAGGCCGCTGCCAACGGCAACCGCATGGCCATGCGCGCCCTGACGGATGTCTACGCGAACGGGCTGCTGGGCGAGGCCAAGGACCGCCGTCAGGCCGACTACTGGCGCAATCGCGCCGCAACCCGCGAGCCACCCCGGGACATTATCAGGAACCCGGCAGCCGCAGGACGGTCCTCGCCCCTTCCTTAGCCCTGGCTTTCAGCCCACTGGCGGGCCCGTTCCAGACGGGACAAGGTTTCTTCCCGCCCCAATAGCGCCAGGGTCAGGTCAATGGGCGGCGACACGGCCTTGCCGGCGACGGCCACCCGCAAGGGTTGGGCCACCCTGCCCATTTTCCCTTCATAACGGCTTGCCAGATCCTGGATGGCGCCATGGATGGCCGCTGCTTCCCAGGGCTCCGTGGCCGCCAGCGCCCCATGCAGTTCGGACAACAGCGGCCCCTGATGGCGCAGGTGCTTTTCTGCATCCTTGGCCTCCCATTGCGGCGGCGCCCGGTAAAAAAACACCGCGGCCTCGGCCATTTCCACCAGGGTCTTGGCCCGCTCCCGCAAGAGATCCGCCACCGCCGCCAGTTGCGGACCCTGCGCGCAGGCTACCGCATCAACCCCTTGGGCGGCGAGATAAGGAGCCAGGCGCTGGGCCAGATCCGCGGCCGGCAGGCGCTGCAGATGTTGGGCGTTGAGCCAAAGCAACTTTTCCGGATTGAAAGCGGAAGCGGCCTTGTTGACCTCCTCGACATGGAAGAGCGCAATCATCTCTTCCCGCGTAAAAACCTCCTGATCGCCATGGGCCCAGCCCAGACGCACCAGGAAATTGAGCAGCGCCTCGGGCAAATAGCCCATTTCCCGGTATTGCAGCACGCTCACCGCCCCATGGCGCTTGGACAGTTTTTGCTTGTCCGGCCCGAGGATCATCGGTACATGGGCGTAGATGGGCGGCGTTGCGCCCAGGGCCTGGAGGATCTGAATCTGCCGCGGCGTGTTGTTGAGATGATCGTCACCGCGAATCACATGGGTGATCCGCATGTCCCAATCATCCACCACCACGCAAAAATTATAGGTGGGTGTGCCATCGGAGCGGGCGATGATCAGGTCATCCAGCTCGCTATTTTGAAAGCGCACGGTCCCATGGATCAGGTCCTCCACCACCGTCTCGCCGCTATCGGGGCTGCGGAAACGGATCACCGGCGCCACATCGGCCCGCGGCGACCGGCGGGTGCGGCAACGGCCGTCATAGCGCGGCTTCTCGCCCTTGGCCCGCTGCAATTCGCGCATGGCCTCCACTTCCTCCCTGCTGCAATAGCAATGATAGGCCGATCCCGCCGCCAGCATCTCGGCCAGTACGGCCCGATAACGATCCATGCGCTGCATCTGGTAGAAGGGGCCTTCGTCCCAGTCGAGACCCAGCCACGCCATCCCCTCCAGAATGGCCGCGGTGGCTTCGGGCGTAGACCGCTCCACATCCGTATCCTCGATGCGCAGCACGAAACGGCCTTGATGCTGGCGCGCGTGCAACCAGGAATAGAGGGCCGTACGCACCCCGCCGATGTGGAGATAACCGGTGGGACTGGGGGCGAAGCGCGTGCGTACCGACATGGAATGGTCCTTGCAATGGGTCGAAAGCGGCATGATAGCAATCTCCGCGACCGGGGGGTATGTCCATCATCGTTTGACGGGATAGGCAAAACTTTCCTACTATCGCCCATCAGGTATTTTGCATAAGGACACAAGCGCCTGTTTATAATCAGATAGTTGTATTACAGCAACAGATAGGCGAGCGCCTTTGCCCACCCGGCCGAGCTCGCAGCAACAAGGAGGCCTCATGAAAAAACAGTTCATCGCCCTGGCGACCCTCGCTGCACTGGGCGGCAATCCTATGGCCTGGGCGGATACCAGCAATCATGCCATAGGCCTGCAGGACAGCAGCAGCCTTTCCGCCACGCTCCAACAGTACCTCGACAACGGGGCTTTTGGCGCCGATCCGGCGGCCGCAGCCGCCCAGCCCGGCAATGTCTGGCAGCGCATCGACAACGGCCTGCGCCTCAGCGACGTCTCCCGCGTCGAGGTCGACAAATGGCGCACCTGGTTTCTGCAACATCAGGGAAAACTGGATCAAATCCTCGGCAACGCCCGTCCCTTTCTCTACTATGTGGTCAATTCCGTAGCGGATCGCGGGCTGCCCATGGAACTGGCCCTCCTCCCTGCCATCGAAAGCGGCTACAATCCGAAGGCCTACTCCCCCGCCAGCGCCGCCGGCCTCTGGCAATTCGTGCCCGGCACCGCCCGCAATTTTGGCCTGCAAAACACCCGCTGGGGAGATCCGCGCCTGAGCCTCACGGCCTCCACCGGGGCTGCCCTGGATTATCTCTCCTATCTTTACAACTATTTCGGAGGCAACTGGCTCCTCGCCATCGCCGCCTACAATGCCGGACAAGGCACGGTTTCCACCGCCATTGCGCAAAATCTCGCCGTCGGCAAGCCCACCGATTTCTGGGATCTCAACCTTCCCCAGGAAACGGAAAACTACGTCGCCGAGCTGCTCGCCCTGGCGCAGGTATTGCGCAACGCCAACGCCTATCACGTTGCCCTTCCCGACATCCCCGATCAACCTCATATCGCCGTCATCACCACGCCCAAATCCGTGGATCTCAACGTGGCCGCCCGGCTCATGGACATGCCCGTGGCCGAACTCCAGCACCTCAACGCCGGCCTGCGCTATGGGGTAGCCCCCGCCGATTATCAACTCGTCGTGCCCACGGAAAAGGCCGACACCCTGCAATCCGCCCTGCTGACCTTGCCATCTTCCGCCACTGCCGCCCCCGCCGTAGCAGCCGTTGCGCCGCAGCCGACCCTGCGCAGCGTCGCCCTCCGCCGTGGCGAAACCCTCTGGCAACTCGCCCGGCGTACCGGCGTGACGGTGGCCGAGCTCAAGCGCTGGAACCATATTCGCTCGGCGCGTGATCTGCGCGCCGGGGAGACGCTCAGGATCTACGCCAGGGGCGCTGCCACGCCGGCCGTATATGCCCGCAACAACGATACCCTCACCGTGCGTCCCGGGGAAACCCTCTCCCGGGTCGCCCAGCGCGCGGGCGTCAGCGTGGCCGATCTCAAGCGCTGGAATCACATTGGCTCGGCGCGCGACCTGCAAGTGGGGCAACGCCTCAGCATCCACGGTGGAGAAAGGGCCGTACCGGTATACACGGCCGCCCGCGGCGCCCAGAAACTTCAGGTGCGCCCAGGCGAAAGCCTCTGGCAGATCGCCCAGCGCGCTGGCGTCGGCGTGAACGCCCTCGCCCGCGCCAACCACCTCACCGAAAAGAGCGTACTGCATCCCGGCCAAACCCTACGCATCCCGCGGACCACCGCCGTAGCCGCCATCTCGGCCCGCGAAGAACACGCCGCTTCGGCAGGGCGCAGCACCACTTATGTGGTACGCCCCGGCGACACCCTCTGGCAGATTGCGCAACGCTACCACGTCACCCCCAAATCCGTGATCCAATGGAACCGTCTGGCCTCGGCGGCGGATCTCCAGCCCGGCGCACGGCTCACCATCTATGGCCCCCACTGAGGGTGGATGCCATGATTCCGTCATGAAGAGGTAACCCATGGGATTCCTGCAAAACAAAAAAGCCCTGGTCGTCGGCGTCGCCAATGATCGCTCCATTTGCTGGGGCATCGCCCAGGCCATGCACCGCCAGGGAGCCGAGGTATGGCTCACCTATCAGGGCGAACGCACGCGCGGCCGCGTCGAAGACCTCGCCGCAGAGATCAACGGACCTCGGCCGCTGGAACTGGATCTGCAAAATGACGGACAGTTGAACGAGGTCATGGCGGAGATCGGCCAGACCTGGGGCGGCGTGGATATCGGCATCCACGGAGCCGCCTTTGCGCCCAAGAACGAGCTCGCCGGCTCTTATCTGGATGCCACTACCCGCGAAGGTTTTCGCATCGCCCATGAAGTGTCCAGCTACAGCTTCACCGCCCTGGCCAAGGCCCTCCACCCGCTGCTGCAGGGCCGCCATGGCGCCTTGCTGGCCCTGACCTACCTGGGCGCCGAGCGCGCCATGAGCAATTACAACGTCATGGGCTTGGCCAAGGCCAGCCTGGAAGCCAGCGTGCGCTACCTCGCCTACGCCATGGGCCCGGAAGGCATCCGGGTCAACGCCGTTTCCGCAGGGCCCATCCGCACCCTCGCCGCCAGCGGGATCGGCGATTTCCGCAAGATCCTGGACCACTATGAGGCCCACGCCCCCCTGCGGCGCAATGTCACCCAGGAAGAGGTGGGCAACACCGCCGCCTTCCTCTGTTCGGATCTGGCATCGGGCATCACCGGCGAGATCATCTATGTCGATGCCGGCTTTCGCAACGTCGGCTTCTGAAGCAACGGCGTGCCGCGACAGCGCCAACCGCCGGATTCAATCTGTATCCGGCGGTTGGCGGAGGTGCTTTTTGCTCCGGCGGCCCTTGCCTGTTGTTCTACGGCTCATCCCGCTGGCAGGCGAAAACTCGCCCTGCGGGCTCAGACAGTTCGCCTGCCGGGCGCGGGCTTTCGCCTAGAACAACAACGGCTCGGGCCGAAACCGCGGCAAAGCACCTCCGCCAACCACCGTTGTTGCGGAAGCAAGGCATCAGGCGCTCGCCCGCCGCACCTCCGCCAGCATCTCCTCGAAACTGTCGGCAAAGAGCTGCAAACCCTCCCGTTGCAGGGTCGCGGCGATCTCTCCGTCCATATCGATCCCCAGCGCCTGTAAACGCGCCATGGTGGCCCGGGCTTCGGCCAGGCCATCGCCCAGGGTGCACTGCAGGCGGCCATGCTCACGAAAGAGCTTCAGGGTCGCCTCGGGCATGGTATTGATGGTCTCCGGACCAATGAGGGGCTGCACATAGAGCAGATCGTCATAGGCCGGATTCTTGGTGCTGGTGCTCGCCCACAGCAGGTATTGCGGCCGCCCCCCGGCCTGACGCAGTCCGGCGAAGCCTTGGCCATGGAAGGTCTCCTGATAGACGGCATAGGCCGATTTGGCCATGGCCACCGCCGCCTTGCCCTGCAGACCCAGGGCCTCCTCACTGCCGATCGCCGTGAGCCGCTGATCCACCAGGGTATCCACCCGCGACAGGAAGAGGCTGGCCACCGCCTTGACCCGCCGCGGATCGCCGCCGGACGCGATATGCTGGCTCAACCCCCGCTGATACGCGGCAAAAACGGCCCGCACATGCCCAAGGCTGAACATCAGGGTCACATTGATGGAGATCCCCCGGGCGATGAGCGCCTCAAAGGCGCGGATACCGGCCGGGGTCGCCGGCACCTTGATGAGCAGATTCTCGCGCTGCACCAAGGAGCGCAAGCGCTCCGCCTCGGCGATGCTCGCCTCGGCGTCGTCGCCCAGGCGCGGCGCCTCCTCCCAGCTTACCAGGCCATCGTCGCCACCACTGGCCAGGAATGTCGGATGCAGGAGATCGCAGGCCTGGCGGAGATCCTCCACCACCAGGGACTCATAAAGCCGCTCCGCGGACGCGGCCGGTCGCCGCAATTCCTCCTGATAATAGGGACTGCCATGGATTGCCTTCTGAAAAATGCTCGGATTGGAGGTCACCCCGCTTACCCCATCCTCCTCGATGTAGCGGCGCAGGATGCCATCCCGAATCAAGGTCCGCGAGAGGTTGTCCACCCAAATGCTCTGCCCACAAGCCGCCTTCAAGCCCTTCAGATCCGTTGCCATCTTGTCTCCCCATAGGATGCCGTTCATCGGTGACTGCAAGAGAGCCTTGCCCGGCGCAAATCCGCCCGCCACAGCAAACGGACCTGACGCCCGCGAATTCCCGAACCCACTCCCCATGTTCCCAGTGTAGCCCAAATTTCGCCCCGCGCGTTCCCTCTCCGTGGCTGGACAGTGGCCTAGCCGGCGCGCTAGATTCTGAAAGAAGCATCCACAGGAGTTCACCATGTCCGAAGACCTCGTCATCCCTGGCCATCCCGCTCCCGACTTCCGCCTTCCGGCCCATGACGGGCGGCAGATCGCCCTGGCGGATCTGCGCGGCAAAAAGGTCATTCTGTATTTTTACCCCAAGGACGACACGCCGGGATGCACCACCGAAGGCCAGGAGTTCACCGCACTTTATCCGCAGTTCCAGGCCGCCGACACGGAGATTCTGGGCCTATCCCGGGACAGCCTCGCGGCCCATGAACGATTCGCCGCCAAGTATCACTTTCCCTTCCCTCTGCTTTCCGACAGCGACGAAGCGGTCTGCCGCGCCTATGGCGTACTCAAGGAAAAAAACATGTACGGCAAAAAGAGCATCGGCATTGAGCGCAGCACCTTCGTGATGGACCGCGCTGGCCGCATCGCCCACAGCGAACGCAAGGTCAAGGCTGCCGGCCACGCCGCGGGGCTGCTCAAGATCGTCCAGCAGATACCCTGACCATGACTGCCCACGCCCCAATCCTGGGAGAATCCGAAAAACCCCGCCTCTACATCCTGGACACCAATGTCCTCATGCACGATCCGGCGGCCCTGTTCCGCTTCCAGGAGCACAATATCCTCCTGCCCATGATCGTCCTGGAGGAGCTGGATCAACACAAGAAGGGCGTCACCGAGCAGGCGCGCAATGTCCGCCAGGTCAGCCGCTATCTGGATGAGATGCTCCATGACGGCGACGACCTGGACGCCGGGCTGCCGCTGCCCTATGCCCAGGGCCGCCTCTATTTCCAGACCACCGCCCATTCCCAGGTCCTTCCGGCGGATCTGCCCGGAGGCAAGGCCGACAACGAAATACTCGCCGTCACCCTGGAGCTGCAGAAACGCCATCCCGAATGGCAGATTATCCTCGTCAGCAAAGACATCAATCTGCGCATCAAGGGGCGTACCCTCGGCGTGCGCGTCGAGGACTACCATAGCGACCGGGCGCTGGAGGACGCCGATCTCCTTTATACCGGCCTGGAGGTCCTGGATGCCGACTTCTGGCAGAGCCACAGCCGGGACCTGGATGCCTGGCAGGAAAGCGGCCGCAGCTTTTATAAAATCAGCGGCCCCGCTACCCGCCACTGGCATCCCAATCAGTTCATCACCCTGAGTCCGGAGGGGGTGGGAGAGGAGTTCGCCGCCATCGTGCGCAGCATCCACCCGGATCACTGCATCATCGAGCGGGTCACCGATTACCGCAGCGAACGCCACGCCGTATGGGGCATTCAGGCGCGCAACCGGGAACAGAACTTCGCCCTGAACCTGCTCATGGACCCGGACATCGACTTCGTCACCCTCCTCGGCCATGCCGGCACCGGCAAGACGCTGCTAACCCTGGCTGCGGCGCTGCATCAGATTCTCGACGAGAGGCGCTACGCGGAGGTCATCATCACCCGCGCGACGGTCCCCGTCGGGGACGAGATCGGCTTCCTCCCCGGCACCGAAGAAGAAAAAATGCTTCCCTGGATGGGCGCCCTGGAAGACAACCTCGAAATCCTTGCCCGCGGCAGCGACGAAGGCGGCTCCTGGGGCCGCGGCGCCACCCAGGACCTGGTGAGCAAACGCATCCGCGTCAAGTCCATGAGCTTCATGCGCGGGCGCACCTTCCTAGAAAAGTTCGTCATCATTGACGAGGCGCAAAACCTCACCCCCAAGGAAATGAAAACCCTCATTACCCGCGCCGGGCCGGGCACCAAAATCGTCTGCCTGGGCAACATTGCCCAGATTGATACCCCCTACCTCACCGAAACCACCTCGGGACTCACCTATGTCGTCGATCGCTTCAAGGACTGGGGCCATAGCGGCCACATCACCCTGCGCCGTGGCGAACGTTCCCGCTTGGCCGACTTCGCCAACGAGGCCCTCTGAACCATCTCAGGAGACAGCCCAAGCCTTGCCCCGGCCAGCCTTGGGGCGTATCTTTTCCGATGACCGGGTCCCATTTGCGAAAAAGGATGCACCCATGAAACTGCAAAAAAACATGATGCCCGTAGAGCGCTGGCTGCGGATTTACTTTGGCGCCATGATCGCCGCCGTTCTGCTCTGGTACCCCTGGCCATTCTGGGAATGGACGCTGTCCGGCTATCTCCTCATCGCCACGGGGATCTTTGGCTACTGTCCCATTTATGCCTTCTTGGACGGCCGCAAAAAGAGCGGCAACGGCAGCCCCACCGTCAACTGAACCGGCTCCGGGGGCCATGGGGCAAGCTACACGGGGGCCAAGGGCGTCATTCCGCCCCTCTGGTGCGCGGCGACAAAACCGTTCCTGGCTGCCGCAAAGGCCCTGTCGGCCCGTGAGGTCATGGCACCCCATCGTTGGCACGCGCCATCCGGCCACGCATACCCATGACCAGCGCTTTATGATTTAATTAGCCCTTCATTTTGACAAAATCAAACCAATGGCACTGATCGTACAAAAATTCGGAGGCACCTCCGTAGGTAGCGTCGAGCGCATTCGCGAAGTGGCGAAGCGCGCCATCCGCACCCGGCAGGAAGGCCACCAGGTCGTCGTCGTGGTCTCGGCCATGTCCGGCGAGACCGACCGTCTGCTCCACCTGGGGCGCGCGGTCAGTCCCAAGCCTGCGGAACGGGAGATGGATACCCTGCTCGCCACCGGCGAGCAGGTCACCATCGCGCTGCTCGCCATGGCGCTGGAGGGCTTGGGCCAGAAGGCCGTTTCCTACACCGGCGGGCAGGTGCCCATCCTCACCGATACGGCCCATACCAAGGCCCGCATCCAGCATATTGCCAGCGAACGCATCCGCGCCGCCCTGGATGCCGGCAGGATCGTCGTCGTCGCCGGCTTCCAGGGCGTTGATCCCCAAGGCAATATCACCACCCTCGGGCGCGGCGGCTCGGACACCACCGCCGTCGCCCTGGCCGCCGCCCTGCACGCCGACGAGTGTGCCATTTATACCGACGTGGACGGGATCTACACCACCGACCCCCGGGTGGAATCCCGGGCACGGCGGCTGGACCGCATCACCTTTGAAGAAATGCTCGAAATGGCCAGTCTCGGCGCCAAGGTTCTGCAGACCAGGTCCGTCGAATTCGCCATGAAATACAACGTGCCCGTGCGCGTCCTGTCCTCCTTCGCGGACGGCCCCGGCACCCTGGTCACCAATGAGGAAAACCCTGTGGAAGCTCCGCGCGTCTCCGGCATTGCCTTTTCCCGTAACGAAGCCAAGATCACCGTGCTCGGCGTGCCCGACCGCCCCGGCATCGCCCACGCCATTCTCGGCCCCGTCTCGGCGGCCCACATCAATGTGGACGTGATCATCCAGAATGTTTCCGAGGCGGGCAAGACGGATTTCACCTTCACCGTGGAGCGCACCGATTTTGCCAAGGCCATGGACATCGTGCGCGACATCGCCCGGGGGCTCGGCGCCGATGCGGTGCAGGGCGACGAACACATCGTCAAGGTTTCCGTGGTCGGCGTCGGCATGCGTTCCCATGCCGGCATCGCCGCCACCATGTTTGCCTCCCTGGCCCAGGAAAACATCAATATTCAAATGATCTCCACCTCCGAGATCAAGATCTCCGTCGTGGTCGATGAAAAATATCTGGAGCTGGCCGTGCGCACCCTGCACGCGGCCTTCGCCCTGCACGGGGAGGCGGCACTCTGATGGCGCTGATGCACAATTACGCCAGGCTGCCGGTGGCCTTTGTTCAAGGAGAAGGCGTGTGGCTCCAGGACAGCGACGGGCGGCGCTACCTGGACGCCTTGGCGGGCATTGCCGTCTGCGGCCTTGGCCACAGCCACCCGGCGGTGACCCGCGCCCTCCGGGAACAGGCCGGGCGTCTCCTGCACACCTCCAACCTCTATCGCATCCCGGCCCAGGAACGGCTGGCCGAGACCCTCTGCGCCATCAGCGGCCTCGACGGCGCCTTTTTCTGCAACAGCGGGGCCGAGGCCAACGAGGCCGCCATCAAGATCGCCCGCCTCCACGGCCACGCCAAAGGGATTGCCGAACCCCGCATCCTGGTCTTCAGCAACGCCTTTCATGGCCGCACCATGGCCACCCTCACGGCCACGGGCAACTTCAAGATCCAGGCCGGCTTTGCGCCGCTGCTCCCCGGCTTCCTCCGCGCCCCCTACGGCGATCTGGCCACGGCCCGGGCCCTGGTACGGGCCAATCCCGATCTCTGCGCCATTCTGGTGGAGCCCATCCAGGGCGAAGGCGGCGTGCGCCCTGCCCCCGAGGGTTTTCTCGCCGGCCTGCGCGCCCTTTGCAACGATGCCGACATCCTGCTGATGCTCGACGAGGTGCAAACGGGCATCGGCCGCACCGGGCAGTTCTTTGCCTACCAGCAGCTCCCCGCTTTCCTGCCGGACGTCCTGAGCCTGGCCAAGGGCCTGGGTAACGGCGTCCCCATCGGCGCCATGCTCGCCAATGCCCGTGTCGCCTCCCTATTCAGCCCCGGCAAGCACGGCACCACCTTCGGCGGCGGGCCGCTGGTCTGCGCCGTCGCCCAGGCCGTCCTCGATACCATGCAGGACGATGCCATTCCCGCCCATGCCGCACGCATGGGCAAGCTCCTGCGCCGGAAGCTGCGGGAACGCCTTGCCGGACATTCCCAGGTCGTCGACATTCGCGGCATGGGCCTCATGGTCGGCATCGAGTTGCGCGACAAGCCCGAGGGCTTGGTGGAACGCGCCCTGGAGAAGGCCCTCCTCATCAACGTCACGGCCGAGCGGGTGATCCGCCTCCTGCCCCCCCTCATCATTCAGGAAAGCGAGATCGAGCTACTGGTGGAAGGGCTCGCGGACCTGCTCCGGGAAGGGGCGTGAGCATGCGCCATTTTCTGCGTCTCAACGACCTCGGACAGGACGAAATCCTCGCCCTGCTGCACCGCGCCATCGCCCTCAAGGCGCTGCAGCGGCAGGGGAAGCGCTATGCCCCCTGCGCGGGCCGGACCCTAGCCATGATCTTTGAAAAGTCCTCCACGCGCACGCGGGTTTCCTTCGAAACGGGCATGACCCAATTGGGCGGGCACGCCCTCTTTCTTTCCCCCCGCGACACCCAGCTCGGTCGGGGCGAGACCATCGAGGATACGGCACGGGTGCTCTCGCGCATGGTCGACATGGTCATGATCCGCACCTTCGCCCACAGCAACCTCGAACGCTTTGCCGCCTGCTCGCGAGTACCCGTGATCAATGGTCTCTCCGACGATCATCATCCCTGCCAGCTCCTCGCCGACCTGATGACCGCCCTGGAGCACTGGGGCACGCTGGCGGGCAGAACGGTAGCCTTCCTTGGCGATGGCGCCAACAACATGGCCCACTCCTGGATGGAGGCGGCCACCCTGCTGGATTTTCACCTGCGCATCGGCACCCCGGACGGCTATCTGCCGGCCCCGGAGATCATGGCCCTGGCGGCGGGACGGGTGGAAATCGTCCATGACGCCCGGCAAGCCGTGCAGGGCGCCGACCTCGTCGTCACCGATGTCTGGACCAGCATGGGGCAGGAAGAGGAAGCGACCGCCCGCCATGCCACCCTCTGGCCCTTCCAGGTCAATGCGGCCCTCATGGCCGCTGCGGCCCCCGATGCCATCTTCATGCACTGCCTCCCCGCCCATCGCGGCGAGGAAGTCACCGCCGAAGTCATCGACGGCGCCCGCTCCCTGGTCTGGGAAGAAGCGGAAAATCGTCTCCATGCCCAAAAAGCACTCATGGAATTTTTATTCGGTCTCGGCCCGGTGGCCGCGACCCACGGAGGATAAGCAGATGGTCAAAAAAGTCGTCCTCGCCTATTCCGGCGGCCTGGATACCTCGGTCATCCTCAAATGGCTGCAGGACACCTATCAATGTGAAGTCATCACCTTCACCGCCGACATCGGCCAGGGCGAAGAGCTGGAACCCGCCCGGGCCAAGGCCACCCAACTGGGCGCCCGGGAGGTCTTCGTCGATGACCTGCGCGAAGACTTTGTGCGCGATTTCGTTTTCCCCATGTTCCGCGCCAACGCCATTTATGAAGGCGAGTATCTGCTCGGCACCGCCATCGCCCGGCCGCTCATCGCCAAGCGCATGGTGGAAATCGCCGACGAAGTGGGGGCCGATGCCGTCGCCCACGGCGCCACCGGCAAGGGCAATGATCAGGTGCGCTTCGAACTGGGGGCCTATGCCCTCAATCCGGACATCAAGGTCATCGCCCCCTGGCGGGAATGGGACCTCAATTCCCGGGAGAAGCTCCTGGCCTACGCCGAGCGGCACGGCATTCCGGTGGAGCGCCACGGGCAAAAATCCCCCTATTCCACGGATGCCAATCTCCTCCATATCTCCTACGAAGGCGGAATACTGGAAAACCCCTGGGCGGAACCGGAAGCCAGCATGTGGCGTTGGACTCAGGATCCGCAGAAGGCTCCCCAGCAGCCCCGCTACCTGGAAATCACCTTCGCCCATGGCGATCCCATCGCCATCGACGGCGAGCCCCTTCCGGCAGCGCAGCTTCTTGCCCATCTGAACACGGTTGGCGGGGAACACGGCATCGGCCGGCTGGACATCGTGGAAAACCGCTATGTGGGCATGAAATCCCGGGGCTGCTACGAAACCCCCGGCGGCACCATCCTCCTCAAGGCCCATCGCGCCCTGGAGTCCATCACCCTGGACCGGGAGGTGGCCCACCTCAAGGACGAACTCATGCCCCGCTACGCCAGCATCATCTACAATGGCTTCTGGTGGAGTCCGGAACGGCGCGCCCTGCAGGGCCTCATCGACGGCACCCAGCGTCTGGTCAATGGCGTAGTTCGCCTCAAGCTCTACAAGGGCACTTGCATGGTGGTGGGCCGCCAGTCGGCCAATACCCTTTTCGATCCCCGCATCGCCACCTTTGAAGACGACGCCGGGGCCTACAACCAGAAGGACGCCGAGGGCTTCATCAAGCTCAACGCCCTGCGCCTGCGCATCGAAAGGCGCCTCCAGGGATGAGCATGGACGGCCACATTCCCGTCGCCGCCCTGGGCAAGGGTTCCCGTCTATCCCTGGAGGGGCGCCGCAGCGAGCGCAGCGTCATCCTTGCCGATGGCAGCATGCATACCCTGGCCTTGCTCCATCCGGGCATCTACACCCTGCAGAGCGATGCGGGGGAAACCCTCCGAATCCTGGCCGGCCTTGCCTACTACCGGCAAAGCGGGAGCGAGAGTGCCCAGGAGTTGCGCGAGGGTGACGCCATCGTCATCCCCCCCCAGCAGAGCTACCAACTGGAAGTCGTCGAAGCCCTGGATTACCTGCTCACCCCGTAAAGGAGAGTACCATGCGTATCCTGCACACCATGCTCCGCGTTGGCGACCTCGATCGCTCCATCCGCTTTTATACCGAAGTCCTCGGCATGCAGGTCCTGCGCCGCAGGGAGTATCCGGAAGGAAAATTCACCCTCGCCTTCGTCGGCTACCAGGATGAGAGCGCAGGGGCCGTCATCGAGCTCACCTACAACTGGGGCGTAAGCACCTACGAATTGGGCAACGCCTTCGGCCATATCGCCATCGAAGTGGAAAATGCGGCGGAGGCCTGCGCGGCCATCAAGGCCCGGGGCGGTCGCGTGGTGCGCGAAGCCGGGCCCATGCAGCATGGACAGACGGTCATCGCCTTTGTCGAAGACCCGGATGGCTACCGCATCGAACTCATCGAGCGCGGCATCGCCTTCGACGAGCACCCGGCATAAAGATCGATTCGGCCGATGACGCCGCTCAATCATCCCCATCCTGAGGCCATAGGCAGGCCGCTTCGCCCATGCCCGCCAGATAGCGGCGATGGAGCTCACGCTCAACAGCGCTGGCGGCGATGACCCGCAAGGGGGATTGGCGCAGCGCCGCAGCGCCTAGCCCAGGAGCCATCGTCTGCGCCGCCTCCCCGCGCATTTCCTTGCCCGTATCCAGGCCCATATCCACCTGACCGCCGGTCATGGCCAGGTAGACCTGGGCGAGGATTTCGCAATCCAGCAAGGCGCCGTGCAGCTCACGACTGCTGTTGTCCACGCCGTAACGGCGGCACAGGCTGTTCAAGTCATTCTTCTGGCCCGGATGGCGGCGGCGGGCATCCACCAAGGTATCCAGCACCGGCGGGGCGATGGGTTTGCGCTGGAGCAGGCGCAATTCGTGGTTGATGAAACCCAAGTCAAAGGGCGCGTTGTGGATGATCAGTTCGGCGCCGTCGATGAAGGCCAAAAAATCCTCCACCACCTCGGCAAAACGCGGCTTGTCCTGCAAAAAGGCATCGGTGATGCCATGCACGCGAATGGCATCGGGATCGCTGGGGCGCTCCGGGTTCAGGTATTGCTGGTAATGGCGGCCGCTCAGCCGGCGATCCAGCAGTTCCACCGCGCCGATCTCGATGACGCGATGCCCCTGCTTCCAGTCCACCCCGGTCGTTTCCGTATCCAGCACCACCTGCCTCATGACCAGCCCTCCCCTTGCTGCGCCGCCGTTGCCCCCGCGTAACGATCCATCACGGCATTGAGGATGCGATCCACCTGTTCGTTTTCCTCGTGCCCATTGTGGCCGCGTACCCATTCCCATTGCACCTGGTGGGCCTTGGCGGCGGCGGCCAGGCGCTCCCAGAGGTCCTGGTTCTTCACCGCGCCGCCGCTCGCCGTGCGCCAGCCCCGGCGTTGCCATGCGGGCAGCCATTTCATCATGCCATCCTGCAGATAGCGCGAATCGCTGATCACCCGCACCGCCAAGGGGCGCTTCAGGGCCTCCAGCCCCATGAGGGCGGCGGTCAGTTCCATTCGGTTGTTGGTCGTGCTGGGCTCAAAACCCCACAGGATCTTCTCCGCCGGACCCTGCCGCAGCAAGACCGCCCAGGCACCGCTACCCGGGTTCCCCCGACAGCCGCCATCGGTATAAATCTCCACCGTTTTATCCGTCATGCTTCATCCCTGGTCCTTATCCCGGGCAAAGGTGGCCGGTACCCCGGAAGCCAGCGCCCGGCGCCGGCGCCGGCGCAGATAGCTCTGCCACAAGAGTTCCGGCGGCGGAAGCCCGGCCTCCCGGCGCTGCGCCAGGAGCAGGTAGGCGTTGGCGCCGGCCGGCCACCAGCGGTCCCCCATCAACTCCAGCCATTGCGCGTTCTCTTTCAGTCCGGGCAAGGTATATTGGAAATAGCGCCCTTCCCGCAGGGTAAAGTCCTGCTCCTCCAACAACCCGCGCAATTGTCCGAGGGAAAGGAAGGGCCGCCGCCACGGCCAACTCCGGTCGCGCCGCCAGAGGTGCCAGCGGCGCAACACGTTCAGGCTACCGCCCGGGTTGAAATCCATGATCAGAATATGGCCTTCCGGCCGCAACACCCGCCAGCACTCCGCCAGGGTGCGCTGCGGATCTGCCATGCGGCTCAGGCAAAAGGGGACAATCACCAGATCAAAGCGCATGGACGCAAAAGGCAAGGCATCGCAACGGCCATAGGCCTGGAGATAATCCCCCGTCGGCAGGGAAAAACCATCATTGAGCAAAACCCAGGAATGATGAATGCCCGGCGGCAAGCCCCAAAAAACGGGTTGCCCCAATTGCAAAACCGCCTCCGGCTGCAGGCGGGTCAGCCAACGCGGCAACAGTTCACGGGCACGCTCCAGGAGCAGACGGCCGCCATGGGTTTCCCACCATTGCGACGCTTTCTGCTGCCGCTTCTGCGACCTAGCCATACCCCTCCGCAGGATTATCCATGATCCTCCTTATGCTACTCTGGAGACTTCGACAGCGCACGAGTTCAGGCCATGGACATCCATTTCATTCCCGCCTTCACCGACAATTACATCTATGCCGTCACTGCCGCCACCGCCTGCTGGATCATCGATCCCGGCACTGCCGAGCCGGTCCTGGCCTGGATTCAACAGCACCGCTGTCCGCCAACGGCCATCCTCTGCACCCATCATCACGCCGACCATGTCGGCGGCGTCGCCGCCCTTGCCGCGCAGTTCAAGATACCCGTATACGGCGCCAACACCCGCATTCCCGCCCTCACCCATCCCCTTCAGGAAGGCAAGTATGCCATTGACGGAGTCCCGGTGACCATCATGGAACTGCCTGGCCATACCCGCGACCACCTCGCTTTCCGGGTAGATCAACAGCTCTTTTGCGGGGACACGCTCTTTGCCGCCGGCTGCGGGCGTCTCTTTGAAGGCTCCCCCGCGCAAATGCTCCACAGCCTGGATCGCCTCGCCGCCCTTCCCGACGCGACCCAGGTCTATTGCGCCCATGAATATACCCTGAGCAACCTGCGATTTGCCCGCCATCTCGAACCCGATCACCCCCTTCTCCGCGACCGGCAGCGGTGGGCAGAGCGGCAACGCTTGGCAGGGCTGCCCACCCTCCCCTCCACCATCGGGCTGGAACAGGCCAGCAACCCCTTCCTCCGCGTCCGGGAAGCATCGCTCATCGCCGCGGTACAAGCCCATGACGCCAGCGTTCCCGACGATCCGCTCAGCATCTTTACGGCGCTGCGCTCCTGGAAAGACCGGTTCGAGTAAGGCGCCCAAGGCCTTTTGCGCGGAAAGGCCCCCCGGTGGCCCTACCCCGGGAGGCAACTGAGTTCAAAACGCTGTCCCCAGGCCTTGCGCAACACCGCCGTGACCGCTGCGGCATCCACTGCGGCCAAGCGCTGGAGGGACTCCCCCACCGCGATGCAACGGCCCAGATAGAGCCACTGCCGCCCCAGCCGCGCCATGCGTGTTTCCACGTCCTCCTGGCCCAGCAGGATCTGCACGCGCAGACTGCGTTTGGCCCCCGCCAATTCCTCCGCCTCCGGACCGCTCTCCATCAGGCGATGCAGGACCTCGGCCATGGCAACGGCCGTTTCGTCCCGGGAGCGGGCGGGCGTCGCCACATAAATCATCCACTCTCCCGCATCCCGGAGTGCCTCCAGGTGCGAAAAGACCTGATAAGCCAAGCCACGCCGCTCGCGCAGTTCGCGGAAGAGGTGAGAGGCCGTCCCGCCGCCCAGGATCAAATTTGCGACCGCATAGGCGTAATAAGCCGGATCCGCAACGCTGCACGCCTGGGCCGCCCAAACCAGGTGCGCCTGCTGCGCCTGGCGGCGATGCACCAGCCGCTGACCGGTGCGGAAGGTCGGCGGCTGGTCCGCGCCCCGCGGCTGCGGGGGAATGTCCCCAAAGGCCCCCTCGGCCCAACGACAGAGGGTATCGTGGTCCACCATGCCCACCCCCACCACCGCCAGCCGCGATTCCCTCAAGACCCGCTCATGGTAAGCCACCAGGCGCCGCCGGCTGGCCTGACGGATGCAACGCGCACTGCCCAGGACCGACCATGCCAGGGGATGATCCCCCCACAACTCCCGCAATACCCGCTCCTGCACCCAGTCCTCGATATCCTCCGCCGCCATGGCGGCCTCCTGAGCCACCACCTGCTTCTCCAGGCGCAAATCGGCATGGGCGAACCTGGGCCGCATCAGCATTTCTTCCAGCAAGGCAAAGCCCGCCCCGGCATCCTCGGCCAGCATGGTCCCGTGAAAGACCGTCATCTCCCGATCCGTGAAGGCGTTGATGGTCCCGCCCAGGGCCTCCATGGCCGCATTCAAGGCATCGGCATCCCGCAGCAGGGAGCCCTTGAAGACCATGTGCTCCAGGAGATGGGCAAAGCCATTTTCCTCCTCAAGCTGATCACGGCTGCCATTACCCAGGCTCAAGGACAAGGCAACGCTCTGTCGTCCCGGCAGGTGCTCGCTGATGACGGCCACGCCATTGGTCAGAACGGTTATTTCCGCGTGCATTGGTTCATATCCCATCACCTTATGCCCATCCTGAAACAATGAAGGCGCCGCAATGCGACGCCTTCGGAGGAAGTGCTGGCCATTTATTGGGGAACGTCCTTCATGCTCAACTTGACCTTACCCTGACGATCCACTTCCAGTACCTTCACGCGCACGGCCTGACCTTCCTTGAGATGATCATGCACGTCATTGACGCGCTCGCTGCTGATCTGGGAGATATGCAGCAAGCCATCACGCCCCGGGAGGATCGTCACAAAGGCACCGAAGTCCATGATCTTTGCCACCTTCCCGTCATAGATCATGCCCACCTCCACGTCTGCCGTGAGCAACTCGATACGGCGGCGTGCCGTCATGCCGGCTTCGCCATCCACCGACGCGATGGTGACCGTACCATCATCCTGGATATCAATGCTCGTGCCCGTTTCCTCGGTGAGGGCGCGGATCACCTTGCCGCCCGGTCCAATGACGT